>Ga0193742_1001624_pt1 | contig 13340 bp, 10 predicted proteins | sample L2c1metaG_FD_165511 | JGI IMG/M metagenome (GOLD analysis project Ga0193742, IMG submission 165511) | Soil microbial communities from a riparian zone of the East river system, Colorado, United States - L2c1 | ecosystem: Environmental > Terrestrial > Soil > Riparian zone | place: USA: East River... | reverse complement strand
CCCACACCACCCCGGCCCGGAGCTTCTGGGCCATCCAGAGGATGCGGCTGCCCTTCTCGGTCCACACGCCGGCGGACAGGCCGTACGGGGTGTTGTTGGCCTTCTCCACCGCTTCGGCCGGGGTGCGGAAGGTCAGGACCGACAGCACCGGGCCGAACACCTCCTCCCGGGCGATGCGGTGGGCCTGCGTCACGCCGGTGAACACCGTGGGCGGGAACCAGAAGCCCCGGTCGGGCAGCTCGCACGGCGCCGTCCAGCGCTCGGCGCCCTCCTGCTCGCCGACCTCCGAGAGCATGCGGATCTTGGCCAGCTGCTCGGCGCTGTTGATGGCGCCGATGTCGGTGTTCTTGTCGAGCGGGTCGCCCAGGCGGAGGGTGCCGAGGCGGCGCTTGAGGCTGGCGAGCACCTCGTCGGCCACCGACTCCTGCACCAGCAGGCGGCTCCCGGCGCAGCACACGTGACCCTGGTTGAAGAAGATGCCGTTGACGATGCCCTCGACGGCCTGGTCGAGCGGGGCGTCCTCGAAGACGACGTTGGCCGCCTTGCCGCCCAGCTCCAGGGTCAGCTTCTTGCGGGTGCCGGCGACCGACTTGGCGATGGCCCGGCCCACCTCGGTCGACCCGGTGAAGGCCACCTTGTCGACCCCGGCGTGCTCCACCAGGGCCCTCCCGGTGTCGCCGGCGCCGGTGATGATGTTGACGACGCCGGGCGGCAGGTCGGCCTGCTGGCAGATCTCCGCGAACGCCAGGGCCGTGAGGGGCGTGGTCTCGGCCGGCTTGAGGACCACGGTGTTCCCGGTGGCCAGGGCGGGGGCGATCTTCCACGCCAGCATCAGCAGCGGGAAGTTCCAGGGGATCACCTGGCCGGCGACGCCCAGCGGCTTGGGATCGACGCCGAAGCCGGCGTAGCCCAGCTTGTCGGCCCAGCCGGCGTAGTAGAAGAAGTGGGCCGCCACCAGGGGGAGGTCGACGTCGCGGCTCTCCCGGATCGGCTTGCCGTTGTCGATGCTCTCGAGGACCGCCAGCTCCCGGCTGCGCTCCTGGACGAGGCGGGCGATGCGGAACAGGTACTTGGCCCGTTCCCGGCCGGGCAGCTGCGACCACACGTCGTCGTAGGCGCGGCGGGCGGCGGCGACGGCCCGGTCGACGTCCTGGGGACCAGCCGCGACGACCTCGGTCAGCACCTCTTCGGTGGCGGGGTTGACGGACTTGAAGGGGGTGCCGTCGAGCGAGTCGACGAGCTCGCCGTCGATGAACAGCCCGTAGGCGGGCTTGATGTCGACGACGGCCCGGGACTCGGGGGCGGGTGCGTACTCGAACATGGCGGGCATGGCGGTCGGCTTCAGTCTTCAGTCGAGCGTGAAGTAGTCGGGGCCGGCGTAGTGGCCGGTGGCCAGCTTCTGGCGTTGCATGAGCAGGTCGTTGAGCAGGGTGGAGGCGCCGAACCGGAAGCGCTCGGGGGTGAGCCAGTCGTCGCCGACGGTCTCGTTGACCACCACCAGGTAGCGGATGGCGTCCTTGGCGGAGCGGATGCCGCCGGCGGCCTTCACCCCGACGGCACGGCCGGTGGTGGCGTGGAAGTCTCGCACGGCCTCCAGCATCACCAGCGTGACGGGGAGGGTGGCGGCCGGCTGGACCTTGCCGGTGGACGTCTTGACGAAGTCGGCGCCGGCCAGCATCGCCAGCCAGGACGCCCGGCGGACGTTGTCGTAGGTGACCAGCTCGCCGGTCTCGAGGATGACCTTGAGGTGGGCGGGCCCGCAGGCCTCCTTCACGGCGACGATCTCGTCGTGCACGTCGAGGTACCGGCCCGAGAGGAAGGCCCCCCGGTCGATCACCATGTCGATCTCCTGCACGCCCGCCGCCACCGCCGCCTTCGTGTCCGCCAGCTTCACCTCCAGCGACGCCCTCCCGGAGGGGAACGCCGTCGCCACCGCCGCTGTCGCGACGCCCGATCCCCTCAGGCTCTCCACCGCGATGGGCGCCAGATCCCCGTAGACGCACACCGCCGCCACGCTCGGGCAGCCGGGATCGCTCGGATCGGGCCGCCGCGCCTTGGCACAGAGCGCCCGGACCTTGCCCGCCGTGTCGGCCCCCTCCAGGGTGGTGAGATCCACCATCCGCACCGCCAGATCGAGCGCGAACGCCTTGGCCGTGGACTTGATCGACCGGGTCCCCAAGCCCGCTGCCCGGGCGTCCGCCCCCACCTGATCCACCCCCGGCAACCCGTGCAGGAACCTCCGCAACGCCTCGTTCGTCGAGGTCACGTCAGCCACCGCTCCCAGGGTCACAACCACCCCCGCAGGCTACTGACCCCAACCTGACCCCGTACCGGGTCCGGCCCGCCACCCCGGTGGTCAGCCCGACAACCCCGTGAGCACGCCGACCACGTTGGCGCCGATGGCGTCGACCGCGTAGCCGCCCTCCAGCACCACCACCGTGGGGAGCCCCAGGGCGGCGATGCGGGCGCCGATCCGCGGGTAGTGGCGCGACGCCAGGCGGAACTGGGAGATGGGGTCGCCCTCGTAGGTGTCGACGCCCAGCGCGACGACCAGCGCCTCCGCCCGATGGGCGGTCACCGCGGCCAGGCCGGCGTCGAGGGCGGCGGACCACGCGTTCCAGTCGGTGCCCAGCGCGAGCGGAAGGTTGACGTTGGTGCCCTCCCCCGGGCCGGCACCGGTCTCGGCCGCATGGCCGCTGAAGTACGGGTACTCGTCGCGCGGGTCGGCGTGGAGCGACACGGTGAGCACGTCGGACCGCTCCCAGAAGACGGCCTGGGTGCCGTTGCCGTGGTGGTAGTCGACGTCGAGCACCGCGACCCGGGCGGCGCCCCGCAGACGCAGCCGCTGGGCGGCGAGCGCGGCGTTGTTCAGGTAGCAGTAGCCGCCGAACGCACCGGGCGCGGCGTGGTGGCCGGGTGGGCGGCAAAGCGCGAAGGCCGGGCTTCCGGTGTCGCCCGCCACGGTGTCGGCCGCGGCCAGGGCGCATGCCGCCGACGCCACGGCGGCGGGCCAGGTGCCGTGCCCGACCGGCGTCGCGGCGTCGAAGCACCAGGAGGCGAGGAGGCCGTCGACGCTGCGGGGCCGCGGGCTCCCGTCGCCGAAGGCAAGGCCGGCGACGGGCCACACGATCGGCAGTGCCTGCCAGTCGCGCCCCGCCGCCTGCCAGGCTGCCCACGCCCCGGCCAGGAAGTCGACCAGCTCCGGGTCGTGCACCCCGGCCGCCGCGGCCCGCACCTCCGCCTCGTCGACCGCCACCTCCTCGACCGGCCCCAAGCCGGCGGCGCGCACCGCGGCCAGCACGGCGTCGGCCCGTGCCGGCACCTCCGGGTGGGCCACCACGTGCCCGTCGCTCACCTCGACGTCAGGGCGGTGCTCACGGTGCACCGGCGACCACCACGTCCGCACCGTCAGGACCTCCGGCCGACTACAGGGCTTCGGCGCGCAACGCCGCGTAGCCGGGCTTTATCTGGCCGTTGATGAGGCGGAGGCGGTCTTCGAAAGGCCAGAAGGCGGACTTCATCGCGTTGAGGGTGAGCCACTCGATCTCGTCCCAGCCGTAGCCGAACGCGTCGACCAGCTTCTCGAACTCCTCGCTGAGGGTGATGTTCGACATGAGGCGGTTGTCGGTGTTGACCGTCACCCGGAAGCGGAGGCGGGTGAGGAGGCCGATGGGGTGCTCGGCCACGGAGTCGGCCACCCCGGTGTGGACGTTCGACGTGGGGCACATCTCCAGCGGCACCCGCCGGTCGCGCACGAAGCTGGCCAGGTGGCCGAGGTGAGCCCGGCCGTCGTCGCCGATCGTGATGTCGTCGACGATGCGCACCCCGTGCCCCAACCGCTCGGCACCGCACAGGTGCAGGGCCTCCCAGATCGACGGCAGCCCGAACGCCTCGCCGGCGTGGATCGTGATGTGGTGGCTGGCCTTGGCGATCTCCTGGAACGCCGCCAGGTGCCGGGTGGGCGGGTTCCCGGCCTCCGAGCCGGCGATGTCGAACCCGACGACGCCCACCTCCCGGTGCCGCAGGGCCAGGTGGGCGATCTCGATGGAGTTGGCGGCGTGGCGCATGGCCGTGAGCAGGGTGCCGACGGTGATCGGCCGCCCGGCGCTCCCCTGCCGGAACCCCTCCTGCACGGCGTCGACCACCTCGTCGAGCGACAGGCCGCCGTCGAGGTGGAGCTCGGGGGCGAAGCGCACCTCGGCGTAGACGACACCGTCGGCGGCCAGGTCCTCGGCGCACTCGGCGGCGGTCCGCACCAGGGCGTCCTTGGTCTGCATCACGCCGACGGTGTGCTCGAACGTCTCCAGGTAGAGGTCGAGGTCGTGGCGGTAGGCGCCCGCAGTGAACCAGGCGGCCAGGTCGTCGGGGTCGCTCGTCGGCAGGGTGTGGCCGGCCTCCCGCGCCAACTCGATCACCGTGCCCACCCTCAGGCCCCCGTCGAGGTGGTCGTGCAGCAGCACCTTCGGCGCCCGCAGGATCTGCTCAGAGGTGGGACGAGTAGCCATGGCATAAAATAGCTCGCCTCGGCGCAGCCGAGACCGCTTGGGGCGGCGGCGGGGTGGTTGGTACGGGCTAACCGATGCGTTCCACCACCAGGGGACGCTGAGTGGGCGGTTCGGGACCGATCTCGACCCCGCCTTCCAGGGCGGCGAGCGCGGCCGGGAGGCGGTCGGCGTCGTCGGCGTGGAGCACCAGCAGCGGCTCCCCCGCCTCGACCCGGTCGCCGGGCTTGTGGAGGCAGACGGCGCCGGCCGTCGGCGACACCGGGTCCTCCTTGCGGGACCGCCCTGCGCCCAGGCGCCAGGCGGCGACGCCGACGGCCCGGGCGTCGAGCCGTCGCAGGTACCCCGACGCCGGAGCGACGACCTCGTGCTGCACCGCGGCGACCGGCAGCTCGGCGTCCGGGTCGCCGTCCTGGGCCCGGATCATGGCGTCCCACACCGGCAGCGCCGCACCCGACGCCAGCACCTCCGCCGGATCGACCGCGTCGACCGCACCGGAGAGGCCCGACAGCGACAGCATCTCCCGGGCCATGGCCAGCGTCACCTCCACGAGGTCGGACGGACCCCCGCCCCGCAGCGTCGCCACCGACTCCGTGACCTCCAGGCCGTGCCCGCACGCGAGACCGAGAGGCGTGTCCATGTCGGTGATCAACGCCACCGTGCGGACCCCGTGGGCCTGACCCAACCCCACCATCGTCTCCGCCAGCCGCCGGGCCCGGTCGATCTCCGGCAGGAACGCCCCCGAGCCGACCTTCACGTCCAGCACCAGCGCGGAGGTGCCCTCGGCGATCTTCTTCGACATGATCGACGACGCGATCAGCGGGATCGCCTCGACGGTGGCGGTCACGTCGCGCAGGGCGTAGAGCTTGCGGTCGGCCGGGCACAGCGTGTCGCTGGCGGCGCAGATCACGGCCCCCACCGACCCCAGCTGGGCGACCACCTCCGCGTTCGACAGCGTCGCCCGCCACCCGGGGATCGCCTCCAGCTTGTCGAGCGTGCCGCCCGTGTGGCCCAGCCCCCGGCCCGACAGCTGCGGCACCGCCGCCCCGCACGCCGCCACCAGCGGCGCCAGCACCAGCGACACCTTGTCGCCCACGCCCCCGGTCGAGTGCTTGTCGACGGTCGGCCGGTCGACCGACGAGAGGTCGAGCCGGTCGCCGGAGTCGATCATCGCCTGCGTCCACACGGCCAGCTCGGTCGGCTCCATGTCGCGCAGCAGGATCGCCATGCACAGCGCCGCGGCCTGCTCGTCGGCGATCGTCCCGACCGTGTAGCCCTCCACGAAGAAGCGGATCTGCTCGTCGCTGAGCACGCCGCCGTCGCGCTTGGTGCGGATCACGTCGAGCACGTCGGTCGCCATCAGTCCTCCAGGTTCGACGGCCCGAAGGCGTCCGGCAGCCATTCGGACATCGGCCGCTCGTTCACCAGCAGACCCGCACCACCGGCCTCGAACAGCACCTGCCGGCAGCGCCCGCACGGCGCCAGGTACTCGCCGTCGGGCCCGCAGCAGGCCAGGGCGACCAGCCGTCCCCCGCCCGACGCGTGCAGTGCCGACACCAGCCCGCACTCGGCGCAGAGCGTCACCCCGTAGGAGGCGTTCTCCACGTTGCACCCCACCACGACCCGCCCGTCGTCCACCAGCCCGGCGGCCCCCACCCGGAACCCCGAGTAGGGCGCATAGGCCCGATCCCGCACCTCGACGGCGGCCGCCAACAGCTCATCCCACGGCATGCGCTGCATTCTGTCTTCGCTGAGCCCGGAATAGCCGGACCAGCGAAGACAGAACGACGGTCATCGGGGGCGTTCGTACGGCTGGCCCACCGCGGCGGGAGCGACCGACCGACCCACGGCGCCCGCGACGACGATGATCGTCACCACGTAGGGCAGCGCCTGCCAGAACTCGCTCGGGATCGAGAAGTCGCCGACGGAGACGTCGAGGATCTGCAGGCGGGTGCCCAGCGCCCGGGTGAAGCCGAACAGCATGGCCCCGGCGAAGGCGCTCCACGGCCGCCAGCGCCCGAAGATCAAAGCCGCCAGGGCGATGAAGCCGGCCCCGTTGGTCATGTTGTCCTGGAAGCCGCCCTGGCCCTCCATCGAGAACCACGCCCCGGCGAGCCCGGCGATCAGGCCGCCCAGGATCACCGCCTGGTAGCGGATCTTGATGACGTCGATGCCCAGCGTCTCGGCGGCGTGGGGGTTCTCGCCGACCGACCGCACCCGCAGCCCCCAGGGCGTCCGGAACATCACGAACCACGTCGCCGCCACGATCACGAACATCGAGAAGAAGATGGGCTTGTTGGTGAAGAGCTGGTCGCCGACGATCGGGATCTCCGACAGCAGCGGGATCGACAGCTCCGACGTGCTGATGCCGGTCGAGATGCCCTTGGGCACGATCACCTGGGAGCGCAGGAAGCTGGTGAGCCCCAGGGCCAGCAGGTTGATCACCACACCGGAGATGATCTGGTCGACCCGGAACGTGACCGACACCAGGGCGTGCAACGCCGCGATCAGGCCCCCGGTCAGCACGGCGGCGAGGATGCCGATCCACAGCCAGGTCGAGTCCTGGGCGTCGCCGAGCACGGCGTACACCGTGAAGCCGACGCCGGCAGCCCCCAGCATCATCCCCTCGATGCCGATGTTGACGACGCCGGAGCGCTCGCACCACAGCCCCGCCATGGCCCCGAGGGCGATCGGCGTGCCGAGCCGCAGCGACTCGACGACGAGCTGCACCAGGTTGGTCGACGGCGCCTCGGACAGCGCCAGCGACAGGATGACGACGAGCGGCGCCACCAGCACCGCGGCGACGCCCAGCGCCGCCCGGGTGTAGCGCTCCCACCGGGCCGAGCGCCCGAGCACCAGGGTCGCCACCGCGGCCAGCACGTAGTACGTGCCGATGGCGGCGATGATCGTGCGCGGCGAGAACGACACCTGCGCCGGGTCGGGCGGCATCTCCAGCGTGAAGGCCTTGCTGGTCCGCTCGAGGTTCGGTGTGACGTAGCCGACGAGCACCACGCCCAGCAGCCCGAACAGGACGGCGATGGTCTGGAACCGGTCGAGTCCCCGAGTGCGGCGCCGCACCGCCGGTGCCAGCGTCACGGCGCTCATGCCACGCCGCCCCACTGGGTGCCGAGCGTCGGCTCGTCGAAGCCGCCCTCGACCTTGGAGCGGATGCGGAAGACCGTGCGCACGATCACGTCGGCCGCCACGAACAGCAGCACCAGCGCCTGGACGATGCGCACGATGTCGATCGACAGCCCGGTCTCCTGCTGCATGAGCGGGGCGCCCGCCAGCATCGACCCCCAGAGCACGGCGGCCGGGACCACGGCGAACGGGTTGGCCCGGGCCAGGAGGGCGATGGCGATGGAGTCGAAGCCGATGGCGAGGAACACCCCGGGGCTGAGGAAGTGCGACGTGCCGCTGATCTCACCGGCCCCGGCGAGCCCGGCGAACCCACCGGCCGTCGCCATCACCGAGACGATCACGAGGCTGACCCCGACGCCGGCGTAGTGGGCGGCGTGCGGGTTGGCTCCCACCATCCGGATCTCGAACCCGTTGGTGGTGCGCTGCAGCACGAACCACACGAACACGCACAGCCCCAGCATGATCAGGAACCCGACGTGGAGCGGCGGCTGGCTGTCGACCAGCCGGGGCAGGCGGGCGCCCTCGGCGATGGTGGCGCTGCGGGCGACCGACGCCCCCTGGTCACGCAGGATCACCGGGTCGGTCGAGTTGACGATCCAGCGGATCAGCAGGAGGGCGATGTTGTTGAGCATGATCGTGGTGATCACCTCGTGGGCGCCCGTCCGCACCTTGAGGAGGCCGGGGATCAGCCCGTAGAGCCCGCCGCCCACGGCTCCGGCCACCAGCACGGCCAGGATGGCGAGGAGCCCGGGCAGGTCGTGCACCACGTCCCAGGTGCCGACCCAGGCGGCCACCGTCGCCCCCACGAGCAGCTGGCCCTCCACCCCGATGTTGAACAGGCCGGCCCGGAAGGCGAAGGCGACGGCCAGGGCGGCGCCGATGAACGGCGTCGAGCGCCCGAGCGAGGCGGCCACCCGGTCGCCGCTGCCGAACATGCCCCGCAGCAGCGCCCAGTAGGCGGTGAACGGGTTCTCGCCGACCAGCAGGATGATCACCCCGCCGACCAGCACCGCCAGGAGGATGGCGCAGATGGGGACGAGGATCGGCTGCAGGCTGAAGTAGCCACGCAGGAAGTCGACCGCCGAGCGGCCCGGCGGCCTCGGAGGGGTCTCGGTCGTGGTGGTCGTCACGACTCCCCCGCCCCGTCGGCTTCGTCCGGCCCCTGGGCGTCGTCGTGACCGCTGGCCATCAGGTACCCCACTGTGTCGCGCGAGGCCTCGGCCCGCGGGAAGTCGCCCACCAGGCGCCCGCGGAACAGCACGCCGATGCGGTCGGACAAGGTGAAGATCTCGTCGAGCTCGGCCGACACGAGGAGCACGGCGGCGCCCGCGTCGCGCATCTCGACGATGCGGTTGTGGATGAACTCGATCGACCCGACGTCGAGCCCCCGGGTCGGCTGCGCGACCACCAGCAGGCGCGGCTCGCCCGACAGCTCGCGGGCGATGATCACCTTCTGCTGGTTGCCGCCCGACAGCGTCCCCACCGGTACGTGGATGCCCGGCGTCCGCACGTCGTAGCGCTCGACCAGGTCGCGGGCCTGCTCGTCGATCTTGCGGGTCTGGCGGATGAAGCGACGGGCGAACGGCTTGCGCCCGAACGTGTTGAGCACCAGGTTGTCGGCGATGGTGAACGAGTCGACGACACCGTGCTTGTTGCGGTCCTCGGGCACGTGGCCGACCCCGAGCTCGTCGACCTGGCGGGGGCTGGCGCCGGTGATGTCGACGCCGTCGAGCTCCACCGTCCCGCCCAGCTTGGGCCGCATGCCGGTGATGGCCTCGACCAGCTCCCGCTGACCGTTGCCCTCCACGCCGGCGACGCCGAAGATCTCGCCGGCCCGCACGTCGAAGGAGAGGTCGGTGACGGCCGTGTAACCGCGGTCGTCGGCGACGTCGAGGTTCCGGATCTGCAGCGTGGCGTCGCCCGGGGTGGCCGGCTCCTTGTCGATCGACAGGATGATCTCGCGGCCGACCATCAGGGAGGCCAGCGTGGCCGGCGTCGCCTCGTCGGGGTCGGCCGAGCCGACGACCTTGCCGCGGCGGATCACGGTGATCCGGTCGGCCACCGCCAGCACCTCACGCAGCTTGTGCGTGATGAAGATGATCGACTTGCCCTGCTCGGTGAGGCTCCGCACGACACCGAAGAACTCGTCGACCTCGCCCGGTGTCAGGACGGCGGTGGGCTCGTCGAGGATGAGGATCGAGGCGTCCCGGTACAGCGCCTTGAGCAGCTCGACCCGCTGCTGCTGGCCGACCGAGAGGTCCTCGACCTTGGCGCCGGGGTCGACCGAGATGCCGAAGTCGGTGCTCAGGGCGGCGATGCGCTTGCGGGCCTCGTCGAGGTCGAGCAGCGGCCCCCGGCGCAGCTCCTCGCCCAGGATCACGTTCTCGGCCACGGTGAAGGCCTGCACCAGCTGGAAGTGCTGGTGGACCATGCCGATGCCGTGGGCGATGGCGTCGGCGGAGCTGCGGAACCGCACCGGCTCGCCCTCGACCAGCAGCTCGCCGGCATCGGGCTGGTAGAGCCCGAAGATCACGTTCATCAGCGTCGACTTGCCGGCGCCGTTCTCGCCGAGCAGGCAGTGGACCTCGCCCCGGCGCAGCGTCAGGTCGACGGCGTCGTTGGCGAGCACCCCGGGGAAGCGCTTGGTGACGCCCCGCGCCTCGAGGACGACCTCGGCGGCGGGCTCGGCGGCGGGCGGGTCGGTGGCGAGGCTGGTCATGGGGGGCTCCCGCTCGTACCGCGGGCGCCGACACCCATGGCGGCCGCGTCCGGTGCGGCCGAGCCGGTGGCAACGACCGGTGACGCGACGGAGGCGCGGGCCCGGAGCTGCTGAGCAGCGTCGCGGGCCCGCACCGTCACGTCACTTCGCCTTCGTGGCTGTAGCCGTCAGAGGGGCAGGCCGGTGACCGGGTCGACGCCCGTGTCGATCGACCCGTCCGACAGTCCGGCCCGGGCCTCCTCCAGCGCCGCGACGGCCTCTTCGGGCAGCTCGGCGTCGTGGAAGGGTGCGTAGGTGATGCCGTCGTTCGCAGCCTCGAGGGTGTAGAGGCCGCCGGCGAACTCGTCGGTCATCGAGGCGACGATGTTGCGGAAGACCGCCAGGTCGACCCGCTTCACCGCCGAGGTGGCCAGGAACTCGGACCCGGGAGCGTCGCCACCGTTGAAGGTGGTGAAGTACTCGTCCTGGTCGACGCCGATGGCCCACACGCCCTGCTCGGCAGCGGCGGCGATGCCACCGGAGCCGGTCTGGCCGCCGGCACCGAAGATGACGTCGGCGCCCTCGCCGATGAACTGGGCAGCGTCGGAGGCGCCCTTGTCGGGAGTGGTGAACGACTCGTTGAAGACCGACAGCACACGGATGTCGGGGTTCACCGACTGCGCACCGGTCTCGTAGGCGTTCACGAAGCGGACGACCGGGGGCACGTCCTCACGGCCGCCGACCACGCCGATCACGCCGCTCTCGCTGAGCGAGGCCGCCAGCACACCGGCCATGTAGCCGCCCTGGTCCTCACGGAACTGGACCCCGATGTAGTTCTCGGGGAACTCCTCCTGGAACTGGTCGACGCCGAGGAAGTCGACGTCGGGGTTCGCCTCGGCCGCCGCCAGCGTGTCGGTGGCGATCAGGAAGCCGTTGGTGATGACCACGTTCGGCGACGCGTCGAGCGTCGTGGCGATGTTCGTGGCGTAGTCGGCCTCGGAGACCGTCTCGATGTAGCTGGTCTCGAAGCCGAAGCAGTCCTTGGCCGCCTCCATCGCCTCGAAGGCGAACTGGTTGAAGGTGCCGTCGTCGACGCGGCCGATGTCGGTCACGAGGTTGACGCGGAAGCCATCGGGGGCCTCGACGCCGTCAGCCTTCGCCGCCTCGCACTCGTCGTCGAGCGTGACCGCCGGCGGGCCCTCCACCTCCCCGCTCGAACCGCCGCTGTCCTCCGTGGTGTCGCTGCCACTGTCGCTGGCCTCGTCGTCGTCGTCGCCGCATCCCGCAGCAACGACAGCGAGCGCCAGCACGATGGCCAGCGCCTTGAACCGCCGTTGAAGAATCATCCGTCCGTAGCTCCTGTCGTGGAACGTATGACCTGGGAAGTCATCGGCGCACCATAGTCATTTTTCCCAGTCGATCGAGGGAATGCCTGCCCAGACGGTCACACTTGTGACATCGCCGTAACCGATTCGTCACCGAACGCGGCCGTATGCCCGCAGAACGGTCAGAACGGTCAGGACGGCAGTGGTCGCTGCGGGCCCCGAGTGGCCGACGGTAGGTTCCACCTGGTGACGTCTCCGCCGCCGACCGACCCGTTCGCCCAGGCCGCCGAGGCCGCCAAGGCCCTCGCTGCCGCCACCGGGGTGACGGGCCACGACGTGGCGGTGGTGCTCGGCTCGGGCTGGCGGCCGGCCGCCGACCGGCTCGGCTCGGTGGCGGCCGAGATCGCCACCGACGGCCTCCCCGGCTTCCTGCCGTCCACCGTCGCCGGCCACGGCGGCGGGGTGCGCTCGATCGTGTCGCCGGGCGGCATGCGGGTGCTGGCGTTCGTCGGGCGGGTGCACGGCTACGAGGGGCACAAGCCCTCGGCGGTCGTCCACGCCGTGCGGACTGCCGCGGCCGCCGGGTGCCGGACCGTGGTGCTGACCAACGCCGCCGGCGGCATCCGGGAGGGCCTGGCGGTGGGCCAGCCGGTGCTGATCGCCGACCACCTCAACCTCACCGGCTCGTCGCCGCTGTCGGGGATGCTGCCCGACGACGTGCCGTCGCGCTTCGTCGACCTCACCGAGGCCTACTCGCCCCGGTTGCGGTCGCTGGCCCGCTCGGTCGACCCGTCGCTGGAGGAGGGGGTGTACGGCGCCCTGCCCGGACCGCACTACGAGACGCCGGCCGAGATCCGGATGCTGCGGGGCATGGGCGCCGACCTGGTGGGGATGTCGACGGTGTGGGAGACGATCGCCGCCCGCCACCTCGGCCTCGAGGTGCTGGGCCTGTCGCTGGTCACCAACCTGGCCGCCGGCCTCTCCGGTTCCCCCCTGTCGCACCAGGAAGTGATCGAGGCGGGCAAGGCGGCCGCCGAACGCATGGGGACGCTCCTCGCCCAGATCGTCGACCGGCTGTGAGCGACGAGTCGCTGCTCACCGCCGTCCGGGCCTGGCGGGACGAGGACCCCGACGCCGACACGCGGGCCGAGCTGGACGGGTTGCTGGCTGCGGGTGACGTCGCTCTCGTGGAGCTGCGGGACCGGTTCTCCGGGCCGCTCGAGTTCGGGACGGCCGGGCTGCGGGGCGAGATGGGGGCCGGGCCCAGCCGGATGAACGAGGCGGTGGTGTTGCGGGCGACCGCCGGGCTCGCGGCCTACCTGGTCGACTCCGGGCACGGGGGCGAGCCGGTGATCGTGGGGTTCGACGCCCGGCACAAGTCGTCGTCGTTCGCCGCCGCGGCCGCATCGGTGCTGGCGGGGGCCGGGTTCCGGGTGCTCCTGTGCGAGCGGCCGGTGCCGACGCCGCTGGTCGCCTTCGGGGTCCTGCACCTGGGCTGCTGCGCCGGCATCCAGGTGACCGCCAGCCACAACCCGCCCCGGGACAACGGCTACAAGGTGTACCTGGGCGACGGGGCCCAGATCGTGCCGCCGGCCGATGCCGAGATCGCCGCCCACATCGCCGCCGTCGGCCCCCTCACCGAAATTGCGACCGGAGAGGCCCGAAGCGGGTCGT
>Ga0193742_1001623_pt1 | contig 13347 bp, 8 predicted proteins | sample L2c1metaG_FD_165511 | JGI IMG/M metagenome (GOLD analysis project Ga0193742, IMG submission 165511) | Soil microbial communities from a riparian zone of the East river system, Colorado, United States - L2c1 | ecosystem: Environmental > Terrestrial > Soil > Riparian zone | place: USA: East River... | reverse complement strand
ATGGTGAGGCCGCGGTGGCGGGCCGCGGCCGAGTCGGTCCGCACCAGGCAGATGCCGTAGCGGCAGTGGTGGGCGCCCGACGTCCACACCTTCTGCCCGGTGATGGCCCAGCCGCCCTCCCGTCGCTCGGCGCGGGTCTGCAACGAAGCCACGTCGGAGCCGGCGCCGGGCTCGGAGAAGAGCTGGCACCACAGCTCGTCGCCGACGAGCATCGGCCGGAGGTACCGGGCCTTCTGGGCTTTGGTGCCGACGGCGAGCACGGTCGGCCCGCACATGCCGAGGCCGATGACGAACGGGGTCAGGGGCAGCTCGTAGGCCGCCGCCTCCTGGTTGAACACCACCTGGTGGCGGTTGTCGCCGCCCCGACCGCCGTAGGCCGACGGCCAAGTGAGCCCGGCGAAGCCGGCGTCGAAGAGGGCCCGCTGGCAGGCCCGGGCCCGGGCCAGCCGGTCGGCGGGATCCTCCCGCTCGGGGTCGGCGGCCGGGTCGTGCACCCACCCGTTCGCCGGCGCCGCCTCGGCCAGCCAGGTCCGGGCGCGGGCCCGGAACGCGGTCAGGTCGTCGTCGTTCACAGCCGGGTGTTGAAGCCGCCGTTGACCAGGTAGGTCTGGCCGGTGACCCAGCCGGCGGCGTCGCTGGTGAGGTAGCGGATCATCCCGAAGATGTCGGCCGACGTGCCGGTGCGCTTGACGAGGCTGGCCGACACCAGCTTGTCGAAGGCGGCGTCGGGCACCTGGCGTTGCGACGCCTCGTTCTGGATGGTGCCGGGGGCCACCGCGTTCACGGTGATGCCGTCGCCGCCGAGCTCGGCGGCCAGGGCGTAGGTGAGCTGGTTGAGGCCCAGCTTGCTGACCCCGTAGACGCCCGAGACCATGTAGGCGCCCATCGACGAGATGTTCACGACCCGGCCCCAACCCCGCTCCCGCATGGACGGGGCGGCGGCCCGGGTGCACAGTAGCGGGCCCCGGAGGTTCACGGCGAGGACCAGGTCCCAGTAGTCGGTGGGCACCTCGAGCAGCGAGTGGCGCTCGAGGTCGCCCCACACGCCGGCGTTGTTGACGAGGATGTCGATCCTGCTGAAGCGGTCCACGGTGGCCTCGGCCAGGGCCAGGACGGCGGCCTCGCTGGTGACGTCGATCGCCACCCCGAGGGCCTCGCCGCCGGCGGCGGCGATCTCCTCGGCTACCACGGCGACCTGCTCGCCGTCCACGTCGGCGACCACCACGCGGGCGCCCTCGGCGCCGAAGAACCGGGCGTAGTCGCGGCCCAGCCCCCGCCCCGAGCCGGTGACGATCGCAACTTTGCCGCCAAACCCGGTGCCGTCGAATCCCCTGCCGTCCGAACCCACGTGCCCTCCGTCATCGATCGGTAATTCAGTTTACTCTTTGTCCGTTCGGTCTACTCTTCGCCACGGGCCCCGGGCTGTGCCCAGCGCCGACGTCGACCCGGCCGGCTGCCTGCCGGGGCAGCCGGGTCGCCAAGAAGAGGCCGAGCAGCGCCAGGGCACAGGAGGCCAGGAAGCCCCGGTTGTAGGCCGTCTGGGCGTCGTCGAGCAGGGCGCTGCCGGCGGCGACGTCCTCCAGCTCGGTCTCCGGAGGCGCGGCGATGATCGAGGCGAGCACGGCGATCCCCAGCGCGCCGGCGATCTCGCGGGTCATCGACCGCAACGCCGACGCCTGGGGCACCAGCGTGGCCGGCACCGAGCCCAGGCCCATGAGCATGGCCGGCATCGTCGTGAGCACGATGCCCACGCCGTTGCCGGCCAGCACCGCGGCCAGGAGCCACACCGGCGTGTCGAGCTCCAGGTTGCCGAGCAGCAGGGCGCTGGCGGCGATCACCGACAGCCCGACGAGCATGGGCCGGCGGCTCCCGGCCCGGTCGACCCACCTCCCGGCGAGGGGCATGCCCACGGCGCCGGCCACCGCGGCCGGGGTGAGCACGGCACCAGCGCCGAGGGCGCTCATGCCCCGCAAGGTCTGCAGCTGCAGCGGGATGAACACCGTCCGGGAGAACTGGGCGACGGCGACGGTGGCGATGACCCCCATGCTCAGGGAGAACGCCGGCACCGCGTACACCGACAGGTCGAGCAGCGGCGACGGGTGGCGCAGGCTCCGACGGACGAAGCCGGCGAGGAGGACGGCGCCGGCGGCGGTCACGACGAGCACGGTCGGGAACCCCCACTGGTCGGTCTGGCCCGACGCCAGCAGGAACGCCACCAGCCCGCCCGCCACCAGCACCAACCCAAAGCCGTCGAAGGCCCGCCGGGCCCGATGGGCGACCTCGGGCAGGGCCCGGAGGCCGACGGCCGCCACGCCGGCGGCGAGCATGTCCAGGGCGATGAGCCACCGCCAGCCCGACCCCGTCACCACGGCTCCGCTCAGCAACGGCCCGATCGACGGCGCCAGCATGACCACGGTGCCGGTCATCCCCACGGCCGCCCCCCGCCGTCCCTCGGGGAACAGGCCGAAGGCGAGCGACGAGGCCAGGGGGATCACCAGCCCGCCGCAGAGGCCCTGGGCGACCCGGGCGGCGACGATCGTCGGGAACGACGGGGCCAGGGTGACGACGACCGCCATGGCGGCGAAGCCCACCAGGGCGGCGAGGAACACCTGCTTCTGCCCGAACCGGTCGGCCAGCCACCCCGTCGTCGTCTGGGCCACGCCGAGGGCGAGCAGGTAGGCCGTCACCATCCACTCGATGCCGTGCTCGACGTCGAGGTCCTCGGCGATGGCCGGGAGGGCCACCGTCACCATCGCCGAGTCGAGGATGATGAGGAAGCTGCCGAGCAGGACGACGGTGACGGCCAGCGCGGGGCGGGTGGTCACGCGCCGAGGTACGCCTCGGCCACCGCCGCGTCGGTGTCGAGGATCGTCGGTGGCCCCTGGGCGATCACCAACCCCTGGGCCAGCACGTACATGCGGTCGACCAACGACCGCATCATCGGCACGTCGTGGTCGATCACCACGATGGTGGCGTCGAGGTGATGGCGGATCTGGTGGACGACCCGGCCGAAGGACTCGACCTCCTGCGGCGTGAAGCCGGCGGTCGGCTCGTCGAGCAGGAGCACGTGGGCGTCGAGGGCGGTCACGCAGGCCAGCTCGGCGAGCCGGCGGATGCCCGTCGGGAGCTGCTCGACCGGCCGGTAGGCGTACTCGCCCAGGCTCAGCAGGTCGATCACGTCGCCGGCCGAGCTGAGGTCGTCGCGCTCCCGCCGCCGGGAACCGGGGGTGCCGAGCAGGCACGGCACCATGCGGGTCGCCTGGCGGCGCTCGTAGGCGATGGCGATGGACTCGACCAGGGTGAGGTCGCCGAACAGGCGGGCCTGCTGGTAGGACCGACCGAGGCCGAGCCGGGCCCGGTGGTGCGGTGAGAACGGCGTCACGTCGACGCCGTCGAGGTGGACCCGGCCACCGTCGGGACGGACCTGGCCGGACAGCACGTCGAAGAGCGTCGTCTTGCCCGCCCCGTTGGGGCCCATGATCCCGAGGATCTCGCCCCGGCGAGTGGACACCGATACGCCCCGGAGTGCCTGCACGCCGCCGAAGCTGACCTGCACGTCCTCGGCCCGGAGCGGCACCGATTCGGCCTCGATGGCCGAGCCGTTCGTCGGCATCTCCCCGTCTCGGATGAGCAGGAGCGGGAACGGCACGGCGAGGGGGGCGGCCGCCGGTCCGGACGCCGGCGCGTTGACCGGCGCCGACGCCACCGGGTCGGGGTCCGAACCGGCGCCGGGGCCCGCGGCCGCGCCGGGAGCCGCGCCCACGAGCCGGCGCACGGCTCGATCTCGGAGATCGAACACGACCGATGCCAGGCCGCCCGGCAGCACCAGGATCACGAGGATGAGGCCGAAGCCCGACGACACCAAGGCGTAGCCGTCACCGAGGATGCGGGGGATGCCCTCGACCCAGATGGCGCCCAGCACCGCGCCGGTGATCGTGGTGACGCCGCCGAACACGGCCGTCACCATCAGGATGAGCGACTGGTCGGCGCTGAACACCGCACCGGGGTCGGAGGAGAAGCGGGTGAGGAGGCTGCCGTAGAGGAAGCCGGCCAGCGAGGCGATGGCGCCACTGATCATGAAGGCGGTGAGCTTCACCCGCCGGGGCGAGAGCGACAGGCTGCCGGCCGACGCCTCGTTGTCGCGCACGGCGATCATGGCCCGGCCGAGGGCACTGCGCCGGAGGCGGTACACCATCGCCGATACGGCGACCAGCACACCGAGGCACAGCCAGTAGTTGTTGCGCTCGTCCTCGAAGTCGATCCCGAAGAGCACGGGCCGGGGGATCTGCAGCGAGGTGCCGGTCACCGGGTCGATGTGGACCAGCCAGCTCTGGTCGAACAGCCAGCTGCTCACGACGAGGGCGAACCCCAACGTGGTCACGGCGAGGAACAGGCCGCGGATCCGGAGGGCGGGGAGGCCGACGAGCCACGCCACCGCCGCGCCTATCACGGTGACGAGCAGTGCGGCCGGCACGTGGGGCACGCCGAGCTGGTAGAGCCGGCCGCCCACCGCGGCACCGACGCCCAGGAAGGCGAACTGGCCGAGCGAGACGTGGCCGGCGTAGCCGGTCAGGACCACGAGGGACACGCCGGTGAGGGCGAAGAGCACGACCGTCGAGAGCATGAACTGGTTCGACGGCGTGAGGGCGAGCGGGGCCAGGATGCCGATGGCCAGCACGACGGCGAGGATGGCCCAGCGGGCGGCCCGTACCCGGGGGTGCGACGCCAGGCCCGGAGGCAGCGGGCGCACCGAGGCCAGCCGGGCCCGGGCGGACGACTGCGCGCCACGCGGGCCGGCGCCGAGCCCTCGCTTCAGCAGGAGGCTGCCGAGGATGATCCCGACCAGCACGACCTCGAGCACGCCGCCGACCGGGTAGTTCCAGAGGATCAGCGCCTCGCAGAGCCCGATGGCGATCCCGCCGGCGAAGGTCGCCGGGATGCTGACCAGGCCGCCGAGCATCGCCGCGCCGAGGGCCCGGAGGAGGAGCGCGGGCCCGAGCGCCTGGGAGAAGGCGAGCGGCCGGGTCGGCCCGATGAGGATGGCCGCCAACCCGGCCAGCAACCCGGCGATCGTCCAGATGGTGAGCGACACCTTGGCAGTCGGCACGCCGGCGAGCTGGGCGGCCTCGGCGTTGTCGGCCGCCGCCCGGCTGGCCCGGCCGAGCGGGCTGCGGCGCAGGAACAGCATGAGGGCTGCCGTCGTGAGCGGCACCACGCCGAGGATCAGGAGCTGGCCCGGCCCGACGCTCAGCGAACCGATCTGGACCCTGGTCGAGAACGGCGTCGGGTAGCTCCGGCCGGCCACGCTCCCCGCGCTCGGGATCAGGGTGGCCAGGCCGAGCAGCACCTGGGCCAGGCCGATGGTGGCGACCAGCATCGTGAGCCGCGGGGCCCGCTCGATCCGGCGGATGACGAGGAACTCGATGAGAGCGCCGACCGCCGCCGAGCCGGCCAGGGCCAACGGCAGCGCGACCCAGTAGGGCCAGCCGTGGGTCAGCACGAGCAGGGGGACGAAGAAGGCCGGCAGCGCGCCCATCTCGCCGGCGGCGAGGTTGAGCACCTTCGATGTCCGGTAGACAAGCGTCAGCCCGATGCCGATGAGCGAGTAGGTGAGCCCGGTGATGACACCGAGCACCACCACGTCGCTGGTGATCTCGAAGTCGATGATCGGCAGGGTGATCGTCAGCCCGAACACGGCACCTCGTAGCCCCCCCACGTCGTCGCCCCCCGATCGGCACTGGCAATTGAGGATACTGTATCACCCATGGGGAACATCAAGGTCGGCGTGGCCGTCGCCGACATGTCGGCCTTCGAGGCCGTCGACCCGGCCTATGGCATCGGCGACCAAGCGGCGCAGGTCGCCGCCGCCCTCGAGGGCACCCGCGCCCGCGGCGTGGCCCACGCGGCCGACGTCGAACTGGTCTTCCGCACCTTCGACGCCGTCGATCCCGACCAGAAACGGGCCGTGGCCAGGGCATTCGCCGCCGACGGCGTGGCTGCCGTGCTCGGCGCCCGCGACTTCACCTACGGCGCCGTCGCCCTCGCCGAGCGCCTCGGCGTGCCCGTCCTCGACGTCAACGCCGTGCCCACGCCGGTCCACGCCCGGTGCGCGCCGCTGCTCTTCACCATCAGGACGGCGCAAGACGTTCTCTACCGAGCGTTCATACGGTGGGCCGCCGCACGGGGGGCGTTCGACGGGTCGCCCCGCATCGGCGTGTTCTCCGACCGGTACACCGAGACGAGCACCAACGCCGCCCTGGCCGAGCTGGAACGGCTCGGCCACCACGACGTCGTGCGGGTCCGCTCCGACGGCCTGGGCTACGGGAGCGACGACGACGTCGACGCCGCCACCCGCTTCCGTGACGAGGGCGTCACCGTGCTACTCCCGTTCGTGAGCGGGAGCAGCCTCGTCGAGCTGCTCGGGACCTCGTCGGCCCTCGGGCATCGTCCGACCGTCGTCGACCTCGAGACCGGCGAGCACGCCACCGACGTCACCGCCAGCCTCATGCCCCCGGCCATCTACGACGGCACCGTGGCCCTGGCCCTCAACCGCGTCGGCGAGTCCGCCGCCGGGCGGGCGCTCACGCCGCGCACCGAGCAGGCGCTCGCCGACCACGAGGCAGCGACCGGGCGCCGGTTGGACACCAGCGGTCGGGCGTCGAGCGGGGAGCTGTCCAACGTGCTGCTCACCTCCGACCTCGTCGACCTGCTGCTCGCCGCCCTCGGTCACGTCGACGGGGCGACGGCAGCCGACGCCGTCGTGGCCGGGTTCGAGGCCATCACCGACCGGCCCTCGGCCAGCGGCGGCGACATCACCTTCGCCCCGGGCGAGCACTGGGGCTACCGCCACGGCCGAACCATCACGTGGTCGGCCGCAGCGGAAGCCTGGCAGGCCCAGGACGAGTACCGGCCGCTCAGCCGGTCAGGCTGAACTCCTGGTAGTCACCTTCGACCTGGTAGCAGGAGCAGTCGGCCCCGATGCTGACCGGGCGGAAGGTGTTCGAGCCGCTGTGGTCGTCGGCGGAGAAGCTGATGCTGTCCCAGTTGGCCGTGGCGAGGCCCTGGATGTTCTCCAACCCGGCCACCAGCCCCTCGGGGGTGATCTCGTCGGCGTTCGACAGCCCGGCGAGGAGCACCTCACCGAGGCTGCACATGCCGAGGATGTTGTTCAGCTCGGCCGACTCCGGCACCGCGGTGTCGGGCGCCTCCCCGGCGAAGTCCTCGTAGTTGTCGAGGCAGGCCTGGGTCTCGGGCGAGACCTCGCCGCCCTCGGTGAAGTCGCCGACCCGGTTCTGGGAGGTGGCGGTCAGCCCCTCGATCTGGGCCGGGGGCCGGCCGGCGACGGCGGCGTCGACCATGTGCTCGGAGAAGTCGAAGTCGAGGTAGGCCGGCCGGTAGCTCTGCTCATCGGCGAAGGTCATGAAGTTCGTCAGCGTCGTGCCCCCGATCATCGGGATCACCGCGGTGACGCCGTCGGCCTCGAAGCGCTGCACGGCGACCTGATCCTGATCGCTGCCGACCCCCTGACCGCCGGTCTCGATCTCACTGGCGATCTCGTAGCCCCGTGACGCGAGCTCGTCCCGGAGAGCGTCGACCGCCTCGATGTTGGCCGTATCGTAGAACAGGCCGATGGTCTGGTCCTCGAACTGGCCTTCCTCGTCGGCGTAGGCCACGAAGTTCCGGGCCGTCGTCGACTCGTCGGAGCGGACCGTGAAGAGGTAGGGCGAGGTGCGGTCGTAGACGCTCACCGCCGCCGCGTCGGCCGAGATCGTGGGGATCTGGAACCGCTCGGCGAGGCACTCGGCCCCGACCGTGAAGGTGCGATGGGCCAGCACGGCGAACACCTCGTCCTCCTCGGCCAGCTGCTGGCAGACCGCCGCCTTGGTGGTGTCGTCGGTCGGGTCGAAGCTGCGGACCACCAGCTCCACCTCGACGCCCTCGGGCAGGAGTCCCTGTGATTGCCAGGCGTCGGCGATGGCCAGCGCCTGCGCTTCGTTGTCGCCGGTGTCGTAGGCCGGGTTGATCGCAGCGAACTGCGACAGGTCGGCGTACACGAGCCCGATGCGCAAGGTCTCCGGCTCACCACCGCCCGTGTCGCCGACCGTCGTCGAGGAGTCGTCGGCCGTTCCCTCATCGTCGTCGCCGCAAGCGACCAGACCCAGGATGAGGAGCCCTACTGCCGTGCCGGCAGCCAGACCCCTACGTGCACGTGCCCCCATGCGACCCCTCCCTCTCGCGGTCCCCCCAGCGGGCGACCTCCTTTTCAGTGTACTCAATAAGACGGCCTGCGGATAGGGCGCACCGCACAGCCGACGACTCCGGCGCCGTAGCAGCGGCCGGCGTCGTCGCCGAGCAGACGCTCCCTGGTGATGGCGCCGAGGTCGTCCCCGCTCCTTCACTGCCCTCACCGAGCAGGGGAAGGCCGAGGCTGCCGTCGATCACCTGGATGTCGATGCCCTCGGTGTCGAGGTCGTCGAGCCGGGCCCGGGCGTTCGACGCGCCGGCCCGGACGCCGCCGAGGTCCTTGCCTTCGTTCTGTGCCCTAGCAGGTTTCTCGGGATGCCACGTGGGCCACGAACTCGTCGAGCTCCTCCCGGAGCTCCTGCTCGCTGATGCCGTCGAGCTCCGCCACGAAGTTCACGCTCTGCCCCGGGCGGATCCGCCCGTCACCCTGGCGGGGCTCGGCGACGACCTCGTCCTGGAGGTCGAGGCCCTCGCCGTCGAGCGCGCTGATCCGGATCTCGACGCAGTAGGTCGTCTCCTCGGAGTAGTTCTTGGCGAGGACCTGCACCCGGGACACGGTCCCCTCGCGGGCGTCACGCACGTCGTCCAACCGGACCGGCGGACGATTGACGATCTCGGCCACCGTCGCGCTGGCCCCGACGACGAGGCCGACGCCCACCACGACGTGGAACAGCCGGGCCCGGTGCCGCCCGTCGAGCCTCACGACGGGGACCGGCCCATCATCCGCTCCACCAGCGCGTCCTCGCGCACGTCGGCAACCGGCCCGAGCGAGCTGACCTCGCCCCGGTCCATGAAGAACACGGTGTCGGCCACCTCGAGGGCGACGGGCACCGACTGCTCGACGATCACGACGGTGGTGCCCAGCCCACTCAGCCGCCCGACGACCTCCAGCAGGTCCCTGGTGACCACCGGGGCCAGGCCGAGGGACAGCTCGTCGACGAGGAGGAGCTGCGGACCGGCCATGAGGGCCCGGCCCAACGCCACCATCTGCTGCTCGCCGCCGGACAGCGTCCCCGCCGTCTGATGGAGCCGGGAGCTCAGCTGCGGGAACACCTCGAGCACGGCGCCGAGGCGCTCGCCTAGCAGCTTGTGGTCGTTGCAGAACGGGAACGACCCGATCCAGAGGTTGTCGTGGACGCTCAGGCTCGGGAACGTCGACCGACCGCCGGCCATCAGCGTGATCCCGAGACGCACCCGTTGCTCCGGGGGCACGCCCACCAGGTCGATCCCCTCGTAGAGGATCCGGCCCCGTTCGGGGTCGACCAGGCCGGCGACCGCGTTGAGCAGCGTCGACTTCCCCACGCCGTTGCGGCCCACCAGGGCGTGGCAGCCGCCGCGAGGGATGGCGCACGACGTGCCGAACAGCACCTGGATCGCGCCGTAGGAGAAGTCGATGCCGTCGATCACCAGCAGGTGGTCGGGATCGGCGACCGGCACGGCACGGTCGCGGACCAGGATGGCGTCGACCGCATCGGGGTCGGCCGCCCTGGCCTCCTCCACCAGCAGTTCGCGGACCCGGCGCTCGTCCCGGACGTAGGTAGGCAACCCGGCCACGAGGAGGATGGCGCCGGCGATGCCGGCCAGCGGGGCGAGGATGAGGAAGCCGGTGCGCAGCGTGGTGGCGTCGGCGAGGATGCCGAGCAGGAGCGGAGCGCCGGCCGCGAAGACGCTCTGGACCACGGCGTCGAGGGCTGTGCCCCGGCCCCGCAGGCTCGGGTGCAGCACGTCGGCCCTCGCCGCGTTGAGCACGGCCTGCGGAGCGATGAGCGTCAGGGCGGCCAGCGAGAAGAGCACCAGCATCACCGGCGTGTTGCCGGTCGTGAAGGTCAGGTAGAAGAGGGGAAAGGTGAGCAGCCGGGCGACGCCGGCCACCATGATCCGGGCCGACGGATGGCCGGAGTAGGTGAGGCGGTCGGCGATGACGCCCGAGAGCAGGGCCCCGGTGAGGCCGCCGACGGCGAGGAGCGTGAGGGCCGTGGCCGCCTGCGACACCGACAGGTCGTGGTAGCGCACGAAGAAGGTGGGGGCCCAGGCCCCGATGCTGCCGAAGAAGACGCTGCCGAGGGCCGACGACACCAACGCCACGGTGAACGTGGGGGTGCGGAGGACGGCCTTGTAGGCGTCCCGGGCCCCCATGGTGTCGTAGGCCGACGGCGGCTGGACGGCGCCGTCGAGGTTCTGCTCCCGCCGGTCCTGCTCGCCGCGGACGGGCTCGGACAGGCGCCAGGCCAGAAGGGCGACGACGAAGGCCGGCAGCGAGAAGAAGTAGAAGGCGCTCCGCCACCCCCACTGGGTGGCCATGGCCGCCGCGATCGGGACGAAGAGCACGCCGATCAGCTGGCCGGTCTGGTAGACGCTCATCACCTTCGAGCGCTGGCCGACCGGGTAGTAGTCGGCCAGGAGCGACTGCGACGTGGGGTTGTCGCACGGGTCCCATGCCCCCAGGGCCATGCGGGAGGCCAGCAGGCTGATGTAACCCCGAGCCATGCCGGTCCAGATCATGGTGACGCCCCAGGCGGCGGTGCCCCAGGCGATGATCCGGGTGCGGGTGTAGCGATCGGCGAGCGTGCCGAAGGGCACGGTCAGGATGGTCACCACCGCGAGGTAGGAGCTGCTGAGCACGCCGAGGGACGTGTCCGAGAGCCCGAACTCCTGCTTCAGCAGCGGGAAGATCGTCGGCAGCAGGTACTGGTCGCTGACGTTGATGGCATAGACCGCCGTCAGGAGGATCAAGGGCCACCGGGTCGAGCCGACCAGTCGGCGGGTGACCTGGAAGTCCTCCCGGGGCGTCCGGCTCGGGCTCAATGAGCCGTGGGCGGCCACGTCGTGGCCGTAGCCGTCGCTGACGCGGAGGGTCGCCGCCCCCGTGTCGTTGGCCTGGTCGATCGCCGGTCGCACCTGCTGCCCGTCCAAGGCAGAAAGAGTAGCCTTAATTATCCGGCGTACTCAACAACCCCGTGCCGTATCGCTGGAACGCCATGCCACACATCCATGCCGTGACCAACGATCCATCGGCCCAGCAATGCCGCCGAGCCCTGGTCGAGGGGGTCAGGAGCCGCGGGTTCTGCTGCAGGAGACCCACAACTCATTCGTCAGCGCCGCGCACACCCACGATGACATCGAGCGAACCGCCGAGGCACTTCATGCCGCTGCAATTCACGCGCTCGGCTGGTGTCGGTGGACGCAAGGGCCATGCTTGCGCGGTTACACGGTGCGAGCTTCAGGCCCTCGGATGAGGGCAAACACATCGCTGGCCAGGGTGTGGATGTCGACGGGAGCGGTTGTGTCGACCCTGATGACCGGGCCCAAGGCGACAGGACGGTCGAACTCGGCGAGGGCCTCGGGCGTGACGGTGCGTCCGACGTGCGCGGCGTGGTGCGCATCAGATGAAGCGCGGGCTGCGTAGCGACAGGCAGCGATCTCAGCTGCGCATGAGCAGTAGACCTCGACAACGCAGGCGTCCAGGCCTGCGAGTTTGCCTCGCTCGTAATGGCTCCGGGGACGGAAGTTCGCCTCCAGCACGACTCGGTCGCATCGTGCGGCGACAGCCCAAAGGACCTCCATCACCGCTGCGCCGGTCCGGCGAGACCAGGTGAGGTCACCGACCGGTGGGCCGACGGCGTCCCAGATCGCTTCCTTCACGTAGTCCTTGGCCACCAGCGGGAACCCGAGCGCGCCGGCCAATGGCACTGCCACGGTCGACTTGCCGCTCCCAGGGGGTCCTGACACCAGCACCACGACCCGTCGACCCGACGACACCATCCCCACACCATCGCAGCCCGACCGACCCGCCCCAGCCCACCCCCGTACCCCCGCTCAGACGCGAAGCACCCGTTACCCCACCTCTCCTGCCGAAGACAGGTGTCTCCGCCAAGCGGACGTGTCCGAGGCAATTGCACCCAGATAAGCAGGAACGTAGCTCGCAACGTAGCTTTTTACCCTCGCAGGACTGATCACAACGCGGTAGTTCAAACAAGTATCAAGCGACACTGCGTGAACGATTGATCTCTTCCGGGGCGATCGACAGCGCCCTGACCTGCCGTGATAGCATGGCAATAGATGGACGCCGAGGAGCGCATTGAACTAATGACCGAGTCCATGGCATGGAAGAGGTCGTGGGTTCGATTCCCACTAGCTCCACTCCCTCGTCGGAGTATCGGGCTCGGCATCACGCCTCGCCCTCGATCGGCTCGGAGCCGGAAGCTAGCCCTGTCCGGACACGGCCGGTTGGGCTGCCAGCTCGTCTCGGAGGACGCGGCGCAGGAGCTTGCCGGTCTCGTTGTAGGGCAGCTCGTCGTAGAAGAAGACGCGCTCCGGCGTCCGGGCGGATCGCAGCACCTGCCGGACGTGCTGCCGCAGCTCCTTCTCCGACGCCTCGGCGCCGGCACGGAGGACGACCGCCGCCACGACTCGTTCGCCCCACTCCTCGTCGGGGACTCCGACGACGGCCGCCGCGCCGACCGTCGGATGGTCGAGTAGCACCGCCTCGATCTCCTCGGGCCTCAGGTTCTCGCCACCACGCACGATGACGTCGTCGAGGCGTCCGCGCAGGTAGAGGTAACCGGCTGCGTCCAGAACGCCGGCGTCGCGGGTGTTGAACCAGCCGTCGTCGGCGCCGCCCCAGCGTCCGAGGTACTCGCCTGAGACCTGCTCGCCCCGAACCCAGATCTCGCCGGCGTGACCAGGAGGCACCGGCCCGCCGAGCTCGTTGCGAATCGAGACCTCGATGCCGGGCAACGGCCGCCCGACGGAGCTGAGCCGAGCCCGAACCTCGGGATCGTCGCTCGTCGCGGCCAGCCGATGGTCCGACGGTCCGAGCACCGCGACGGTGCTGGAGGTCTCGGTGAGCCCGTACGCGTTCACCATGTCCGTCTCCGGCAGCAACCGCATGGCGCGCTCGACCACGGCTCTCGGCATCGGTCCACCCCCGTAGGCGAGCGACCGGAGGGACGGTAGGCCCTGGCCGTCAGCCTGGACGACGTCGAGGATCCGGTTGAGCATCGTGGGGACGACCATGCCGTGCGTCACCGACGAACGCTCCACGACATCGACCCACGCCTGCGGATCGAACCGCTCGAGCTGCACGACGCGACGCCCGAGGTA
>Ga0193742_1001622_pt1 | contig 13353 bp, 11 predicted proteins | sample L2c1metaG_FD_165511 | JGI IMG/M metagenome (GOLD analysis project Ga0193742, IMG submission 165511) | Soil microbial communities from a riparian zone of the East river system, Colorado, United States - L2c1 | ecosystem: Environmental > Terrestrial > Soil > Riparian zone | place: USA: East River... | reverse complement strand
GGTGCAGGATGCCGAGATCACCTGGGAGATGTTGACCGGGGTCTACCGAACCGTGCTCGGCACGCCGGATCAGGTCGCCGAACGCATAGCCTTCTGGTGCGAGCAGGCGAAGAGCAGCAAGATCATCCTGCACCTGCACACTGGCGATATGCCGCACTGGAAGGCTGTCAAGAACATCACCCTGTTCGCTGAAGAGGTCATTCCGCGCGTCAGGAAACTCGCTAATTCATCACTTCAGGCCGCTGAGTAGGAGTGCCACGATGATCGGTTTTACCAAACGAGACGTCGTCGTCGATGGTGTGCGCGTCAACGTACTCGAGGCCGGGCGGGGAAAGCCGCTGGTCTATTTCCACGGCGCGGGCACCCTGACGGGATTCAATGATCTCCTGCCGCTGTCGGCGAACAGGAGGCTGATTGTTCCGATTCACCCGGGCTTCGGCGAGTCGGACGACGACATCCGCATCGATTCCGTGCTGGATTATGTCGTCCACTACATGGGCCTGTTCGACCAGCTCGGTCTCGGCGAGCCGTTCGATCTGGTCGGTCACTCGCTGGGCGGCTGGATCGCCAGCTTGTTCACCGTTCTTAACGCCCACCGGGTCCGGCGTCTCGCGCTGGCCTGTCCGGCCGGCCTTCGTGTCGTCGAACATCCCACCGCGGACCTCTTCACCATTCCGGCCGAAAAACTGGCCGCTCATCTCGTGGCGTCGCCGGAGATCCTGGCCCGCATGGCGGCGGTCAGCGTGACAAACGAGATGAAAATCTCGCGCTATCGCGAGATGACCACGCTGGCCCGTGTCGCGTGGGACCGCAACTACGAACCAAAATTCGAGCACTGGCTCCCAAAAATTTCAGTTCCAACTCTCATTCTGTGGGGCGAGCAGGACCGCGCGATCCCCGCGCAGCAGGCGGAGTATTGGGCGAAGCGGTTGCCGAACTGCGAGATCGCGACGTTTTTCGGCGCCGGCCACCTGCTCTTTTTCGAATCGAATGCGGCGGTCAAACGCTTGGCCAACTTCTTCGAAGAGGAAGTGGCTAGTCCGAAGCAGGCGGCCGGCTAACAACAAGAACATAAGCTGGGCGGACCAAAGTGGGAGGAGGTGTCAATGAGATTTCGTGTATTCGGCTTGTCAAAATCTGTGGCATTCGCGGCGGTGGTCATGGGCGCCAGCGTCGCAGCCGCTACGGCTCAGAAGCAGTACGATGTCGGAGTGAGCGATACCGAGATCAAGATCGGGAACGTGATGCCGTACAGCGGTCCGGCTTCGGCCTATGCGGCGATCGGCAAGACGGAGGCCGCTTACTTCAAGATGATCAACGAGCGCGGCGGCATCAACGGCCGGAAGATCAGTTTTATTTCGTACGACGATAGCTTCGCTCCTCCGAAAACGGTCGAGCAGGTTAGAAAGCTCGTGGAGTCGGACGAGGTCTTCGTGATGTTCAATATCGTCGGAACGGCGGGAAATGTAGCAGTTCAGAAATACCTGAATCTGAAGAAGGTTCCGCACATCTTCATATCGAGCGGTGCGGCACGTTTCGATGATCCGGATCAATTCCCGTGGAGCATGGCCTGGTGGCCCGGCTTCCGGAACGAGGCGAAGATCTACGCGAAATATATTCTGCAGAATTATCCGGATAAGACCATTGGCGTTCTGTATCAGAATGACGACTCCGGAAAGGATTATCTGGCAGGTTTTCGCGAGGTGTTTGGAACGGCTTACGCCAAGAAAATCATTGTCGAGTTGCCGTATGAATTAACCGCTCCGACGGTCGATTCGCAGGTGGTCCAGATAAGGACTGCCAACGTCGATATATTCGTCAACCTCGGCACGCCGAAGTTCGCAGCCCAGGCGATTAAGAAGATCGCCGAAATGGGTTGGAAGCCAGTGCAATTCTTGGGAAATGCATCCGCGTCGACGTCGACGACAATGGCGGTGGTTGGCATCGATGCAGTCAAGGACATCGTTAGCGCGGTCTACCTTAAGGATCCCGCCGATTCTCAGTGGAAGAATGACGATGCCGTGAAAGAGTTTCGGGCCTTCATGTCCAAATACTATCCGGACGGTGATCAGGAGAACGGAACGACCGTGTTCGGCTATGGCGCGGCCAAGGCGTTCGTCGAAGTGCTCAGGAAGTGCGGCGACAATCTTACGCGAGAAAACATCATGAAGCAGATGACGAGCCTGGATATGACGATAGATGTCTATCTGCCCGGCATCAAGATAAGAACGAGCCCCGCCGACTACTCGCCCATCGATCAACTCCAGATGGTGAGATTCAACGGTCGGCGATTTGAGCCATTTGGTCCCGTCATCGACAGCAAGTAGCTCACCGTAGTGCCGAAATCGAAAATGAGAACAGAGGCGACAGCGGAATGGCTTGTCTAGCTCACAGAGTGGCGCTCGTGACCGGTGCCGGTGGCGGGATCGGCAGAGCGATCTGCCGCCGCTTGGTCGGAGATGGCGCGTTCGTTGTCGCCGCGGACCGAAACATCATTGCTGCCGGCGAGACCGCGCAGCAAGCCGGGTTGGGCGATCGGATCATCGCTCTGGAACTCGACGTTACAGATCGATCACAGTGGGAGAATGCTGTCAGGGAAACCCTGCGCATTGGCTCCAGCCTGGATATCCTGGTCAATAACGCCGGCGTCGCTCACATCAAACCCCTCGAAGCGGTCTCCTTCGAGGAATGGAAGGCGGATATCGACGTCAATCTCAACGGCGCGTTTCTCGGCGTCAAAGCGTCGCTCGAGGCCATGCGTGAAAGCGCAACGCGATTTTCCTCGGGGGCTTCGATTGTCAACATCGCTTCCGTCTCGGCCCTGATCGGCTCGCCGGGAATGCCGGCCTACTCCGCCAGCAAGGGTGGGCTGAGGCTCTTTTCGAAGGCGATAGCGTTGGATTTCGCCAAGAGGCGCTATGGCATCCGAGTAAACTCAATCTTTCCCGGTTTGATAGACACGCCACTCACCATACCATTGTTCGAGAGCCGGATGGCTTCGGACCCCCAGGCCACTCTCGACACCGCGCGCCGTCAGATCGTCGAACGCTATCCGATCGGCCGTATTGGAAGGCCCGAAGAGATCGCAAGCGTCGTCAGCTTTCTAGCGGGAGATGATTCGTCCTACATGATAGGCGCGGAACTCGTGGTCGATGGCGGCTTGACGGCCGGCTGATAGAACGGATCGCCAATGAGGATAGATAATCCATTCGACCTGTCCGGCCAGGCCGCGCTCGTAACCGGTGCGGCGAGCGGCTTGGGCCGTTCAATTTCCGAGGCGCTCGTTCAGGCCGGCGCGAGCGTCGCACTGCTCGATGTCGATCAAGATGGCCTTGCGGCGGTTGCTTCGGCGCTCGGAGCCACGGGCGCGAAGGTCGTTACCCGCGTCGTGGATGTGCGCGATCGGCCGGCGATACGCGAGGCGGTTGCCTCCGCGGCCGCCGAATATGGGCGCCTGGATATCGTGTTTGCCAACGCCGGTGTCGGAGGAGGGCCGGGATTCCGTGATTTTGCTGGCCAGCCGAACGAAGAGGGAGACATCGGAGCAATAAGCGATGCTCGCTGGGACGAGGTCATCTCGGTCAACCTGGATGCAGCGTTCACACTTATTCAGGCTGCAGCGGTACAGATGAAGCCCCGCAAGTCAGGTCGCATCATCGTCACGACTTCGATCGCATCGTTCCGGAATCAAGCATGGGTCGGAACGCCCTATATGGCTGCAAAAGCAGGAGCCGCTCATCTCGTTCGGCAGGTAGCGCTGGAGCTTGCACCCTACAACATTACCGTCAACGCCATCGCGCCGGGAGCCTTTGCCACGAACATCGGCGGAGGAAGGCTTAAGCGGGACGACATCCGTCAAGCGATGAGCAAGAGAATACCATTGGGACGCGTGGCAGATCCTACCGAGATTAGAGGACTCGCACTTTTCCTCGCTTCGGCAGCTTCCGGGTTCATCACTGGGACGGAAATACCGATTGATGGCGGATCCTCGCTGGTCAATGGGTAAGCAAGAATGGATGCACGCCGTTACTTCCCAAGCGGACGCAGGGGGCGCGCTTTAGCCGATCTATTTAGTCACCCTATCGACGCCCATGCGGCAACAAGGTCGAGGCTATCGCGCTCAGGCGCGCGGTTGAGCTGGGCAGGGCGTTCGCGGAATGAACGATTATCGGATGGCCGCTCGTGGCGCAAAGCGGACATTGAGGTATGGATGTTAGGTCTGGCCAGTTCTGGACCAAATCGCTCATCCCGCAACCCGCCTCGAGGACCATTCGGAGGCGCGAATGCGTTGACGCTTGCTGCGGTCGCTGGCCGCGATCGTCGCGACGTATGTCGCGCTGCGCTTCACGCAAGGTCACGAACTCGATGCCGAGGTCGCATAAATCAAGAACATTGACGCGCTATCACCGGGATCACCGAGTAGAAATTGCAAATCAGCCAAGCGGGTCCGAAGGGCATGCGGTTCATTTGCCGGGAGGTTCACCGAAGATGTCCGGCAGACTTCCTCGATCGACGTCAATATTGATTTTCGAGATGTCCGCGGGCGCGCTTTCACTAATCCAGTAGGTGACCGATCTGGGCCAGAGAATCACGATCGCGACCAGGATCACCTGGAGTGCCAGCCATGGAATCGCGCCCATATAGATATCGGACGTCTTCACTGATTTCGGCGCGATCCCGCGCAGGTAGAACAGGGCAAAGCCGAACGGAGGATGCATGAAGCTGGTCTGAACGTTGGCGCAGATGAGAACGCCGAGCCAGATCAGATTGATGCCGAGATGTTCGGCAGCCGGCACCAGCAACGGAATGATGATAAAGGCGATCTCGAAGAAATCGAGAAAGAACGCGACGATGAAAATGAACGCGTTGACGAACACCAGAAACCCGAGTTGACCGCCGGGTAACGAGATCAGCAGGTGTTCGATCCACAACTTGCCGCCGACGCCCTGAAAGATCAGGCTGAAGACGCGCGCACCAATGAGGATGTAAACCACCATGGCGGTGATCCGCATGGTCGAACTCATGCCGTCATAGAGCAAGCGCCAGGACAGCGTCCCATACATTGCGGCGAGCGCCATGGCGCCGACCGCGCCCATCGCGCCGGCCTCGGTCGGGGTGGCGAGGCCCATGAAGATCGTGCCCAGGACGAGAAAGATGAGGCCCATCGACGGCACGATGCCGCGCAGGCATTTCTTCCACAACTGCCAGCCGTGAAGCGTGCGCGCTTCGGGCGGAAGCGCCGGGACGTCCTGCGGTCGGACGATGCTCAGGAATGCGACCCAGCCGCAGAACAGCAGCACCTGAATGATGCTGGGACCGATCGCTCCGGCATACATGTCGCCGACCGATCGGCCGAGTTGATCGGCCAGCACGATCAATACCAGGGATGGAGGAATCAGCTGGGTGATCGTTCCGGATGCCGCGATGATTCCCATCGTATGCCGGGTTGAATAGCCGTAGCGCAGCATCGGGGTCATGGAAATGACGCCCATCGCGATCACTGATGCCGCGACCGTGCCGGTGATAGCGCCGAGAATCGCACCGACGAGAATGACGGCATAGGATAGTCCGCCCCTGACCGAGCCGAACAGCTGGCCTATGGAGTCCAGAAGATCCTCTGCGAGACCGCATTTCTCCAGGATCGCGCCCATGAAGGTGAAGAACGGGATCGCGAGCAGCAGGTCGTTCGAGATGATGCCGTAAAGCTGATAGGTGAGGTTGCCGAGAAAATCCGGTTGGATCAGCCCAAATTCGATGCCGATCGCGCCGAAGAACAGTCCCGTTGCGGCAAGAGCAAACGCCGCAGGGTATCCGATCAGCATGAACAGCGCCATGCTGACGAACATCAGCGGTGCGAGATTGTCCTTGATCAACATCATTGCAGCGGCTTCTCATAGGTGAATTCGTAGGAATTCAGGCCGCGAAGGACCGCGATGGTCTTGGTGATTTCAGAGACGCCCTGAAGCGCCATCATGCCGAAGCCTACTGGCAGCAGCAGCTTGACCGGCCAGCGCGGCAGGCCGCCTGAGTTGGACGAGACCTCGTTGATGTGCCAGGATTCGACGAACCAGCCCCATGTGAAGTACACAAGGATCAGGCAGATCGGCATAAGGAAGAAAATCCCACCAAACAGGTCGATCCATGCCTTCACACGAAGCGGCGCGTTGCCATAGAGCAAGTCCACTCGCACATGTTCGTTGCGTCGGAGAGTGTAGGGAGCCCCCAACATCACCATCGCCGCGAACAGGTACCACTGGATTTCCAGCCAGCCGTTCGAACTTTGCGACAGCAGGTAACGGCTCAACGCGTTTCCCGCGCTGATCAGGCAGGCGGCAAGCACCGTCACATTGGCGAGCACGCCAAGTTTTTCGTTCACCCGGTCGATTCCTCGACAGAAAGCCAACAGCATTCGCATTCGCGACCCACCGCCTCTCTGCCGACAGTCAAAAGATTCGACAAAGGAACAAAACAACGTATACTTTGCTTCTAAATAAGCCGCCAACCGAAGTCCAGCGATAAAATGCGCGACATCATGTGCGTTTCGTCGATGTGTGTTCGCTAGTCGGTCTGCTCAAATTCTGAGCGTGCAAAGAAAAGATAGGGGAGTGTGCAAGATGAAACGGCGTGACTTCTTGAAGCGCGGAGCCGCAGGATCTGTTCTGGTTGGTGCCATGGCGACGCCCGCCATCGCGCAAAGTACGCCGGAGGTTTCGTGGCGGATGGCCGCGAGTTGGCCGAAGAATTTGGAAGTTACCTACGGCAGCGCCAATGCGCTTTGCCAACGCGTCGCGGAATTGACGAATGGCAAGTTCAAGATCCAGGTTTTCGCCGCCGGCGAGATCGTTGGCGGTCTTCAGGTCCTCGATGCCGTCCAGAGCGGCTCGATCGAGATGGGCCACACCCTGTCGTCGTTCTATATCGGCAAGAAGCCGGCTTATGCGTTCGACACCGGCATGCCGTTCGGCCTGAATTGTCGCCAACATAATGCGTGGATGTATTTCGGCGGCGGCCGGGAACTGATGGACGAGCTGTTCGCGAAGGACGGCATCCTCGTGCTCACCGTTGGAAACGTCGGCGTTCAGATGGGCGGATTCTACCGCAAGGAAATCAAGACGCCCGAAGACATCAAGGGCCTGAAAATCCGTATCGGCGGGTTTGGCGGGATAGTGATGTCCAGGATGGGCGCCGTTCCACAGCAGCTTCCGCCCGGCGATATTTACGCGTCGCTCGAGCGCGGTACGATCGATGCGGCCGAACTGATCGGGCCCTACGACGATGAAAAGCTCGGTCTGCACAAGGTCGCCAAATATTACTATACGCCCGGATGGTGGGAGGGCAGCGCCTCCGTCACCGCGCCGGTCAATCTCGCGAAATGGAAGGAGCTGCCGAAATCTTACCAGAGCGCGTTGCAGGTCGCCGCCAATGAGCAGAACCTGATGATGATGGCGAGGTATGATGCCGGTAACGCGGATGCTCTCAAGCGCATGATCGCCGGCGGCGCCGAAGTCAAAACGTTCTCGCGCGAGATTCTTGATGCGTCCTACAAAGCCACCGTCGCGGTGATGGAGGAGATAGCCGCCAAGGACGCCGATTTCAAGAAAGTCTACGATAACTGGTCGGCATTCCTGGACAATTCCAATTCCTGGTTTCGTGTCGCCGAAGGGCCACTCGATACGTTCCGCTATTATTATGCGAAAAAGTGAAGCCTGAAGGGTTGCGGCTTTCAACCTTTGTGCCTCTGATCCGACGGAGCAGGCTTTTGTCCTGTTCGTCGTCTGGACGATGACGGTATCTGGGCGACGACGGTGGATGATCCGTCAAGCGGTGAGGACAGCAAACTGACTGAGACAGCGATGGATGGTTTTGGAATAGGGATCGGCGTCCGTCGCAAAGAGGACGACCGGTTTCTGAGGGGGCGAGGCCAGTATTCGGCGGACATCCTGCTTGCTGGACAGAGCGAAGTTGTGTTCCTGCGCAGCCCGATCGCCCACGGCTATTTGCGAAAGGTGACCAAGCCGCAGGGGTACGAGGATCGGGTATTTTTGTGGAGCGATCTGGACGGCGTGAAGCCGATGGTTGCGGGATCTACACTGCCGAGTTACCGACTGTCGGCCTATCATCCGCTGGCCCACGAAAAGGTTCGGTTCGTCGGCGAAGCGATCGCGATGGTGATCGCGCCGACGCGCGCCGAAGCGGAAGATATCGCCGAAAGAATCGAATTTGAGATCGACGAACTTCCCGCGCTTGTCGATGCGGCAGCGGCCATGCGCGACTCGTCGGTGCGGGTCCATGAGGACTGGGACGACAATGCGTTTCTGACTCTGAACTACGAAAAGGACTATGCGGCGAAATCCGCCAACTGCGATGTCGTGATCGAGCGGACATTCTCGCTGTCGCGACAGGCGATGGTGCCGCTGGAGGGCAAGGCGATGGTGGCGCATTGGGATGAGCGCCTGGACCAGCTCGTGATCTACGATTCCACGCAGGTGCCGCACATCGTGCGATCCGGGCTGTCCCAGATGATGGGCATATCGGAGGAAAAAATCCGGGTCGTGGCGCCCGATGTCGGCGGTGCGTTCGGTTACAAATGTGCGCTCGCGCCGGAAGAAATTTGCGTGGCCTGGCTGGCGCGGAAGTTTCGCGCCCCGTTTCGCTATGTCGAGGATCGCCGCGAGCATCTGATAGCGGGCGCGAATGCGCGACAGCATCAGTACCGCATCAAGGCAAGCGCGGACCGTCATGGCCGGCTGCTGGCGCTGGAGGCGGATATCATCATCGACAGCGGCGCCTATTCGCAGTGGCCCTGGACCATTGGCCTGGAAGGCGGCCAGGCAACGGGCAACCTGCCGGGGCCCTATGACTTCGGCGGTTACAAGGTGCAGACGCACTGCATTGCGACGAACAAGCCGGGCTTCATGCCGTATCGCGGCGTCGCGCGGACGGCGGTTTGCTTCGCGATGGAGTTGACGATGGACGCCCTGGCGCGCCACGTCGGGCGCGAGCCGTGGGAGTTGCGGCTGGACAACCTGGTGAAATCCAGCGCCATGCCGTACACGAATGTCGCGCGTAAGCACTACGACAGCGGCGACTATGGCGGAAGCCTGGTGATCGCGCGGGACCGACTCGACGTCGGCAAATGGCGGGAGCGCCAAGGCAAGGGCGAGCCCGACGGCCGGAGGATCGGGATCGGGTTTGCTTCGTTCTGCGAACAGTCGGCGCACGGCACGTCCGTGTTTGCCTCCTGGGGGCTTGCTTTGGTGCCGGGCTATGAGCAAGCCACCGTGCGGGTGACGCCGGATGGCGGATTGGAAGTCAGGGTTGGCCTGCAATCCCACGGTCAGGGCATGGAAACCACGCTGGCGCAGATTGCGCACGAGATTCTGGGAATCGATTTCCTGAAGATCAGGGTGGTTCACGGCGATACCGGAACGACGCCGTACTCGACCGGAACCTACGCGTCGCGCGGTATCGTGATGGCGGGAGGCGCGGTGGCGGCCGCCTGCGATGCGCTGATCCCACGGCTCATCAATATCGGCGCACACATTCAGCAGGCGGCGGGCAGCACCGCGGAGTTCACTGAGGGCCGCGTCAAGACCATGCAGGGATCCGCCTCGATCGCGGAGATCGCCGAGACCTGGTATCACCATCCCTATCGGCTGCCGCCCGACGTGGATGTGGGAGGGCTGGAAGCCACGGTCGGCTATCGGCCGAAGGTCGATACCGGCGCGTTCAGCTACGCCACACACGCCGTCGCCGTCGCCGTCGATACCGAGTCGGGGCACGTCGAAATTCTCGATTATGTCATCGCGGAAGACTGTGGAAAGATGATCAATCCGATGGTCGTGATGGGCCAGACGATCGGAGGCACGGCGCAGGGAATTGGCACCGCGATGTACGAAGAAAGCCCGTATGATTCCAACGGTCAGCCGCTGGCATCGACGTTGGCAGACTACGTTCTTCCCGGGCCGACCGAAGTTCCCAAAATCCGAATCTTCCATACCGAAACGCCGTCTCCTTACACACGCTTCGGCATGAAGGGGATGGGCGAGGGGGGCGCGATCGCCCCGCCGGCGGCGATCTTCAACGCCGTCAACGACGCGCTCAAGGATCTTGGCGTCGAGATGTCCGAGACCCCGCTCACCCCTCGCCGATTGCTCGAAGCCATTGCCAAGGCCAAGGGCGCGGCAAACGCAGATCGGTGCGCGTCGTGAAGGCTGCCGCATTCGACTATGTGCTGGCCCGGGACGTGCCCGAGGCATTGAAGGCGGTTGCCGGCGGCCGGTCGGCGAAGCTGATCGCCGGCGGGCAGTCGCTCGGCCCGATGTTGAACCTTCGGCTGGTACGCACCGAGCTGCTGGTGGACATCTCCCGCATCGAGGAGTTGCGGGCAATAACCGAGACAAAGGAACATTGGCGTATCGGCGCCGCCGTCACGCATACCACGCTGGAAGATACCGCCGGACACATGCAGGGGGCGGCGTTCCTCGCCCGTGTCGCATCTGGAATCGCCTATCGCGCGATCCGCAATCGCGGAACGATCGGCGGGAGCCTCGTTCATGCCGATCCTGCGGCGGACTGGCCACTCGCTTTGGCGGCGCTTGGCGCCTCGGTCGAATTGCGGGGATCGGCGACGCGATCGGTCGAGGCTGCGCACTTCATGAAGGGCACGTTTATGGCTGATGTCGGTGCCGACGAAATCGTCACGGCTGTTAGGGTGCCGAAACTGAGCCGGCAGGCGCGCACCGGATATTTCAAGTTTTGCCGGAAGACCGGCGAATTTCCCGAGGCCAGCGCGGCCGTCGTGCTCGACCCGGTCACCAGGTCTTCGAGGGTGTTTCTCGGCGCGTTGAGCGGCCCTCCCAAGCCGCTCGTGCGTCTCTCCAAACAGATCGCCCGCCACGGCCTGTCGGGAGTGGACCTTTCCATCATCGCCGAAGACGTCGCCGAGGCGGCGCCGGATGCAGGTCCGCTCCGGACGATGTATGTCGCAGCCGTCGGCCGGGCATTGAAGGAGGCGTTCTCATGATGAGTGTCAATGATGACGTCGAGCTGCGGCCGGTTCGCTTCGAGGTCAATGGCAAGACAGTCAAGGCGGCGGTGGAGCCGCGCCTGCACCTGGCCGATTTCCTGCGCGATCATCTGCGCCTGACCGGCACCCACGTTGGCTGCGAGCACGGCGTCTGCGGCGCATGTACGGTGCTTGTCGAAGGGCATCCGATACGTTCATGCATCACATTTGCTGCGGCCTGCGACGGCAAGCAGATCCGCACGATCGAAGATTTCTCAGACGACGAAGACATGATCGGGCTGCGCGAGGCTTTCTCGCGCGAGCACGGGCTGCAATGCGGGTTCTGCACGCCCGGCATGCTGATCACCGCACGGGATATCGTCCGGCGGCTTCCTCAAGCCGACGAAGCGTGTATTCGCGTTGAACTGTCAGGTAATATTTGCCGCTGCACCGGCTATGCCGGAATCGTCGCAGCCGTTGCCGGTCAGATACGGGAGCGGCAACCCGTGCAACAATCCGATGCAGCGACGGGTGCGGCGTCGAAAACCGCCACCCAGGCATTCGTCGGCTTCGAAGCCGATGATATCTCCGGGTCTCAAGGCGATACCGCGAAGACGTCCGCCTCGCCGCCATTGCAGTTGAGGCCCGGCTGGAGCCGCTTTGCGGAGTCGTTCACGATTGCGATGCCGGCGCAGCGTGTGTGGGACGCCTTTGCGGATGTACCGCTGGTGGCGTCCTGCATGACCGGCGTCGAGATCGACGAATCCAGCGCCACCCACGCCCGGGGCCGTATTAGCGTCAATGTCGGGCCGATCCGGGCGTCATTCGCGGGCGCTGCGTCCATCGAACGGGACGACAGTACGATGACCGGCAAAATTGTCGGCGCCGGCAACGATCAGAAATCCAGCACGAAAACCCGCGGTGAAGTGACCTACACGGTCACATCGCAGACCGAACAGTCGGCGTTGGTTTCGGTTGTTTCCGAATACAATCTCCAGGGACCGCTGGCGCAGTTTTCCCGTTCGTCATTGGTGCAGGAAGTCGGCCGGCGCATGGTGGCGGACTTTGCCGCCAATCTGAATGCCCGCTTGTCCGGAACGGGCAGCGCTGCCAAATCCAATGCCGCGTCATTGAGCGCCTTGTGGCTGCTGCGCATTTCGCTGGCCCACTTCATGCGGCGAGTGGCGGACGTCGTTCGGCGGCGCGACTGATCTGTGACCTGGGCCGGTTCCACAAAGGCGTGACGGTAGCGAAGGCGGATCAGACCTTAGGGGTGCGCGGCGGTATCGCAGCCGGCCGGTGAAAGCAAGGGGCTTGGATGCAAATTCCAGACGGCGCCGGCTTTGGCAACTTGCCCCGAGACGTCGTGCCCGACCATGGCGGGCAGCCGACGTGAAAGCGCCACCAGCGCGTCGAGCTGCGTGCCGGTGTCCACGCCCATGCATTCGAACATGTGAACGAAATCTTCCGTGCAGACATTTCCGGTCGCGCCGGGGGCGAACGGACATCCGCCGATGCCGCCGAGCGAGCCATCGAATGAGCGGGCGCCGGCGTCGTAAGCGGCAACGACGTTGGCCAGGCCCATGCCGCGTGTGTTGTGGAAATGCAGGGTCAAGGGCAATTCCGGGAAGCGCCGAAGGATGGCCGCGACGAGGTCTTCCACCTGACGTGGATTGGCCATCCCCGTGGTGTCCGCCAGGGTGATGCCGGCCATTCCGATCTCGAGATATCGTTCCGCAAAGCCAAGAACGCGCGCGGGGTCTTGCGCGCCTTCGAACGGGCAACCGAACGCCGTGGCAATGGTGCCGTTCAGCGTGATGGTTTTCGAGGCAAAACCGGTTGTAATGTCGCGGAAATTGCCAAGCGATTGCGCGCAGGTCATGCGCATATTCGCACGGTTATGGGTTTCGCTCGACGACATCACCAGGTTCATCTCATCGACCTCGGCGGCTGCCGCGCGTTCCGCGCCCCTGAAATTGGGCACGAGTGCGACGTAAATCACCCCGGCACGCCGTGGATCCGTGCGAACACGTCCGATGCGTCCGCCAGCGCCGGAACCGCCTTCCATGACACGAACGACGAGACCTCGATCTTGGCTACGCCGCTCAGCGACAAGTCGTCGATAAAACGGACTTTTTCATCCGTCTCGATCCATCGCAGCTCCATCTGAAAGCCATCGCGGGTCGATACCTCGTTGATGAAAACCCGCTTCGGTCCGTCTGCCGGCATATCCCCCTGCTCCCGCGTCAAATCGTCTTGCTGGCCTGAAGCTGAGCGATGTCGTTGCTGGAATAGCCGAGTTCACCGAGAATGTCCTGCGTATCCGCGCCTAGTTCTCGGCCGAG
>Ga0193742_1001621_pt1 | contig 13363 bp, 12 predicted proteins | sample L2c1metaG_FD_165511 | JGI IMG/M metagenome (GOLD analysis project Ga0193742, IMG submission 165511) | Soil microbial communities from a riparian zone of the East river system, Colorado, United States - L2c1 | ecosystem: Environmental > Terrestrial > Soil > Riparian zone | place: USA: East River... | reverse complement strand
ACGCATCGTGAAGGACCCGTGCTCCAGGTCCACCGTGCCGACGACGTCCATGGACCGGCCGTCGACGACCCAGAGCCTCCCGGGCGCCGCCGGGTCCTGGCGCGCCAGCTGCGAGACGAGGACCCGGTCGGCGGCGACGCGGAGCGTCGAGCAGGCCGGCTCGAGCGCGGCCTCGCCGACGATCTGCAACGTGTCGACGTCGATCTTGACGAGGCGGGACGGACCGCTGGTGGTGAGCGGCGACGTCTGGACCGGTGACACCGCGAACGCCCAGCGGCCGTCGGCGGAGACGTCGATCTCCTCGGCGCCGCCCTCGACGGCGACCGTGCCCACCAGGCGCCGCGAGAGGAGGTCCAGCACCGTGATCTCGGGTGCCTCCTTGTGGGTCACGTAGCACCGGTTGCCCGACGGAGAGATCGACAGCCAGTGCGAGTTCCTCGCCGGGGTCGGGATGTGGTCCAGGATCCGGCCGGTGACCGGCTCCAGGACGAGGACGCCGTTGCCGGCGTCGTTCGCCTCCACGCCGGCGTAGACGAGGTCGTGCACGGGGTCGTACTCGACGTCGTGGGGCGCGACGAAAGGCGAGATGTCCACGACCTGGTGGACGGCCCGCCGGTCCACGTCCACGACCGAGATCTCGTGGGCCGGCGCACCATGGCGGCTGTAGCCACCCTCGCGATAGGTGTGTGCGATGTACGCCAGCCTCCGCTCGTGGTCGGCCGCGATCTCGTGCGGTTGGGCCACCAGCCCGTCGATCCGGGCCAGGTGCGCGCCGGTCGCCGACTCGAAGAAGTCGAGGACGCCACGGGTCACGCTCGCCACGAGCAAGAGGTGGTTCTCGACGTCGGTGCCCTTCGACACTGGGTCCTTCCTCGGATCTCTGGTGGGGTCCACTCTCACTGGCCTTCGACCGGGGGCACCGCGACGGTCGGGTCGACCCGGCGGACCAGCCTCCACCGCGGTCCACGTCGGGGGCCGATCGCTCCCTGCCCGAGGACGTCGCGCCAGGCGTCGCCGATGACGGAGAAGGCGAGGATGGCCACGATCACCATCGCGACGGGCGGGAAGATGGGGAACGAGTTCGTGGTCAAGGTCGTGAACGCCTGCTGGGTCATGCTCCCCCACGACGCGGCGGGGGGCCGCAGGCCCAGGCCGAGGAAGCTGAGGCTGGCTTCCGCGGTGATGGCGAGCCCGGCCGTGAACGAGGTCTGTACGAGCAGCGGACCGCTCGTGTTCGGCATGACGTGGCGCCAGAGGATCCGGCCGGTCGAGCAGCCCATCGCCCGGCAGGCGAGGATGTACGTCTCGCTGCGCACGGACTGGCCGGCTCCTCGCGCCACGCGGAAGAACCGGGGAGCGAACACGACGCCCACCGCGAACATGGCGTTCGTGAGCCCGGGCCCGAGCACGCCGATGATCGCCATCGCCAGGATGAGCGGTGGCATGGTGAGCAGCGCGTCGGTGATCCGTCCCAGGACGGCGTCGATCCAGCCGCCCAGGTAGCCCGCCAGCAGCCCGGCGGGGACACCGCCGAGGATGGCGACGCCGGTGGCCAGTGCGGCCGCGACCATCGACACGCGTGTGGCCATGATCAGGCGCGACAGCGTGTCCCGCCCCAGCGCGTCGGTGCCCAGCAGGTGATCCCCGCTCGGCGACCGCAGGGGGTTGGCGAGGTCCTGGTGGTTGGGATCCTGGGGGGCCAGCATCGGGGCGATCGCGGCCACGACCACGAGCAGGAGCAGCACGGCGGTGGCGGCGACGGCCACACGGTTCGTGAGGAAGCGCGCGACCTTCGGGCTTTGGCTGAGTCGTCGCAGCATGGGCTAGGTCCGGACCTTCGGGTTGAAGTAGGCGTACGACAGATCCACGGCCAGGTTCACGAGGATCACCGTCAAGCCGCTCACCAGCACGATCCCCTGGATCATCGGGTAGTCCGAGTTCTTGACCGCCTGGATGGCCAGTGTCCCGAACCCGGGCAGGGCGAAGACCTGTTCCACCACCACGGCCCCGCCGATCACCCGGCCGATCTGCAGCCCGAGCACGGTGACCACGGGAATCGCCGCGTTCTTGGCCGCGTGCTTGAGGACGACGATGCGGCGGGGCAGCCCCTTGGCCTGCGCGGCGCGCACGTAGTCGCGGGACAGGGCGTCCGCGAGCGCGCCCCGCGTCTGGCGGGCCAGCTCCGCCGCCGGTGCGACCGCGAGCGCGATGGCGGGCAGGACGAGGTGGCGGGCCCATTCGCCGGGATCGTCGGCGAACGGCACGTACCCCACGGCCGGGAGCAGCGAGTTCTCCACCGCGAAGAACACCACGAACAGCACACCGATGACGAAGGGCGGGACGGCCAGGGCGAAGGCGGAGACCGCGCTCACCAGTCGATCGAGCGGGCCACCCGGTCGGAGCGCGGCCAGCAACCCCGCGGGCACGGCCACCAGCACGGCGAGACCCAGGGCGGCCAGCGCCAACGACGCCGTGATGGGGAAGGCCCGACCGATCTCGTCGAGGACCGGGCGGTTGCTGAAGAAGCTGTCACCCAGGTCGCCGGTGAACACGCCACCCACGTAGTCGCCGTACCGGTCGAGCAGCGGGCGGTCGAGGCCGAGCCGGGCCCTGGTGTCGAGCACCTGCTCCGGCGTCGCGGTCTCCCCCGCCAGGATGCGGGCGGGGTCGCCGGGCGTCAGGTCCAGGAGGAAGAACACGACCAGGCTGACGATGAGCAGGGTGGGGACCATCGCGAGGAGGCGTCGGCCGACGAGCGCCACCATCACGCCGCCCCTGGGGTCGGGGGCCGGGCCGGCTGCTCCACGGGCGTCTCGCCTTCGAGGTGGCAGGCGACCGAGCGCACGTCGCTGCCCACCAGCGGCGGGACCTCCTCCCGGCACACCTCCATGACGTGGGGGCAGCGGGGGGCGAAGGAGCAGCCCCGGGACGCCTCGGTGGCGCCCGCCGCGCCGGCGGCGGCCGGCAGCCGGTCCTTCCGCACGCGCGGGTCGGGCACCGGGATGGCCGAGAGCAGGGTGCGGGTGTAGGGGTGCCGGGCGCTGCCGAAGATCTCGGCCGGTCGCCCCGTCTCGACGACGCGCCCGCTGTACATCACCGAGATGCGGTCGGCGACCACCCGGACGAGCGAGAGGTCGTGGGTGATGAAGACGATCGCGATGCCGCGCTCGTCCTGCAGCTCCCGCAACAGGTTCAGCACCTGCGCCCGGATCGACACGTCGAGCGCGGCCACGGGCTCGTCACAGACGATCACGTCGGGATCGGTCGCCAGTGCGCGAGCGATGGCGACCCGCTGCAGCTGGCCGCCCGAGAACTCGGCCGGGAACCGGTGCATGTGGTGGGACCGCATGCCGACGCGCTCGAGCAGGTCCAGGACCCTCCGGTCCCGCTCCTCCCGGTCGACGCGCTCGTGCACCGTGATCGCCTCGCCGACGGAGTCGCCGATCACCATCATGGGGTCGAGCGAGGCGAAGGGGTCCTGGAACACCATCTGCGCCCGCCGCCGCCAGCGCCGGAGGTGGCGGCGATCCAGCTGGGCCAGGTCCTGGCCCTCCGAGTGGACCGTTCCCTCGTCGGGCGACTCCAGGCGGAGGAGCAGCCGGGCCAGCGTCGACTTGCCGGAGCCGGACTCCCCGACGATGCCGTGGGTCTCACCGCGACGCACGTCGAGCGACACCCCGCGCAGGGCGTGGGTCCGCTCGACGACCGAGCCGAGGATGTTCCGCCGCCGGACGTAGGACTTGTGCAGGTCGCGCCCGACCAGCACGGGCTCCGGGGACGGTACGGCCCGGTCCATGGCGCTCACGCGACCCGCGGAGCGTCGATGCCCCGGAGGTCCAGCTCGTCGCTACGGAGGCACCGGGCCCGGTGATCGCCCTCGGGTGGTTCGAGCGCCGGGTGCACCTCGTCGCACCGCCCCGCCACGAAGTCGGCGCAACGATCGTGGAACAGGCAGCCCCGCACCTCCTGGCCGGGCCGCGGGACGACGCCCGGTATGAAGCCGAACGCCGCGGCCTCCGCCGTAGGTGAAGGGATCGAGGCGAGCAACCCGGCGGTGTAGGGGTGCCGGGGTCGGACGAACAGGGGTTCGGCAGCCGCCTGTTCCACCAACTCGCCGGCGTACATCACCGCGACGCGCTGGCACATCTCGGCGACGACAGCGAGGTCATGGGTGATCAGGAGGATCGCGATGCCGACCCGCTCCTGCAGCTCCCGCATCAGGTCCAGCACCTGGGCCTGCACCGTGACGTCGAGCGCGGTCGTCGGCTCGTCGGCGATGAGCACCTTCGGCTCGCACGCCATCGCCGATGCCAGCATCACCCGCTGGCACATCCCCCCACTGAACTGGTGGGGGTAGTCCTTGGCCCGCCGGCGAGCCTGCGGGATGCCGACGAGCTCGAGGAGCTCGATCGCCCGCTCCCACGCCTCCGAGCGGTGCAGCGACATGTGGCGCCGCACGACCTCCGCAACCTGATCCCCGACCGTGAAGGCCGGGTTCAGGCTGCGGGTGGAGTCCTGGAACACCATGGCGATGTCACGGCCGCGCACGGCCGTGAGCTCCCGCTCCGACATCGAGAGCAGGTCGGTCTGCTCGAGGCGGACCTGGCCTCGCGTGCGGACCGACGACCGGCCCAGCAGGCCCATGATGGCCATCGACGTGACGGTCTTGCCCGACCCGGATTCGCCGACGAGCCCGAGGGTCTCGTTCGGGAACAGGTCGAAGCTGACGTCCTTGACGATGGCGGTCCACCGGCCGTCGACCATCAGGTCGACGGCCAGGTCCCGCACCGACAGCACCGGCTCCGACGTCCGGACCTCAGCCGTCATCGGACGGGATGGTCGGGCCGTCGCTCGTCACGAGGTCATCCCGAGCGGCCGCGGGTCCCAGAACGGAGCGACGACCGAGAACGGGATCTCGTCGGCGCCCACCACCTTGTCGTTGGCGAGCCACATGGTGGCGGGCGAGCAGATCGGTACGTGGATGGGGCTCTCGGCCAGCTCCGCGTTGACGGCCCGGAAGGCATCCGCACGTTCCGTGGACTCCAGCGGCTGCTCCTTCGCCTCGTCGAGGAGGCCGGTGAGCTCGTCCGGCACCGGCCCGACGTTCTCGAGCAGGTAGCTGTCCATCGTGAAGCTGGCCTCGACGCCGGCCAGGATGGTGTTGACGTTCATGTCGTAGTCGCCCTGCCGCCACGTGGTGCGGATCTCGGTGGCGGGGATGGGGCTGATCGTCACGGTGATGCCGATCTCCGCCAGCTGCTCCTGCACGACCTCGGCCACGGGCAGCAGCACCGGGGAGTCGCCCACGAGCAGCGAGAGCTCGAGGTCCTCCGCGCCGGCGTCCTCGAGCAGCGTCTGCGCCTCGTCGACGTCGTAGGCGATCGCCTCGTCGAGGGCCGCGTCGTACCCGAGCGCCGCCGAGCCGAGGGGTTGGACCGTCGGCGCGCACTTGCCGGCATGCAGCGCGGTGCTGATCGCCTGCCGGTCGATAGCCAGGCTGATCGCCCGACGGACGTCGGGATCGTCGAGGCCGGGCGTGCTCGTGTTGAGGTACAGGCCCTGCGGGCTCATGGTCTCGTACTCGAACAGGTCGGCGGTCGGGCCTTCGGCGAGCGCCTCGGCGTCGTTGTACTGGCTGGCCCGCACCAGGACGACGTCCAGCTGGCCCGCCCGGAACGCATTGAGCCGCTGGGTGTCGTCCAGGATCGTGTGCACCTCGTAGCGCGCCACCTTCGGCACCTCGGGGTCCCAGTAGTCGTCGTTCCGGACGAACACCTGCGTCAGGTTGTCGCTGTCGCCCGCCGCGAACGTGTAGGGCCCTGACCCGGCCGGCTCGGTGATCGTGGGCTCCTCGGCGCTCGCCGGGTTGACGATCATCCCCGCGTGCTGCGCCAGGGCGTAGGGCAGCGAGACCCGGTCGCCCGTCGGGCCCGTGAGACGAACCCGCACGTGCGAGGCATCGACCACGTCGACGCCGGCCACCGAGCTCAGCTGCGACGCCACGGTCGAGCCCTCCAGTGACTGGGCCCGCTCGAGGCTCGCCTTCACCGCCTCGGCGTCGAGGGGCGTGCCGTCGTGGAAGACGACGTCGGTGCGCAGGGTCAGGTCCAGGTGGGCCGCATCCGAGGCCATCTCCCACTCGGTCGCCACCATGGGCTCGAGCTTCATGTCGGCATCGAGGTAGAGCAGCCGGTCGTACACGAGCGAGTGCGGCACGAAGTCGCCGCCGACGTTCGTGGGCATGTGCGGGTCCCAGTTGGTCGAGCCGCCCGCCCAGGCCGCACGCAGGGTGCCGTTCTCGTCCAGCTCCACTGATGCGTCTGACGATCCCTCCGACGAGCCCGGCTCGGCGGCGTCGTCATCACCGCCACCACACGCGGCCGCCGCCGCCACCAGGACCGCACAGATCGCAACGTTGCGACGGATTCCCGTCATCAAGACCCTCCCCCTCTATCCGGGCATGCCCCGCCCGACGTAAGTGGAGCATCAGACAACCACTCTCCGCACTGACTGTCAACCGATCGTTCGTTAGGCTGAGATCGCTTGACGCCGGCCGGTGCCGCACATCAAACTGAACGATCGTTCGTACGGTTCGGTCGCGCAGTCCACCCGGCGAGGGGAGACCCAACGTGGGCAGATCCAGCACATCGAACGGCCTCGAGAGCTACTCCGAACGGGTCGAGGAGATCCTGACGACCGCCACGACGCTGTTCTCCGAGCTCGGGTACCGAGGGGTCGGGATCCGCCGGATCGCCGACGCGGTCGGCGTGCAGCCGTCGTCGCTGTACCACCACGTCCCGGGCAAGGAGGAGCTCCTCTACCGCATCGCTCTCCGGGCCACGACCGAGTTCATCGACGCGCACCCGCCGGCGCTCGAGACAGACACGGACGTACCGCAGACGCTCCGCTCGCTGGTCCGCGCCCACGTCGTGTACTTCGGCAGGAACAAGCTCGCGCAGCAGGTGGCCGAGCGGGAGCTACGAGAGCTGTCGCCCGAGCACTTCGAGGAGGTCAGGCGACGCCAGCGACAGTGGCTCGACAGCCTGACCACGTTGGTCGAGCGCGGCCAGCGGGAGGGCACGCTGCGCGTCGCCAACCCCCGGATCGCCACTCGGGCGATGCTCGACATGCTGAACCACTTCAACCGCTGGTACGAGTCCCGTCCGGGGCTCCGGCTCGACGACCTCGCGGACCTCTACGCCGACCTCGTCGTCGACGGCCTGCTGCAGGCCATGCCGACTCCGTCGGGCGCCGGTCGATGACCCCCAAGCCCGCCGCGTTCGACCTCGACGGCCGCGTCGCCGTCGTGACCGGTGGCAGTGCCGGGATCGGCCTCGGGATCGCCCGCACCCTCGGAGCCGCCGGCGCGACGGTCGCCATCTGGGCCCGGGACGAAGACCGCCTGGCACGGGCCACGGAGTCCCTGACGCAGGACGGCATCGCGACGGTGCCCGCCCGCTGTGACGTCACCGTCGAGGACGACGTGGAACGCGCCATGGAGACCACCATCGGAGCGGCCGGGCCCCCGGACGTGCTCGTCGCGAACGCAGGCCTCCAGTCGACGCGGGTCCCGTTCGTGGACACGTCGGTCGAGCTGTGGGAGCGCTCGCTGCGCGGCAACCTCACCTCGGCGTTCATCTGCTTCCGCGCCGCGGCGCGGCAGATGATCGCCCGGGGATCCGGCGGCTCGCTGATCGCGGTCTCGTCGGCGGCCGCCCTGCAGGCATCACCGCTCATCCACCAGTACGCCGCGGCGAAGGCCGGGCTCCATGCCCTGGTCCGCGCGGTCGCCCACGAGCTGGCACCGGCGGGGATCCGCTGCAACGCGCTGGTGCCCGGCTTCACCGAGAGCGAACGCCTCGTCGCCGCCGACCTGACCGACCAGAAGCGGGCGGTCAGCCTGGCGTCGATCCCCGCCGGTCGCTTCGGCCTGCCCGAGGACCTCGGCATGGCGGCGCTCTACCTGGCCGACCCCGCGCTGCGCTACCAGACGGGAGGGATGCTGGTCGTCGACGGCGGCCTGTCGACCATGGCCGCGCACAACGCGGCCGCCGCCGGGTGGGACGCGTCCCGCCGCGCCGGCACCGGGTGAGCAGGCGCCCGGAGATGTTCGCCGTCTACGCATCCGAGCCGAACGCCGACGCACCGCTCGCGTCACTCCGGATCGGCGAGCGGCCCGCACCCGTCCCCCCGCCGGGCTGGGTGCGCGTGCAGGTCACAGCCGCAAGCCTCAACATGCACGACATCTGGACCCTGCGCGGGGTGGGCATAACGCCCGACCAGTTCCCGATGATCCTCGGCTGCGACGGGGTCGGGACGCTGGACGACGGGACGGAGGTCGTCATCTACCCCGTCGTCAACGCCCCGGAGTGGCGCGGCGACGAGACGCTCGACCCGGGCCGGAAGCTGCTCACCGAGCAGGCTCAAGGGACGTTCGCCGACGTCGTCGTCGTACCTGCCGGCAACGTGCTGCCCAAGCCCCCGTCCCTGTCCTCCGCGCAGGCCGCGGTCATGGGCACTGCATGGCTCACCGCCTACCGCATGCTGTTCACGAAGGCACGACTCCGCCCCGGCCAGCGCATGCTGGTGCAGGGCGCGTCGGGAGGCGTGTCCACGGCACTCGTCCAGTTGGGGCGCGCCGCAGGGTTCCACGTGTGGGTGACCGGGCGATCGCCCGAGAAGCGAGCGCTGGCGGAACGCCTCGGTGCCCACGAGACCTTCCAGACCGGCGAGCGCCTTCCCGGCAGGGTGGATGCGGTCTTCGAGAGCGTCGGGGCGGCGACGTGGTCACACTCCCTGCGTTCGCTGCGCCCCGGCGGGGCCGTCATCTGCTGCGGCGCCACGAGCGGCCCCAACCCGCCGGCCGACCTGCAACGGCTCTTCTTCCTCCAGCTCCGGGTCGAAGGATCGACGATGGGCACCCGTCAGGAGCTGGCGGACCTCCTGGACTTCGCCGCGAGCGCCGGGCTGGGCCCCGAGATCGGCCGGGAGCTGCCCATGGTCGAGGCGGAGGAGGGCTTCCGTTCGATGATCGCCGGAGAGACGGCGGGCAAGGTCGTCTTCCATCGATGAGCCGCACCGGTCCGGACCTACGACGAAGGAGAACACCGTGGCGATCCAGCTCCGAACGGGAGGCCGAGTGCGCTCGGCGACATGCACCGCCGAGTTCATCGTGGTGAAGGCGCCGGCGGAGCCCGTCGACCTGCGCTGCGGCGGCGAGCCCGTCATCGCCGGGGTCGTGCGACAGGACGTCACCGGCAGCCCCGGGACGGCCGTCGACGGGGGCTCGTCGATCGGGAAGCGGTACGTCGACGCCACCGGCGCCATCGAGGTGCTGTGCACGAAGTCGGGGCCGTCGGCGCTGTCCACGGCCGGCGAACCGCTCGTGGTCAAGGGCGCCAAGCCGCTGCCCTCGTCGGACTAGGGCACGGGTCGTGCGCCTCGAGCTGCTGCTGCAGATGGCCGCCGACGGCGTGGGCGAGCGCGTGGCCGTCGGGCCGCCGCCGTGTTCGCCGGCCGGGCCGCTGAGCGGGTCGCCCTGGTCGACCTGAGCTCCGAGGCCGTGCCGATCGCGCTGTTCGGGTCCGCCCTGGAACCTCGCCGCCTACGTCCTCGCCACCGTCGAGTTCGCGTCCGCCGGCGAGGACGAGGCGGCGATCGTCGGCGTACCGCCCTACCACATCGCCGGCATCTCGTCGGTGCTGACGTCGACGTACTCGGGCCGGCGCGGCGAGATCTGGGTCCGGGGCGAGCAGGTCTCCGGCGAGTACCTCGGTCCGGACGCCGGCGGGCCCGGCGACGGCTGGTTCCCCACCCGCGACGCCGGGCACGTCGACGAGGCCGGCTACCTCTTCGTGCACGGTCGGTTGGACGACGTCATCGTGCGCGGCGGTGAGAACCTCTCGCCCGGCGAGATCGAGAGCGTCCTGCTCCAACATCCGCAGGTGCAGGCCGCGGCCGTCGTCGGCATCACGGACGCGGAGTGGGGCGAGAAGGTCGTCGGAGCAGTCGTTCCTGCCGACGGGGTGGCCGTGGACGAGGACGAGCTGCGCGCCTTCGTCCGGGCCCGCCTGCGGTCGACGAAGACGCCGGAGCACATCCAGGTCCGCACCGGGCTGCCGTTCAACGAGACCGGGAAGCTCCTCCGCCGCGTCCTGCGCACGGAGCTGGCCCAGGTCTTCGGGACCGCGGGTGCGGAGCCTCGGTCAGGTCGTCAGGACACCCGGTAGCCGGCCCTGTCCGACGTGGGAGGCGATCTCGGCGCGGAGCCAGGTCCGGTCCTCGTCCGAGAACTCGAGGGTGAGCGGGCGGGCCGGCCCACCGACCATGCCGATCTCGTCCTGCCACGCCTTGATGCCCGCGCACGGGTGCTCCTCGCGCCCGAAGGGCCGGTCGAAGAGCGGTGCGTAGATGCGCAGCCAGGAGCTCACCAGGGGAGCGAGGTCGCGCTCGTAGATGCGGCGTGCCTCGTCGAGCCGGCCCTGCACGCTGAGGTCGTACATCTCCCGCACGGGCGTCCAGCCCGGGGTCTGGAGCATGTAGTTGCCCGACGTCGGCGACATCATCACGATGCCCGCCTCCGCGTACGCGGGCCAGTCGGTCACGCTGCCGGCCGACACGACGATGCGGTCACCGATCGCCTCGTTGACCTTCACGACGTGGTCGACGCTCTGGTCGTGGCCCTTCATGCAGCAGACGTTGGGGAGGTCGACGATGCGGTCCTCGAGCTCCGGCGGCAGGATGTAGCCCGCATGGGGTGTGTTGTAGAGCATCACGCCCATGTCGCCGGCGGCCTCGCACACGAGCTCGAAGAACCGGTAGATGGTCCCGTCGCTCTTCGCCCACTCGAACGGCACGTTGACCATGGCCAGGTCACAGCCCACCTGCGCGCAGTGCGAGACGAGGTCGAGCAACTCCGGGAGCGTCTCGTGGACCGGGTACGCGTAGGAGACCACGCCCGCCGCCCGGGCTTCCTCCGCGAGGATCTCGTGCACCCGCTTCCGCTCGTCGACCGTCAGGGTGTAGGGCTCCCCCAGCGGCCCGCCGGCCCCGAGGCCGTCGGCCGACAGCTCGACACAGCGACGCAGGTTGTGCCGCAGACCCTCCTCGTCGAGCGCCGAGAGGTCCGGGGTGAACGGCGTCGTGTTGCCGAAGAACAGACCGGCGCACCGCTCGCGGGCCCATTCCTTGCGCTCGCTTGCCTTGACCATGCTTCTCCCTCCAGGGGCGCTCAGGCGGTGAGGAGTCGGACCACGTCGGCGACCGTGCCGTCCCCGTCGAGGCCGAAGACCGCGGCCGACGCCGCCTCGACGTCCGCCGACGGCAGCACGCGACGGGTCAGGTGGGCGAACTTCTCGACGACCTTCTCGTCCGGGAGGTTGGCGCTGACCGACCAGATCTCGGCGGTCCCGTGGAGCGACCGGCCGCCGCGCAGCCGGATCTCGACGTTCGACCCGAAGCGCATCGGCCACTCCTGCTCGAACCCGCGCTCCAGATCGTCCGACCCGACGATGCGCACGCGCTGCGACAGAGCGCGCCGCGGGGCGTCGTCGACCTTGTCGTCGGTGTAGAGGTCGAGGAAGTACGGATCGTCCGCCAGCTCGTCGTGGTAGGCGAGGACGGCCGCCGTGACGTAGGGAACGCTCACCTTCGCGGCGACCCCCGTGCGGGGGTCGGGATCGGTCATCATCGGCCTCGTCCCGCGGTGGTTGGTCTCGACGACGATCTCCGCGACGTCCTCCGGCCGGATCGCCGGCTGGCCCTCGAGGGCGTCGAGCATGGCGTCCGCGGCCGACTGGGTCATCCCGGCAGTCTGGTGGAGCTTGAAGTGCAGGCCGCCGGAGCTGACCAGGTACTCGCTGCCGAGGTTGCGGAGGAGCAGCGAGGGCTCGTAGTCCTCGACGAGGACCGTGTAGTGGTCGTGCACGTCGGCGGGGCCGGTCACGCCGTGCGCCGCCATCTCCGCGTACGTCACCGCGGTGCTGTTCGAGAACCCCTGGTACAGGTCCTTCACGAGGCCGCCGTCCATGAACGAGCGGATGAGGCCGACCGCGGGCGTCATCGCCGTGGACATCGTGAGCGCGTGCTTCATCTCGTCGACGGTGAGCCCCAGGAGCCGCCCGGCGGCGGCGGTGGCGCCGTACACCCCGAAGGTCGGCACGGGGTGGAAGAGAGGGATGATCGACGTCCGCGTCTCGTCCTTCGCCGCGAACGTGGGCGAATCGGGATGGACCCGGACCGACAGCCCCGAGCGGATCGAGATCTCGTAGCCGACGACGAGCGCCGCCAGCAGCTCACGGCCGCTGGCCCCGGCCTTCTCGGCCACGGCGAGCGCCGCGGGCGGCACGGCGTTGCCGGCGTGCATCGTCGCTCGGGTGAAGGACTCCGCCAGCTCGGTGGCGTGCACGTAGGTGCCGAAGGCGTAGGCGGCGTTGGAGGCGGTGGTCCGGAACCCGCCCGGAAGGACCGTGGCCTCCTCGGTGCCGCCCTGCTCCCGGAGCCACGAGAGGACCGCTCGGCTCGACGGCGCCTGCGAACCGATGATGCCGACACCGAGGCAGTCGAGGAGGCTGCGCTTCATGCGGTGCACGGCGTCGGCGGGCAGGTCGTCGAAGCGGGTCTCGACGGCGAACTCGGCCCAGGCCCTCGCGACGTTCGGCCTATCTCCGATGACTGTCACCCTGTCATGCCTCCATCCTCCCTACCGAACGATCGATCGGTACTCCCGGCATTGAACGAGCCGCGCCCGACGTTTGTCAAGCGGACGGCCGGGTCATCGCCCGGTCACGCCTGCAAGGTCCTCCTCGAAGAGCCCGCTCACCTCGGCCCTGTCGATCTGCTCGTACGACGTGGTGCCACCGCCCCGGATGTGGAGGTTCGCGACCACGCGGGGATCGACGTGATGCTCGCCGAGCAGGTCGCTCGGACGAGGGCCGATCCGCTCGGCGACCGCCGCCAGCTTCTCGCGGTCCAGCCCGTAGCAGCGCACCGCGTTCTCGCCGAGGAGGAGGCGCAGCTCGTCCTCGGGCACGTCGCGCAGCGTGTCCCGTATCCAGTCCCACGTGTTGGGCCATGTGCCCTCGAAGTGGGGGTAGTCACGGCCGAACATCATCCGGTCGATGCCGATCTCGGCGCGCAGGCGCACCTCGGAGTGCTTGATCGAAGAGACCGCCGCCCAGCAGTTCTGCTCCCAGTACTCGCTGGGCTTCCGGGCCAGAGGTGTGCCTCCCTGCTCGAACCGCGCGTCGAGCAGGTCGAGGGTCGCTGGCACCCAGTCGGCGCGGACCTCCGTCAGCGCGAGCTGGAGGCCGGGATGCCGGTCGAAGACGCCGCCCAGCATCAGCGACCACATCACCTGGCGGGG
>Ga0193742_1001619_pt1 | contig 13379 bp, 21 predicted proteins | sample L2c1metaG_FD_165511 | JGI IMG/M metagenome (GOLD analysis project Ga0193742, IMG submission 165511) | Soil microbial communities from a riparian zone of the East river system, Colorado, United States - L2c1 | ecosystem: Environmental > Terrestrial > Soil > Riparian zone | place: USA: East River... | reverse complement strand
CAAGCAATCTCGTCGTTCAAAGTAATAGGAGTCATTATGGCTATTCATGCATCAGGTGCAGCAGCAGTTGCAGCGCGTGCAGCTTCGCGCAAGGGTAAGACAAGTACACCGCGCTCAGGTAAGCCGGTTACTCAGGCTGCAACAAAGCGGATTGGCGGCGGTACAAATTTTCTGGCCCCGCACACAACGCCAACTCAGCGGAGTTTCAAGGGTGGGATAGCACCCTGATAAGTTTGCTTATGTTCAAAAAAATAAATAATTTAATAAATATATCAAAGCCAAGCAAAGATAAAGATAAAAAAGAAAAGAAATAATGGCATTATACGACGAATGGGTCCAGCAACTTTTAAGGTACGAGGTTACATTAGAACCGCCTGCTGATTTTGAAGGATCAGATAGCGGTGCTATTAACAGGCATGCAATTGATGGAACGTTAATTGTTTACGATCCTGATGATATGCCAAAGTGGTTACAAGAGTTAGAAGCTAAGAAAGATGACGATGGAAATGTAGAACGGCAGGTTGCATGAACTCACTTGTCGCGATTTTAATAATATTAATTATTTTATCGCTGGCAGGGGGTTTTACAGTAGGTGAAGGAATGTGGTTCATTGCTATTTTATTTACATGCGCATTATTGTTTGAAGTATTTATTGGAAGAGATAGGAGATAAAAATGGATAAAGAGATAGAACTTCACATGGAAGATAAGGAAGCAAAGGATCGGGCCGAATCTCAGGAGAAAAATATTTCAGATGTTCCTGGTGAATCATTGTCAGAAGAAGCGGGAGCAGGATCAGAATCGGCGCGTGCAGGAGAAGGAACACCGGAGGAATCTGGTGGGGCGAGTCAAGGTAGAGGATCAGGTAACTAGAAGAATGAAAGAGGGGGGAGTGGTAGGGCTTCCCCCTTTTCATACAATAGAAATTGCTGTTTAAGGGAAGGCGCATGTTGCTGACTGGGGTGTTTGAATAATGTCCGCTACACTTATTAGAAATCACGCTTCGTCGGCAGATGCGAATCCGCAGGTTGTTTCACTTGCTGGTAAGACGCCGGGCAAGGATCTTTTTGTTTTATTTTCTGTTGCGGCGACACCGACGTTACCATCGTTATGGGTTGAGGAAGACAGCATTCTCGCTGGGAGTTTTTACGTCAAGCTATGGCGTCTTCCCGCAGCGGCAAATACGGTTGGAGTAACTCAACTTTCGATTGCTCTTAATGCTGCACGCGGACTTAGCGCAATTATTTGGGAAGATGAGTTAGATACAAATACGCCAATTTATTTCGACCTTGATGGTACAGGACCAAATTCTTCTACTCCCTCGTTGTGGGGAAGTACGCTGCATACTTTTGCAGAGTACGATGAAACGTTTGCTGTATTTGTTGGGAATAGTGATGCCGCAGGTAATCCAATTACATTCGATATAGTTTCTTATGATCAGGGCTATACTGAATTTGGAGATTCGGGCAGCGGTGCTTTGAGTGATCAGATGCGAGTGTGGGCCGCTCGCCTCCCAAATACGGCGATGGCCAATAATGGCGTTACGGCCACTGGTAATGGAAATGCCGATGTTGGCCATGTTGATAGCGCTACGTCAGGCATGATTGCCTATAACGTTGGTGTTTCTGGCGGACCTGCCCCTCCTGCTAATACTGTAATTCCAGCGCTTACTGGTGCTCCTGTTGCTCCTGGCACGCTTATGTCGTGTTCAACGGGTACATGGGTGGGCGATGCGCCGATTACTTACGCCTATCAATGGAAGAAAAATAATAATAATATAGTTGGCGCAACGGCGAGTACATATACGTTACAACCAGGTGATGCCGGGTCCGTAATTAAATGCACGGTTACTGCCACAAATGGTGTTGGATCATCACCAGCAGATTCAAACCTTGTTCCTGTAGACATTATTCCTGGGGATAATGTTATTACGCAGTATGCATCTTCTGCAAATGCCGATCCTCATGTTATTCCGCTTGCAGGAAAAACTAATGGTCGCGATCTGTTTTGTTTTGCAACCGCAGCGGCAATTATTACTGTGCCATCGCCGTGGGTAGTGCTAGGTGGTGGGTTGCATAGGAATGGCGGGTTTAGTTCGGTGTTACTGCATCTGCCAGCGGCCGATAACGGCGCTGGTGTAACTGAGCTTGTTCTAGACCTGAATGGGCCAGTTTCATTAGCGGCTGTTGTGTGGGAAGATATTATAGTTGCAGGCACGATCTATGTTGATTTTCGCGATGTTGCTGGTAATATGGCGGCTGATATTGTATCTGGTCCGCCACCTCAACAGGGCAGTGGCCTGCATACCTTCCCGTTGCGTACTGAGTCTTTTGCATTTTTCGGGGTACGGAGCGAGGGCACTTCTGATTTAGGAATTACTGGTGTTAGCTACGATCAGGGCTATATCCCATTTGCAGATTCTGGACAAGCTGAAATATTTAATAAGACTCGTTCTTTTCTGGCATATAATCCTGATACAGAATTTGTAAGTAATGGCGTAGTTGCATCTTATAATCCTGAGGCCGCGCTAAACAATGGCATGGCGGGGATTATTGCTTATGATGCAGCTGGCGCGGAACCGCAACCTCCGACTAATATAGTTCTCCCTGCGGTTACTGGAACGCCAACTACCGGTCAGCAATTAGCGTGTTCACAAGGTTCATGGACAGGCGATGCACCAATTACTTACACCTATCAATGGCAGCGCAATGGTATTAATATTGGTGGAGCTACTGCTAACGTTTACACGTTGCAAGAAATCGATGAAGGAAATCAGATTCGATGCGTCGTTACAGCGACGAATAGCGTAAGTGTGGTAACGGCTAATTCTAATGCGATTACGCCGCTACAGGAACCAGCGAATACTATTGCTCCTGCAATTACTGGGACTGCTCAGACGGGCCAAACGCTAGCTTGCTCGACAGGTACATGGTCAAATTCTCCCAGTTCGTATACCTATCAGTGGAAGCGTAATAACGTTAACATTGTTGGTGCTACGGCTAATAATTATTTGCTTACTGCTGTTGATGAAGGTGTATCAATTAAATGCACTGTAATTTCTAGTAACGTAAATGGTGCAGGTATTCCCACAGATTCAAATGCAGTAATACCTATTCCAGTCGCTGAGGCTCCGGCTAATACTTCAGCGCCAGTAGTTACAGGGACGCCAAATACTGGATCTAATTTATCTTGTACGCAAGGCACGTGGACTGGTAACTCTCCGATTACTTATGCTTACCAATGGCAGCGCAATGGCGTTAATATTGGAGGGGAAACTTCTAATAGTTACATATTACAAGAGGCTGATGAAGGCAGCGCTATTCGCTGTAGAGTAACTGCTACGAATAGTGTTAGTTCGGGGGCGGCTAATTCAAATGCAATTACCCCATTACAAGAGCCTATAAATACGATTGCTCCTACAATTATGGGGGCAGCAGAAACCTGGCAAACATTAACTTGTTTTACAGGAACATGGAGCAATAGCCCAGCAGAATTTGCTTATCAATGGAAACGTAATAACGTTATTATAGGCGGGGCAACTGCTAGCACATATGTGATTCAAGATACTGATGAAGGTGTATCGATCAAGTGTACGGTAACCGCTAGTAACGTTAATGGTGCTGGTACTCCCGCAGATTCTAATACAGTTGTACCACTTCCCCCTCCGATAAATAAACTTACAATTGTTCAAGAAAATGCTCTTCCTGGTGAAAATCTAGCTCAGGTTACTATTGCTGGTGCTGGCGATCCAGCTAATCTCGGATTTGCACGTAAGATTAGCTTGGAAGTTGGCGAAACTCAGGAATTTTCTTATCATAGCAATTCCGTTGAAATAGATATTTATCGTATTGGCTGGTATGGTGGAAGTGGTTGGAATCTTAAAGATACTATTGTTAACACTCCTGCTAGTCAGCCAAATCCTGTCGTGGTTCCAAGCTCTAATGATGGTACAACGTGTGAGGGATGGAGTGTAACTGCAACATGGGATGTGCCTGATAATGCGACACCGGGCTTGTATGTTGCAGTATCTCGTAGCGTGCCAGGACCGAATGCAAGTTATGCGCCATTCGTTGTTTATGACACATCGCGCTCTGCCGACATAATGGTAAAGGTGTCTGATTCTACATGGGGGCTTGCATATAATTATTATGGAACGCCTGCTGCGCCATTTGCTAATGGCAAGTCGTGGTATGGATCGAACGGGCCAATAGGCGGTGCTGGCGGAATTACGAATCGTTCACATTATGCGACATACATGAAGCCGATTATTACAAGAGAGGGTGTTAGTCAAACTTATTGGTTGAATGCCGAGGCTTCGTTAATTCGCTGGTTAGAGCGTAACGGTTACGACGTGACATATTCTGCCAGCCGTGATTGGCGTCAGCATAGTAGCGCTCCGGTTTTGCCTGCTTGTAAGGTTTACATTTCATCTGGTCATGATGAATATTGGGATCAGGGCATGAACGATAAATGGAAAACCTTAAGAAATTCTGGCAAGCATCTTATCTTTATGTCAGGTAATGAGCGTTTTTGGAGAATACGCTACGACGCTGATGGCGATGGTGCTTGGTGTTATAAAGATACAATGCCTGGTCCGGGCGGGCATGTTGCTGGTACACCGCTTGATCCGGTGTCGTGGACCGGTACCTGGAAAGATACGCGGTGGGCGCAACGCGAACCGGAGAATCTGATCACCGGTACTGATTTCCGTTTAAATGGATTAAATGATATTGCGTTGCAAGTTGAGGCATCTGATCCCGAGAGGAATCACGTTTTCTGGCGGCATACTGATGTAGCTGCCAATGGTTTTACCAGCGAAGTTGGAATCATCGGTTTCGAAGCAGATGAACAATTGCCTGCGCAACCTCCTGATTCAGTTACTTATCTTGCACGCCGTACTTTCGCTGCTAATGGTGTTTACGCTGATGACAATGGGCAGAATTATAGTGGTACAAAAGCAGATTTTGATTATGCTATTTTATCTCAGCGCTATGGTAGTGGAGCCGCTGTAATTGGATTTGGCTCTAATCAATGGGCGTGGGGATTAGATGCATCGCATGATCGTGGTGGAGCGAATAATGAACTTAAGGTTAATAGTCGAATTCAACAAGCGACAGCTAATCTATTAGTGGATCTTGGCGCAGTACCAAATTCAATTCAGGCTGGCCTCGTAATGCCGACTCCGGCTGGCTTGACTAATTATGGTTTGCGACCGGGTGCCGGGATCGTTCCTGATTTTATCGAACCAGTTACGTTGGAGCTTGATCCTTATCCTCAAGTTACATTAGAGATTGATTCTTATTTCCCAGCTGAGTTAGAGATTGATAACGTTGTTTCTACATTAGACGTTAATAATACTGCTTCTACTTTAAATATAGACGATACAACATCTACATTGGAATTCGATGATTATGTTCCACCGGAAGGATAGATATGCCACCTGTTCCGCGTAAACGAGGCGACACGTATGAACCTGTTACTGGTACTGCTAAAAATGCCGGAGGCGCGGCAGCTGATTTGCGTGGAGCGACGCTGAAATTTCAGGCTGTAGCTACTATTGGAACTTCATCAGTCTATATTAATAGTGGTAATGTTGCTCATGGCGTTTGTGTAAATGTTGAAGATGACACTCTTAGCGTTGCTGATCGTGGTAAGTTTCGCTATGAACCAACGATTGCTGGCGTTAGTCAAGCTGGATTATTTAATTGTGAATTAGAAGCAGACTTTGGTTCTGGTTTGATCAAGACATTTCCAAGTGCTAAGTCTGCGAACCCGCAACTTCAAATTGACGAAGATATCGTCCCACCGGCATGAGTCCGCTTGCAGGCATTGACCCGATTCCGCAGCCGCCTGAAAGGCCAGGACAGCTTGCAGGTACTGGACCTATTATTCAGGAAAGGGCAGGCGAAAAAGTGCAATTAGCGGGAGCAACAATTTCTGCTCCTGTTGCTTCGCGTGGACCGGCTAAGCCTAACCTTGGTCCACTAGCCAATCCTGAGTCGCTGGCCACACGTGGATTACGAGTGTACGCAACACGTAAAAGAAGTGTGATCGACCGGCACCCGCCGATGGTTGGTGCGCGAGCAATGCTAAGTATTGATTTCTATGATGTAGTTAGCAAGCAAGCTGTCAGTCCAGATAATGTGTATGCTGAAATTGAGCATGCTGGTGGCGGCGGGACAGAAACAATTGGAATGACAGAAAATACTGGTAGGATTGGTTACTATACTTGCAGTTTTATTCCTAGCATGAGTGGCGATTGGAATGCACGTGCTAAGTATGGCGATGGCAACGAAGCAATTGACTCCACTAGATTTTATGTTCTACCAGCACAATAGGAGGAATGATGCAAACAACTACGCAATACATCAATAACAAATTTGTAAAGGTTAAGCTGGCACATCGGCCGGTCGTCGGTGCGGGCGGATACGAGCTTGCCGGTTTCACGGTTCCTCTAGGTCCACCGGCTGGCGGGTATCAGCACAACCATCCTGTACTCGCTTCGCATCCATTGAATATGACGCGGTTGGGAATGGTGCGTCAGCCGAATTTGACAACCGGTATGCGGACAACAGGGCAATTGCGCGGAAAGAAAGGATCAACCGCTAAGCCTGCTCCAAAGCCAATGGGTAGCAAGCAGTGGGCGATTGTATAAACTTCCCTCAGTGATCACATAACGGGCGAAGCGTGGCTGCTATTCGCCCAACATAGTAGGTCCATGAGAGCGGTCCTGTCTTTTAAACCTCCCGAGGCAGGGCCGCTTTTATTTTGCTAACTATTTCTAGGAAGAAAGATTAATGGAGAATCCTGACCCGCACGACAAGTGGTATAGAAACCGTTTAGAGGTAATAAGAACGCTTGCCGTTTTGATCAGTGCGTCAGGCCAGTGCTTAGTCCTATTGAGAGTATTTGAGATAATTTAATCTTGCGTTGATATGCGCCTACGAAGATCAGGAATGTTGAACTTATCCTTATTCCCGTGGACGGGGCAACGGAGCACGGCCGAGCGCGCCTCGCCATTGCCGCATCCGCAGTCCTTCCCATCTTTTTTAGGAGTGTACATATGACCAATGACGGCGAATAATTTTGGATATTCTTGAATGTAAAGTGCGCGGCCATCACAATATAATTTACCAGGGGACGAATCTTGATGGATATATCCCTTGTTATCAATGTAATATTTGGTAACAGTATGCTTATGCATGGTGGCCCCTTCTGAAATTGGCAATCATTAAGTTTTAGGTAGTGGGCGTGTGGCCGGTTAACTCCACAATTCCGGTATTAACCTTATTACCCCATTGCCTACCATAGGGCTGGGTCGTCCACTACCAAATGGACGAGACAGGATTCGAACCTGCGTAAGACGGGTTATGAGCCCGCTGCTTGAAACCGCTCAGCCACTCGTCCAGTGAATCTATTTATTTCTTTAAGAATATCCTCGACTAGCTAGCATATTAATTAGCTGTGGCGCTGCGGCGTCAAACGGGACATTCCAAAATGGAGAAGCGACTACTGCTCTTCGCATTGTGCTGGTAACTCCATTTATTTCAAATTCGTTTCTTTCATCTACTACCCATATAGCCGCACCATCGTCATTAGTCCATATTTCTACTTGAAGATTATTGCGGTCCGCAACATCGCAAAGATCAGTAAATGGTTTAATCAATTGCTTCTTCCCAATCTTTCATTTGTTTGCGGTGTCCTCCCTTTTCAGCCGGAATAAGATCAGAGTCTCTTTCCCACCTTTTAGCAACTATTAATCCTGAATCTTGGATTGCGGCAAGGTGCTTCCATTCAGGATATTGCCACCAATTGCCTACATCTGCCTCAAACTTCTCTGCCCATTCAATTGCCGAGGGTTCTGTCCCTTGAAAATATCCAACGCAGTCGTCTGCACCACCTTCAGGATAGCAATCCAGACCAGTAAAAAGTAACCAATTCATGCTTCAATCCATGTTGTCGGATGCTCTTCAACCATTCGCAATTCAAAGCTTTGATCAATGCGCTCCATGATCCATGGAAATTGCTTGCGCGCTTCGGCTACAGATTGTTCAAATGTTAGCGCGGTGTCGAAAAAGAATGCTGAGTTAGAGCCTGGTCTGCTGTCATCAATTCTATTGGCGAATGCAATAGCTGTCCAGCCATTGTTATGATGCAGCCTGCAAATGCCCTGCTCTTCACTCGGATTGAGCTTACCGTATATTTCTTTCCAAGGCAGAATTGAAATAGCTTTCTCATAGCTAAGATGTTTACCTTCTATTGTCTGAAAGTAATGTCCAGTGTTACCATATGCTGTACCAAAGTAAAATGCGTTGATGTGCCGAATCAATTTGAAGCGCGGGATATACTTCCATTCAGGGTGATCAGTGGTTGCGTTAGGGTTTTTGACATTTGTGTTGAAATCTTCCAGTATGCGCGTCCAGAATATTTCATCGCGTTGTTCAAGAATCGAGCCTGGCGTCAACGGCCGATAAACAACTTCAGTAATAGGCGTAGTAATAGCATGCTTGGTTTCTTCGCGTAACGCTAGCCCTAGTACCTCATACTCTCCACCCTTGTAATGTCTGTATCGTCCTGGTCCGTCGTATGGCATTTTACATCACTCCTGATTAATTCGAATCTTCGCGGCGTTTCGCGCGATTCACGGCTTGGTAGATGGCTTGGACGCTGTAACCAGTTAGAATGCCGAGCACACGCATTTCGACCCCGGCTCGTTGGGCTTCCCAAATTGCTTGGTCGAGTGCGCCTTGCCAGCTATGGACCTCCATGCGGGCAACTTCAAGTTGCTTGTGTGCAATTTCAACCGTTGAGATTCTAGCTGCCCGGCTCAAGCGTTCGAAATCCATGAGGTCACTCATCATTAACCTCGCCAGTATATTTTGTACGACGATCTTCATCGGTAGAATATTCTACAATATCGTATGGATTTCTGCCCGGTCCATGATTAGGAGCGAACGGACGTTCATCACCAATCTGGAAGAATTCACAAGCCTCATGTGTTTCTACTAGTATCAGTTGCTCAAGTAACCAACGCTTCCATGAGCGTTCATCATATGCAGCTGGCGGGACAGGGAAATAATGATTTACTCGGTAATGTTCGCCACGATCAACATTGTATGTGTCATAGCCTACTGTGGTAACAATAAACGTAAGCCCTTCACTTCCTTGACCACGATCTAGGTCCTTTAATTTGCAGCTCCAATTGGGCCGATAGGTTAATTCATCAACTAGGGATGCAAGAATCTTAGGAAACGGCGCTGCTTGACTCATATTCATTTTATTCCCCTTCTATTTCTTAGGATAGAAAAATATGATGATGGAGATAAGTTTTTTGTGTCGCGCCACTTGATTGATCCTTCGCCCCATGCTGCTGACGTGAACCACGTAATAAAGCGGTACCAGAATTTGCGTCCAGTGCTCATGCTCTATGGATGCACCGGGCAGGATGGATTAGTACCTGGACCGGCGGCACAAGTACAGCGCCCATAACCACGCGATGCGCCTCCTAATGGGTTAAGTTCTTTCCCTGCTGTAAATTCAACGCCAAGTGATTCTAACTTTCCTTTGACCGCACCCCCTAGCTCTTCAATTACTTCAAGTTGTGGTTTATTCATTCGCGTTGATGATGATAGGTGTCTGCAAGCATCGTAATAACCTGCCCAATATTCTTTGGTATAGAATTTTATGTTATCCATTATTTATCCAATGGAACAAATTCTGCCGTAAGCATATGCCGAGTTATTCGTTGAGCCGAAGCAAAAGTTGCGCCAAGCTTTTCTAAACGTTCCTTAGCTATATATGCTTGTTCCTCAATTATTTCTTGTTGTGGCTTATTCATGCGCGGTGAAGTTAATAGCTCTCTACAAGCGTTGTAGTAGCCAAGCCAATATCCTTCGGCGTGGATTTTACTTTCATCCATTATTAATCTCTCTAATTTGTAATTCTAGGCCGGTTAAAGTAGGCTTGCGTTCTATGACTTCAAATAAAATCTGCTTGTCGTTATGGCGGAATTTAATTATGTCTCCTACATACCAGCATTCAGCAAAAAGTGGTGCTGGGCTATCAACATTTAGCAATCCTAGTCTGTCTTGATACATTGTTAATCATCCATCCAGATATTTGGCTGCTCACGTTGTTTCCAAGTACGCTTCTCCTGAGCGCGCGTAATAGGCTTTTGTCGAAGCTCTCTATTCAATTCGCAATATCGTCCATGTCCTTGCACATGACAACGGGCGAACTGTTTTAGACGTCGCATCATTTTACCTTTCATAGTGCCCGGAGCGTCCTTAGTGTTTCCAGTGCTTGAAGTTAATTATTTTAGAAATTTGTGGGGGACTAACGCCAAACAGGTTTGATAAGTTGGTTTGTGTGTAATTTCCAGTGGCGTATAGTTTTCGAATTTGTCTAACTTCATCCTCAGTTAGCTTAGCAGCAGGTCCATTCTCGCCTAGTATTTTACTTTCTAAATGAAAGAATTTTCTGGTAAATGGATTGTTGCGCTTGCGCACATGATCATCGATATGACACCAGCGACAAAGAACTTTGCATTTAGATATTTCTTTTTCGCGCTTTTCTTTACTCCATGACCATATATTATGTGCGATTTTCTTAGTTGGATCAATATGGTGTAATTCTAGTTCTTTGTTGCTGCTGCATTCTGCGCAGCATTTATCTGAGAAATATTCTGCACGCCTTTTTGCAATCCATTTGCGTTGATATTCTCGTTGTTCTTCAATATTTTTGTAGGACATTTAAATAGGGGCGGTGGGATTCGAACCCACACTGTATCGATTTTGAGTCGATTTTCTCTGCCAGTTGGAATACGCCCCCAGGATGAAGCGATCCCCAAAAAGGGACCGCCCCATTGTACCAGCTACCGCAGTCTTACGTACTTAAATGCGTTTAGTGAATCTGCTACGCCACCAGCTACGTTGCCATAGCAAACGCGGAAGTAATGCATATGGCGGAATTGATGCCTGTTGGTAAGAGCATGAACACGCACGGCGTATGTTCCATGAGTTAGTCCCTGGAATTTAACCTTGACAGTCCAGTTGCCATTAGCCGTACGCTTCGCCTTAATACGATTACCTTCAAACCAGACCTTGAGTTTACGAACAGAATCGCCACTTTTTGGCTTCTTGATTGTAAACTTGCGAGTCTCGTTTGATACACATTCCTCGGGATCTTCAATTATAACTTCACGAATAACTGTTTGAATACTAGTATCTCCGGCAGTACCGGGAACGCCCTGCGGTCCTGCTGAACCGGGTGCGCCATCTGCACCATTTTCACCAGGGGGTCCAACTGGACCGATTGCCCCCTGCGGTCCCTCCGGTCCCGGTGTGCCTGGTTCACCAGGGGGACCTTGCGGACCACCTGTGGTGCTGCATTTAACTGTATTAGCGTTAGCGATTGCAAAGTGAGTATTGTCGTTGATACGCACTTCCCATTTTGCATATTCATCGGCCGGGAACCAAACTGCGAATGCGTATTGCCGATCACTATTGACGAATCGCTCGATCCAAGCATTTTGATCGGACTGTCCAAACACAAGTTCGTTTGAACTAACGAATAGCTTATTGTCTTTCCCACCGGCCTGAATGTATTCGTCGTCGCCCTTTAGATCCTTCGCTTTATATGTAAACGTAGCCCAATATCCATTAGGCGTTGGGCTGACGCACTCCACTAGTGGTTCAATTACTGGGTTATCGGGGTGATTTCCTGTTGCGGCTGCACTGCTAGGTACTGCAAAAATGGCAATCCCTACAATTGCCATGATGATGCGCTTCATCCTTGTAATCCTTTAATTGATTCTGATAATTCATTACCTACCTCCTATTTAATAGGATATTACTAAATACCGTAGCCATCCGGGCTACCTTTATTGCGATGCAATAAGCCTCCCCTGCATTATGGTGTTTTTGAGAACTGTGCGCGAAGTTGATTCCAAGTATCTAACGGAGTAATTAAGCTTAGATTTGTTGGAATGTCGCTATCGGTAAGCTTTACCAGCCAGACGCTTCTGACTTCTGTATCGTCGCCATGAAGCAAATTAAATTGGCAGATATGAATACCATCAGGGTCTACTTCTGGAAAAAAGTTACGTGTATCAGATTCAGCTAGTGCTGTTAGCGTTTCGGTAGTAATTGCGTAGCTCATAGTTTTCATCATCTTCCAGATTCTTTCAATGCTATGCTGCGAAATATCTTAGCTCGTTTGTCCTGACGCTCGGCTCGCTGCTGAGCCGCGAACTTTGGATCGCATGGTAATCTCGCCTCCGGTTCGTGAAGCAGGCATTCGCAATGTTGACACTGTACCCACCGGATACCGCGTTTATGCGGACCCCATTCGTGCGATTCGTCGCGCTCCATAAATCTCTTCCCACTTCCATGAAATTATTTCGGCATAACCAAGTTCAAACATGGCGCCGCCTAAATCACCTGGATCATCAAACATAATTGCTGCGTAGGCGATGCAATCACGCATGTCTCGATCTAATACCATGTTCTCATACCTATTAGCTCCGTTAAGGCAGGTCCAGCATCCCTTCCAATTATCAGCTTGAGATTGTGTAAGATCCCACATGGTAATTGCTTGAAGCGGCGATAACAGATTGGCTAATGACTGTTCGCAGAATGTGTATCCAGTGCGTGGATCGATGATATGGATTGCATCATCAGTGTCATATTCGATTGGCACATACCTGCTCGACATTTCATTTTTCTCAATTGATATCGGCGGGCAATTGCACCATCCATGATTCGATGGTTTTGATGAATGACAACGTGATATCTTTGGCGGATTATTTGGATGCTGCATTGGGCAGTTATATGGCATCTTAATGAATAATGAATTCGCAAATGAATATACTAATTATGATTCCCATGATCAATGAGATTAAAATAAGAAAATGTTGATTAGCGATTGGTTTCATTAGAATTCGTGATCCATCATCTTAATCCCAACCGTAACATCAGACGAGAATTGAAATGATGGGGTCGGACTATCGTTAGCCCACACATTTACTCTGTCATCAATAATTTCAACTTTTTGTATTTCACATTCCCATCCACCTAAAAAAATCATTGTATTGCCAATTTTTAATGAAGTAGCCGGGATCATTTCTATTTGGTAGTCAGTCAATTAATGTGTCCTGATTGCGGAATGGCGTTTCGACATTCTGGTTCCCTTATGTGATTTGACTCGTTCCTGCTTCCTGGTTCCCTTTACTGACACGACTCGCTTTGGTACTGTGGATTTCTCGGGCGGCACGGCTGAGTTGCCAAGTTTACCAGCTGCGTAGTCTCTTTCAATCTGATAGAAATATTGGCGCTTGAAATTTGCTGCTTCAACAATCATCTTAAGAGGAACACCTTCTTC
>Ga0193742_1001618_pt1 | contig 13381 bp, 9 predicted proteins | sample L2c1metaG_FD_165511 | JGI IMG/M metagenome (GOLD analysis project Ga0193742, IMG submission 165511) | Soil microbial communities from a riparian zone of the East river system, Colorado, United States - L2c1 | ecosystem: Environmental > Terrestrial > Soil > Riparian zone | place: USA: East River... | reverse complement strand
CGCTGACGGGATCTTGAGGGGGCCGGCGTTCGTCAGCCTGATCCGTTCGTCATCGAGCTTCGGGAGATACCTCGCTTCGCAGACGGCCCGGCCTCGAGTCGCCTGTGAGACTCGCGTTCCTTACCTCGTCGGCCCGAAATTCACCTGGCGGCTTCCTTCCTCTATTTCTCCGAGGGGCGTCAGATCGCCGCGGCGAACTCAGGCGCTGATCACCGCAACCCCGGGATGAACGCGGGGCTTGTCTCGGCGGGGCCAGGGGCTGGCCGCGGTCGGTCGTGCTATTTTCCGCACACCTTTAGAAAATTCGTCGATCGGGGGACCACATGCAGGATCTCGGGGGAAGGGTCGCCGTCGTCACGGGTGGCGCGGGTGGCATCGGCAGGGCGCTGGTGGAGCGCTTCGTAGCCGAGGGGATGCGGGTGGTCGTGGCCGACGTGGAGGTGGCGGCGCTGGAGCGGACGGTCGCCGAGCTGCGGGACGGTGGCGCGGAGGTGACCGGCGTGCCGACGGACGTGACGTCGTTCGAGTCGGTCTGCGCACTCGCCGACGCGGCCTACGCCGCCTACGGGGCCGTCCACGTGCTGTGCAACAACGCCGGGGTCGGACCGCCGGGCGGGCTGGTGTGGGAGACGACGCCGAACGACTGGAGGTGGGCGTTCGGTGTGAACGTGTTCGGGGTGGCGCACGGCATCCAGGCGTTCGTGCCCCGGATGCTGGAGTCCGGCGAGGAGGGGATCGTGATCAACACGTCGTCGCCCGACGGCCCCATCACCCCCATGCCCCAGGCGTCCGTGTACGCCGCCACGAAGTGCGCGGTGACCTGCGTGACGGAGTGCCTCGCCGCGCAGCTGTCGGATCAGGAGGCGAAGGTGTCGGCCGCGGTGTTCTACCCGTCGGGCAAGGGGTTGCTCGACACCGGCCTGTGGACGTCGGATCGCAACCGGCCGGCCGAGCTGGCGCGTGAGCGTCCCCGGTCGACACCGGCGCTGACCGTGGCCGCGCTCCGGAAGCAGGGCGTGCCGGTGCAGCCGCTCGACGAGCTCGCCGACATGGTGGTCCAGGGCATCAGAGAGGGCCGCTTCGTGCTGCTCCTGGACGTGGAGCGACACGTCGGGACGCTGCGCGACCGGGCCGAGAGGATCGCGGCGCTCGAGAACCCCACCGTCGTCCACCAGATGGGCGGTTGACCACGCAGGATGGTCCCTGACCGGTCAGGGGCCGGCGGCGTCGTCGAGGAGGGCGCGGATCGGCTCCCAGTCGAGGCCCTGCCGGGTGGCGATCCCGCAGAGCGCGGTGGTGATGCGCTCCCGGAAGGGCTCCCGGCCGTGATCGGCGATCGCGGCGTGGAGCCGGCGGAGGTTCGGCAGCTCGTCGGGTGGGTGCTGGTCGAGCACCTCCCAGTGGTCGGCGCCGAGGGGCTGGCCGGCCGCGCGGGTCTCCTGCTCGCGGATGGCGCCGACGGCCGTGCCGATCGCGCACGAGATGACGAGCTGGTAGGCGGCGTCGGCCTCGAGGATCGTGAAGCCCTGCCGCACGAGCACGTCGAGGACGCCGTCGACGTTGACCGCGATGACCTCCGCCGAGATGGCGCCCTCGAGGTACTGGGTCAGGAGTCCGGGGTGGGCGATGAAGGCGTCGCGGTTGTAGTCCGCCCACTCGGACAGCCAGAGCGCCCAGTGTTGACCGTGGTCCTGGGGCAGCGGCACCCGCGCCGCGGTGTACTCCGCGGCCAAGTGCATCAGGTCGTCCTTGCTGGACACGTGGTGGTAGAGGGCGGAGATGGAGACGTCGAGGTGGTTCGCCACCGCTCGCAGGGTCAGGCCCTCGAGGCCGAGCTCGTGGGCCGCCGCGGCGATCATCGACCGGCTGATGCGCGGTGGCCGGCCGCGGCCCGGGCGTTCGCTCGCCGCCGCCGGCGTGGGTGTGGCCATGGGCGCACCGTACCTCCGGTGGCAGCGCGGCGGGGAAGCGCCGCCCTTGCGTGCTGCCTGGTCGTATGGAATTATCTACAAAGGATCGGAAATTCGATGAGTCGCCGTGAGGCGGGCTCCGGGGGGAGCTGACCATGACCGATGTGAGCGACGACATCGTCCTCGGCGAGCTGACGGCGACCGACATCAACGGAGCGAACGGCGGGCTCCCGGCGGGTCTCCCCATGCCCCGGGATCCCGATCTGCTGACCGACATGGACCGGCGGCAGCGGGTGACGACCTTCGTCGGCGACCGCTACCCGTTCCCGGTGCCGAACGGCTGGTTCGTCGTCGCCGAGGCGTCCGACCTGGGTCCCGGCGAGGTCCGGGCGCTGCACTACTTCGACCGCGACCTCGTCCTCTACCGCGCCGCCGACGGGGTGCCGCACGTGCTCGACGCCCACTGCCCGCACCTCGGTGCCCATCTGGCGGTGGGAGGGCGGGTGGAGGGCGAGTGCATCCGCTGCCCGTTCCACAGCTGGCGGTTCGACGGGGCCTCGGGTCACTGCGTCGAGATCCCCTACGGCGACGTCAAGCACATCCCGCCGAAGGCGCACGCCCGTCCGTACCCCACCATCGAGCGCAACCACATGATCTGGGCCTGGTACCACGCCCAGGGCGGTGAGCCCTTCTACGACGTGCCCGTGGTGCCCGAGTTCCACGACGACGACTGGTCGCCGATCCTCGTGCGCACCTTCGAGATCCGGGTCTCCGCCCAGGACATGGCCGAGAACAACGTGGACTTCTCCCACTTCCGGTTCGTGCACGGGTCCGACGGCATCCCCGAGGACGAGTTCGTCACCGACGGCACCTACAAGAAGGCCGTGGGCGGTGGCGGCAACTTCGTGCGGGAGGGCTACGGCCTGGGCCTCGGCGTGCTCCGGGTGAAGGGCTACGTCACGTTCCTGTCGTCCACCACGCCCATCGACGCCGGCAACGTCGTGGTGCGCTGGATCTTCACGTCGCCCAAGGCCAACGGCGAGACCGCCGCCGAGGACGCGGCCGCCTCGTTCTGCGCGGGCGTCTCGCAGGACATTCCGATCTGGGAGAACAAGGTCTACCGCGACCCGCCGGTCGTCACGAAGACCGAGAAGCTCATCCTCGAGCATCGCCGCTGGTCACAGCAGTTCTACTCGTAAGAGTCTGCAAGCAACGGGGGAAATCATCATGAGGAGGCTCGGACAGGCCGCGTCCGTCGCGGTCTCGTTGGCGCTGCTCGCGTTCGGGTGCACCAGCGACCCTGACGAACAGGGCAGCGGCGCCGGCGGCAGCGACAGCGCCGGCGGCAGCGACAGCGGGGCCGCGGGGTCGACGAAGGGCCTGACCGACGACACCATCAGGATCGGCGTCATCGGCGCCGACTTCGGGGCGCTGGTGGAGGCCGGCCTGGTCCCCGACCTCGGGGACCAGCCGAAGATCGTCCAGTCGATCGTCGACGAGATCAACGCCGACGGGGGCATCGGCGGCCGGCAGATCGAGGTCCGGCTCACGCTGGTCGACGGCGTCGCCGGCCCCGAGGCGGGCCAGGCGGCCTGCCTGGAGATGACCCAGGACTTCGGTGCCTTCGCCGTGGTCCTGACGCCGGCGATCAGCCGGAACGTCGCCCGCTGCACTGCCGTGACCAACGAGACGCTCACCCTCAGCCCCACCGGCTTCGACGAGGCGCTCTACGAGGAGGCGGAGGGCCGGCTGTTCACCGCCGGCTCGGACACGTCGATGAGCACGAACCGGCAGTACGCGGGCTGGGCGAACATGATGGACGCCGAGGGCGCCCTGGGGGGTAAGACCATCGGGGTCGTGACCGCCGAGCAGTCGCCCGAGTTCGTGGCCGCGGCCGAGGACACCCTGATCCCGGCGCTGGAGGACCTCGGCCACGAGGTGGCCGTCAACGTCGCGCTGCCCTGCCCGGAAGGCGACACCGACTGCGACCAGCACGAGGCCGCCGTCCAGCAGATGAAGGACGCCGGCGTCGACTTCGTCTTCATGGCCGCCGCCAACCTCACCGGACCGACTCTCGTGCAGGCGGCCGAGAACCTCGACTTCCACCCCACGTGGGCGGCCAACGGCAACCAGGTGACCGACACGGTGTCGCAGTTCTTCGCCTCGGTGAAGGACGCCTGGGACGGGGCGATCGGCACGTCGACCGCGTTCGCCCTGCCCGAGGACATCACCGACGAGGCCCGCGCCTGCAACGACGCGGTCGACGAGCACAGCGGCGAGGTGTACGAGCCCGGCTCCGACGCCTTCGGGTTCGCCTCCGTGCTGTGCCTCGTGGTGGAGCTCCTCGACGACGCGGGCGACGACATCGACGCCGCCGACCTGGGCCAGACCGCCATGATCCGGGGCATCGAGGGGCTGGGCGAGGTGACCCTCAACGCCGGGCCGCCAGGGTCGCTCTCGGCCGACAAGCACGACGCGGGCGACTACGTCTTCCTGTGCGACTTCAGCGCCGCCGACGAGGAGTTCGTCGAACGGGCCGACGATCCCGTGAAGGTCGACTGATGAGCGAACGTCCGCGATGCAGTGAGCGTGGCCCGAGCGGCCCGGACGAAGGCCGAGAGCGGGAGACATGAGCCGGCCGGAGGGCGTCGACACCGCCTCGCTGGCCGCGACCGTCCTCGCCGAGGAGGCCCGGCGGGAGGGCGAGCAGGTCGCGGCCCCGGTCGTCGTCATCGCCGACGACCTCCTGCCCGGGGTCGGCGACGAGTCGATGTCCCTCCGGCAGGCCCTGCAGCTCGGGGGGACCACGACGCTCGTCGCCGTCGGCTTCGCCCGGGTGATCGACGCCTTCGACAACACGGCGCTGGCCGTGCTGGCGCCGGACATCCAGGCGAGCCTGGGCGCCTCGGACGCGGTGATGGGCGCGATCGGGGCCGCGTTCGGCGTGCTCTTCCTGCTGGGGTCGATCCCCGTCAGCACGCTGGCCGACCGCCACCCCCGCAAGCTCATCGCCGCCGTCTCGATGTCGCTGTGGGCCGTCGTGGTGTTCGCCACGGCCCTGGTGCAGAGCGCGTTCTGGCTGTTCATGGCCCGCCTCGGCACGGGCATCAGCCAGTCGTACGCCCTGCCCGTGAACGGCCCGCTCCTGGTGGACACGTACCCCATCCCGGCCCGCTCGCGGGTGTTCGCCGCCTACGGGTCGTTCGAGGTCGCCGGTCGCGTCCTGGCGCCCGTCTTCGCCGGCAGCGTCGCCGGCCTGATCGCGGGCCCTGACAGCTGGCGCTGGGTGTTCGTGGTCTCGGCGCTGCTCAGCCTGCCCGTGATCGCGGGCCTGTGGAGGATCCGTGAGCCGCGCCGGGGGCGCAACGAGATGCAGGCCGTGCTGGGGGAGGAGCTGGCGGAGGACGCCGGCGAGCTGCCGATCTCCATCGGCGTGGCGTTCGAGCGCCTGCGCAAGATCCGCAGCTTCCACTTCCTCCTGGCGGGCATGGCGGCGCTGGGCTTCTCGTTGTTCAGCATCCCGCTGTTCCTGAACCTGTACCTGGAGGACGACCTGGGCATGTCGGCCTGGGAGCGCGGCGTCTTCGGGTCGCTCGTCGCCCTGCCGGGCGTGGCCGCGCTGGCCTACGCCGGGCCGCGGGCCGACACGCTGTTCCGGCGCAGCCCCGAGGCCGCGGTCGCCTTCGTCGGTGCGATGGTCGCCGGCTTCGGCGCCTTCATCGTCGCGGGGCTCTACATGCCGAACGTGGGGTCGCTCGGCGTGCTCTACGCCTGCGGCACCGCCCTGGCGCAGGCCGCCTTCGTCACGGTCGTCTCGGTGACGTCGTCGGTGATCCCGTACCGCCTCCGGTCCCGGGGCATGGCCATGGTCGGCGTCTACGTGTTCCTGTTCGGCGGCTTCTTCGGGGCCGTGCTCACAGGCCTGCTGACCGACGCGGTGGGCCGGCGGGCCGCCCTGACGCTGATCGTGCTGCCCTCCACCCTCGTCGGCGGGGCGCTCATCGCCTACGGCGCCCGCTACATCCGCGGCGACATCTCGCGGTGCGTCGAGGAGCTGCTGGAGGAGCGGCAGGAGGCCCGGCGCCTCCGGGACGACGATGCCGTCACCGCCGTGATCCAGGTGCGCAACCTCGACTTCTCCTACGGCCCCGTCCAGGTGCTCTTCGGCATCGACCTCGACGTGCACCAGGGCGAGACCGTCGCCCTGCTCGGCACCAACGGGGCGGGGAAGTCGACGCTGCTGCGGGTGATCAGCGGCCTGGGGGTGGCGACGCGCGGGGTCGTACGGCTCCACGGTCGGACCATCACGTACTGCGACCCGGAGCTGCGGGCGAAGATCGGGATCGTCCAGCTCATGGGCGGCAACGCCGTGTTCCCCACGCTCTCGGTCGACGAGAACCTCCGCATGGCCGGCTTCCTCCACGACGGCGCCGACCTGGAGCGCCGGGTCGCCGAGGCGTTCACGCGGTTCCCCGAGCTGGAACGGCGCCGGCGCTCGACCGCGGGCGACCTGTCCGGCGGGCAGCAGCAGATGCTGGCGCTGGCCATGGCCCTCATGCACGAGCCCGAGGTCCTGATCATCGACGAGCTGTCCCTCGGCCTCGCCCCGATCATGGTGCAGGAGCTGCTGGCCACGGTCCGCGACCTCAAGGCGCAGGGGCTGACGATGATCATCGTCGAGCAGTCGTTGAACGTGGCACTGGCGGTGGCCGACCGGGCCGTGTTCATGGAGAAGGGCCAGATCCGCTTCGACGGCCCCGCCCGCGAACTGGCCGAGCGCGACGACCTCGCCCGGGCCGTGTTCCTGGGGCAGGCCGCGACGTGACCGCGCTCCTCGCCTTCGAGGCACCCCAGCAGGTGCTGCTCAGCGGCGCCATGCGGGGCCTGGCCATCGGCGTGCTGGCCGTGGGCCTCATCCTGATCTACCGCTCGTGCCGGGTGATCAACTTCGCCCTCGGCGAGCTCGGGGCGCTCGGGGCCGCCGTCTTCGTCCGGCTCGTCGTCAACTGGCACTGGAACTTCTGGGCGGCGCTCGTCCTCACGGTCGCCGCCGGTGCCCTCTTCGGCGGCCTGCTGGAGCTGGCGCTGGTACGGCGGCTCTCCCGGGCGCCCCGCGTCGTGCTCCTCGTGGCCACCATCGGCGCCGCGCAGCTCCTGCTGTTCCTGCAGTTCGCGCTGCCCGACATCGCCACCTACCGCGCCTTCCCCACCGCCTTCACCAAGCAGTGGACGATCGGCGACCTGGTGGTCCGGGCCGACCACGCGGTGGCGTTGACGGTGTTCCCGACCCTCGTCCTGGCGCTGGCCTGGTTCCTCAACCGGACCCGCTACGGCATCGCGGTGCGGGCGGCCGCCGACAACCCCGACGCGGCCCGGCTGGCGGGGATCAGCGTGAAGCGGGTCTCGACGATCGTGTGGGCGCTGGCCGGGGCCCTGGCCGCCGTGGTCACGATCCTCAGCGCGCCGCTGGCGGGAGCCAACGTCGCCAGCACCGGGGAGCTCGGCCCCGGCATCCTGCTGCGCACGTTGGCGGCGGCGGTGATCGCGGCCATGGTGTCGATGCCCGTCGCCCTCGGGGCCGCCGTGGTGCTGGGGACCGGCGAGGCCGTCCTCTTCTACAACAACCCCGACGACCCGGGCCTGGTGAACGGCGTCCTGTTGCTGGTGGTGCTCGTCGCCGTGCTCGTCGTCTCCCTGCGGACCCGGGGCCTCGGCATCCGGGAGCGCTTCTCGCTGGCGCCCCGCGTCCGCCCGATCCCGCCGGCGCTGCTCCGGTTCTGGTGGGTGCGGCACCACACCCGCCTGGGGGCCGGGCTCGCGCTGGTGGCCGCCGTGGCGCTGCCGCTGCTGGTGACCTCCCCGTCGCGGCACTACCTGTACGCCCGGGTGCTCCTCATGGCGCTCATCGCCGTGTCGCTGACCGTGCTCACCGGCTGGGCGGGCCAGCTCTCGCTGGGGCAGTTCGCCTTCGTCGGCCTCGGCGGGATGACCACCTACGCGCTCGTGCAGCAGCGCCTGTCCTTCCCCGCCGCCGTCCTCGTCGGGGCCGTGATCACCGCGCTGGCCGCGGTGGTGGTCGGCACCCCGGCCCTGCGCATGCGCGGGCTGTTCCTCGCCGTGTCGACCCTGGCGCTGGCCGTGGCTGCGCCCTGGATCCTGTCGCGCTCCGTCTTCGTCGACCCCGACCACTTCTCGCCGCTGCTGCGGCGCCCGACGATCGGCGGCCTGTCGCTGGAGTCGCAACGCACCTACTACTACGTGTGCCTCGCCGCGCTCGCGGTCGTGGTCGTCGTCGTGGCCCGGGTGCGGGCCAGCGGCCTCGGCCGGTCGCTCCTGGCCGTGCGCGACAACGAGCTGGCGGCCTCCGCGGTCGGCCTGTCGCCCACCCGGGTGAAGCTCACCGCCTTCGCGCTGTCGGGTGCCGTCGCCGGGCTGGCGGGCGGGCTGCTGGTGGGCCTCATGGTGCAGTTCTCGGAGGACGACTTCACGGCGACCGCCTCGATGACGGTGGTCGCCATCGCGGTGGTCGGCGGCCTGGCGTCGCTCACGGGCACCGTCCTCGGCAGCCTGTTCGTGGTCGGCCTCCCGGCCTTCTTCCCCGGCAACGCCTCGATCGCCCTGCTCACGAGCGGTGCCGGCCTGCTGGTGCTGCTGCTGTACTTCCCGGGCGGGCTGGTGCAGCTGCTCTACGGCCTGCGCGACGTCGTGTTCGGCGCCCTGGCCGAGCGACTGCCGGCGTCCGATCCCGCCGCCCCGGCCCCCGTCGCCGCGGTGACCGGCCGCCGGGACGAGCTGCGGACCCGGGCGCCCCTGGGCGACACCGGTGCCGACGCGCTGCGGGTGGAGGGCGTGTCGGTGCGCTTCGGGGCGAGGACGGTCGTCGACCGTGTCGACCTGGTGGTCGGGCGCGGCGAGGTCGTCGGCCTCATCGGCGCCAACGGAGCCGGCAAGTCGACGCTGATGAACGCCGTCGGCGGCTTCGTCCCGAGCCGCGGCACGATCGAGGTGCTGGGCCAGGACGTCCAGGGCCGGGCACCGCACCGCCGCGCCGCGCTCGGCCTCGGCCGCACCTTCCAGGACGCGGCCCTCTTCGCCGACCTCAGCGTGCGGGAGACGGTGCAGACGGCGCTCGAGGCCCGGGCCCGGGCCCGTTTCGTGAGCGTGGCGCTCGGGCTGCCGCGGGCCCGACGGGTCGAGCGGGCCAAGCGGTCGCACGCGGAGGAGATCCTCGGGTTCCTCGGGCTGGGCGACTACGGCGAGCGGTTCGTGAGCGAGCTGTCCACCGGCATGCGCCGCATCGTCGAGCTGGCGTGCCTGCTGGCCGCCGACGCCCGGGTGCTCTGCCTCGACGAGCCGACGGCCGGCATCGCCCAGCGGGAGGCCGAGGCGTTCGGGCCCCTCCTGCTGCGGATCCGGGAGGAGCTCGACGCGTCGATGCTGGTCATCGAGCACGACATGCCGCTCGTCATGTCGATCAGCGACCGGATCTACTGCCTCGAGGCCGGCAGCGTGATCAGCAGCGGACCGCCCGACGAGGTCCGCCACGACCCGCTGGTGGTGGCGTCGTACCTCGGCACCGACGAGCGCGCCATCGCCCGCAGTGACAGCACCGTCCCCACCCCCGAGAGGAGCCCGGCATGACCAGTTGGCTCGGTCAGTACTGCCTGAACGTCACCGACCTCGAGACCTCGATCGCCTTCTACACGGCGCTCGGGCTCGAGTGCACCAGCCGCACGGAGATCCCCCAGGCCTTCGAGTCCATCGTCGAGCACCCGGGGGGCGGCTCGAAGCTGCAGCTCGCCCAGCAGAAGGAGCAGGAGGCGACCCTCGACCGGGGCACGGCTTTCTGGAAGCTGTACGTCAACACGCACGACATCCAGGCCTCCTACGAGAAGGCCCTGGTGGCCGGGGCCACGGTCGACTCGGCGCCGCAGCGGCTGGAGCGCTGGCCCGTGACCGTCGGCTTCGTCCGCGACCCCGACGGCTACCTCGTCGAGCTGGTCGAGCGGCACCCGTGGCCCGACGACGCGCCCGCCGGCGCACCGTGGCTCGGGCAGTACTGCCTGAACGTCACCGACATCGAGGCCACCGTCGCCTTCTACGAGCTGCTGGGCCTCACGTGCACCAGCCGCACCGACATCGGCCACGCCCTGGAGGCCATCGTCGAGCAGCCCGGCCAGGGCTCGAAGCTGCAGCTGGCCCAGCACCGGGAGCAGGACGGCCCGCTGCGGATGGGCTCGATGTGGAAGCTCTACGTCAACACGGAAGACTGCGCGGGCCTGCACGACAAGGCTGTGGCCGCCGGTCACGCATCGCTGGTCGCCCCCATGCGACTCGACCGGTGGCCGGTGACGATCGCGTTCGTCGCCGACCCCGACGGCTACCAGGTCGAGCTCGTGCAGCGCCACGAACCCACCGAGAGGACGTCCCCGTGATCCGCTACTCCGTGTTCTACCCCGCCACCGAGGGCGCCACCTTCGACCACGACTACTACCGCGCCACGCACGTGCCGCTGGCGGTGGAGACGTGGCAGCCCGACAGCGCCGAGATCGACCGGGGCGTCGACGGCCCCTACGTGGCGGCCGTCCACTTCACGTTCGACTCGATGGAGGCGATGCAGCAGGCCATGGCGGTCGAGGGCACCGCCGCCATCCGGGCCGACATCCCCAACTACACGACGATCACGCCGATCCGGCAGGTCAGCGAGATCGCCGGCTGATCGCATCCGTTCGCTCGCAGAACGGGTTGACGGTCCCCACCCTGGTCACTGTATTATCGTAAGGCTTTCGATAAATCAGGGGGAGCGATGCCGAAGTACCTCGTCATCTCATCCGACGGCCACGCCGGCCCGCCGGCCGACGTCTACAGGGAGTACCTCGACCCGGCGTTCCGGGAGGCGTTCGACGAGCACCAGGCCGCGGTCGAGGCCGGCCAGATGGTCAACACCGCCTTCGTGGAGGAGTGGGACGAGGAGACCGGCGACCACGACATGAAGGCCGGCTACGACCCCCAGGTGCGCGACGCCATCCTCGACCAGGAGGGCGTGGCCGCCGAGGTCCTGTTCCCCGACGCCGACGTGCTGGGGACCGGCCGGCTGGCCAAGTCGCCGTTCGGGTCGGGCCTCGGCTCCGGCGAAGGCGCGGACCCGGCCAACGTCAAGGCCGGTGCCCGGGCGCACAACCGCTGGCTCGCCGACTTCTGCGCCACCAACCCCCAGCGCCGCATCGGCGTGGCGGTGGTCCCGATCACCGCCGGGGTGGACGACGCCGTCGACCAGATCCGCGCCGCGGCCGACGCCGGGCTGCGCGGCATCCTGATCCCCACCCGGTGGTTCGACGCCCCCGCCTACCTCGACCGCAGCTACGAGCCCGTCTGGGCCGCGTGCGCCGAGTCCGGCCTCGTCGTCCACAGCCATTCGGGCGCCGGGCCGGCCGACTACACGTTGGGACCGGGGTTCCTCTCGATCTACGCGGCCGAGGCCTGGTGGTGGGCCGCCCGGCCGTTCTGGGTGCTGATCCTGTCGGGCGTGTTCGAGCGTCACCCCGAGCTGAAGTACTCGATCGCCGAGAACGGCGCCTGGTGGGTGCCCGACCTCGTGATGCGCATGGACGAGAAGTGGGAGGGCGGGCACAACACCCGCAAGTTCGGCGACGTCTTCAAGCTCGACCTGTCCATGCGGCCGAGCGACTACGTGAACCGCAACTGCTTCTTCGCCGCCTCCACACCCGGCGTCGACGAGATCGACCGGCGCCACGCCATCGGCGTCGACAACCTGCTGTGGGGCAACGACCTGCCGCACCCAGAGGGCACCTACCCGCACACCCGCAAGTGGATCGCCGAGCGGTTCCGCCACGTCCCCGAGGACGAGACGGCCAAGATCCTCGGCCTCAACGCGGCGGCGCTGTACGAGGTCGACGTCGCGGCGCTCGCCGAGCTGGTCGAGCGCATCTGTCCGGCAGTGGCCGACGTCCACGCCTGATCGCCGGGTGTGACCAGACCCACCGCTGTCGAGGTCAGGGCTCGGGGCTGGTCCGAGGGTCGGGTGCCGGCTGTGGCGCCTGGCCCCGGCGCCCGGTGACAGGGTTGCCACCGGGCGTCCAGCCGGTTGTTCAGCAGCTGGGGACCATGTCCCAGATGCCGGTGCTCGTCTGGCGGAGCGATGTCGTGTCCCAGGTGGCGCCGAGGTAGTCGCCGGTGCCGACGGCCCATGCCCACACGAGGAACGTCGTCGCCCGGCCGGCGGTCGCGTGGGCCGAGTTGAGGGCGGTGACGCATTGGCCGCCATCGCCTCCGCCGCCGCGACCGTTGACGGTGACGACGAGCGGGTTGAGGTAGTGCCCGGACAGGCGCTGCAGCTCGGCCGGCGTGGTGCTGGGTGGCGTGAGCACGACCCGGAACGACGACTTGAGGTGCTGGCTGCAGTTGGTGCCCGGGTCGGTGCAGTTGATCCATTGGTTGAAGAAGGCGCCGGAGTCACCGATCGCCTGGGAGTCGCCGGTGCATTGGGCGTTGGTGGGCGTGTCGTCGTCCTCGTACCAGGTCTGCGGTGCGGTGGTGGCGTCGACGTCGTAGGTGGCGGAGGCGGCGATGCCGCCTTGGGGACCGCTGTAGGTCCACCAGTTGGGCGTGCCTTGGGCCACGGTGTCGGGCATGCCGTCGATGGGGACGCCGTCAGGGACCTGCGCGTTGCGGTAGGTCATGCCGAGGGCTTCCCGGCTGAAGTCGAGGTGGGCGGCGACGTTGGGGATGGCGTGGACGCGTAGGTCGACGGTGGTGGCGATCGACGTGTCGTAGAACACCTGGGTGTTCTGTGTGTTGGGCCCGCTGTTGGCACCGACGTAGCTGCGGATGGCCCGCACTGGTCCGGTGCGGTTGACGACGAACGCGCCTTCCTCGTCGTTGAACGTGTTCTCGTTGCGGGCGCAGAACAGCTGGATGTCGTACTTGACCCGGTCGATCACGTCGGCGTCGGGCTTGTTGCCCTGGCGCAGGGTGACGCCGTCCATGGTCCAGCGGTCGGAGTGGTGCGCCGTGTAGCTGGTGCCGGTGACCGTGCTGTTCTCGGGGTTGGGTCCGTCGGTGCGCTTGTAGGTGGTCTTGTAGTCGCCGCTGTCGAGGCGGAACTGGTAGTCGACGTAGTGCTGGCCGGCGCCGGGATCGAGCGAGCCGTCGCTCGCGAACAGGTAGACGTGGCCGACGTCGCTGGCAGTCCCCGGTTCGGCGAGCTTCACCTCGACCCGCTGTCCGCTGGTGCCGGCCGGTGCGGTCATGGTGGCGTCGGCCTGGGCGCCGGCGTCGCGCACCATGAAGGCGATCTCGTCGTCGGCGTCGACGTTGGTGTCGGCGTCGGCGCCGGTGAACGTGTTCGGGTCGGCGTAGACGTTGACCGGGATGTTGATCGACGAGCTGTAGAAGGTCTGCGACGTGGGCAGGCCGTAGACCGCCGCCATCGTGGTGTCCTTGCGCTCGTC
>Ga0193742_1001617_pt1 | contig 13400 bp, 13 predicted proteins | sample L2c1metaG_FD_165511 | JGI IMG/M metagenome (GOLD analysis project Ga0193742, IMG submission 165511) | Soil microbial communities from a riparian zone of the East river system, Colorado, United States - L2c1 | ecosystem: Environmental > Terrestrial > Soil > Riparian zone | place: USA: East River... | reverse complement strand
CTTCAACGGCATGCTTTCATCATTGATCCAATACGGCTTCCCAACAGAACCTTGTGAATACGTGGTTTGGCGTCTTCGGTTAGAACGACATGTGATGGATTCTCAGGATAACGCACTTTTCCCTCTGTTGCACTTCGTGTTGGATGACTTGCCGACGAGTACGAAAGCCCCAGAGTTAGATGATGCCAACACCACCGCTCTCCTGGAACAAGATCAAGGACGAAGTAGACTGACGTCGACTGTTGATGAACCACTGATGGGTCTGTATTTGACTTGGCTCGTCCGTGCTGGTTTCCTCCCTCCTCCTTCTCTACCTTCACCTCAAAAGGCCTTACCAACCTTGGCCAACACGGGAGTTATTAAAGCTGCAGGTCGGACAGGTTTGTAAACCGAGCTGGAAATGTAAAAGCTCTTCCTGTATCTGTATTATCATGCATGTAAACAGTTCGTCTCATAACAGGTGGGGTTAACGTTTCCTAGTCGAACAAAAAAAAAGAAGAAAGTGCTAAGATATCTATTGGATTTGATGTACAAAAATGCATATTTCGATGTGTCACAATATAGTACAACTAGTACAGGATAGCAAGGAGTACGAAAGCACGAAGACAGGGAAGAATGTCAGGATAATATTCGACAACCTAGGTGAGTGTGATGGTCGCAAGAGTGGGTTTGGACAGCATCATCACATCCTGCCTTTTTTTGAAACATTCAACTTAACCCAACGTCCGGTTGAGCTAGTCGATGATGCATTCACATCTGGAGTAATGGGTGCTGAAGCTTCATTGGAAGCTGATGGGAGCTCCCATTCACTACTGATTGTGCTCATCGTGTCGAATGTACCTATGCTTGAGGTTGAGCTAGACGCGGCCCTTGATCTCCTCGTATTCCATTTCTTCGAGTTACCAGATTCGGCCCCAATGCGCCTACGTTTTGGACTCTGACCGCGAGCCGCTGAACTAGTTGTAGCAACACTCATAGAAGAATCGACGACACTAGACGTTTCTGATATCGAGGTATTGGCGATACTCGGTGCTATCGGGGTCTTATCTCGTATAGTTTCTGTACTGTTGCTTCGTTTCAAAGTCTTCTCCTCCATCCTCAAAAGCTCCTCTCTTTCCCTCTGTTGACAAATGAGAAGGTCATCCCAGGGAGATCTGGGACGACGGCGAACCGAATGAGAAGCGCCGTGGCTGTTGTTGTTATCCATCACCCAATCGGTGTCTAGTATCGCGAAATAAAACACATCTTTCCATTCGTGTGTAATTGGGCTGAAGAACTCCCGACGACCAGCACCTTCACGAAGAAAACCACTATTTGTTTTATTGGGGACAATAAAAAGAGAACAATGTTGGGTTCAGCAAAGTTGTTTCTTTTAGAACCGATATAAATTGAGAGACGTACGTGGACGTATAAAGTTCCCAAGTATGCAATTTAGTCTTATGATCGACAACAATGGCTTGTACGCGATGGCAGCTTGAATTCTGGAAGGCTTCATTGACTACCTGCTTGACAGCGTTGACAAGGCCTCGTTGTTCGACGTAGTCAGGCGCAACATAGATACCGATGTTGAGTTGGCCTCTGTGCATAGGGTCGTCAACGGTTTGTGACGATGCCAGATAGATGATACCAATCGGCTTGGACTCGGACCTAGGAGGCTCGATAAACACGGGTTTGAAAACAGATGCTTCTTGGTAAGCTTGTATCCTCCGCGCACGCAAAGTGTCTTGGAACTTGATGGCTTCTTCATGAACGAACGCCTCAAGATTAGGATCAGTGGGAATCTCAGGCATCTCCCTCACAGGCGAGCTGAATTGCTCGGGTTCAAGGATTTCCCGACCAAGTACTCTAGTGAACTCGGGGTCATCAAGCCGAGAGTAGGCTTCTGTTTCGTGATAAAGCATATGAGATTTTCCACCTTGAGCATCGAGATCGCATGCGTCTTCATCTGAAGATATATCGTCGGGCCAATTGATGTAATCATCAAGATCGTTGTTCATGCTCGGCTTTGGAAGGTTAACGTTTGGGCGCCTTTCCGGGATAGATCGCATGTCATGGCTTTCGGGCATTTTGCCTTTTGAAAGAAGGGGTTCTTCTTCACCGTCACCCTCTTGCAACTGGGCGAAGAACGCCTCCCGCCATTTGAGAACTTTTTCGTCCTCAGGCGTGGCACTGGGATGTATATCTGATACACCAGGTTCAGAGATGGGGTCCTTTGATCCGGAGCGATTGGCACTGTGTGCAGATGTAAAACTCGCGGCACTCGAAACCGATGGCTGGAAAAGGAGACATCAACACGTAGACTTGATCAGGCGCGCGTCAAAGCTTACTGGAGGGGGCGATGCGACATAACCAGCATCAACGGAATCTTCCTCTGGTTCTCCTTCAGCATCCTCGTCGCTTTCTTCATCTTGTTGAGTCCCAGGTTCGATGGTGATGACACCGAAATAGTGGGTACATATTGCAAAAGTCAGCAGGTCAAGATCGGGGGGTGAAGGTTCCACTGTCACTGCTTTGAGTTCCTGGAAGTAGGACTGCAGCAAGTCGAGGTTGTCATCTTGGCCTGCGAGGCCCTTCTTGATAGTCACCCCCTTGGCCTTGGCAGTCGCCGGCTGGGTTTTTGAAGGCATGACCTAGCTGCAAAATGGGGAATAGAGAGGAAGAAAGAGAAGCTGGGCGCCAAACACAATTGACTCAGTGGGAATGATATCTACTAACTCGGACGGACATCACCTGAACTGTATATATGTACGTAGCTCGTTTACGGACCGGGCACATGTACATTCTATGTAAAATTGTGGGACCCAGGTATCTTCGTTTCCAGTGAAGAAAATACCTTTGAGGTAATACGAGTAAGCTATCGAACACGAGTTCTACGTCCCAGTCGACTCACCAGCAACCGCTTGAGCAATTGAAAATGGCGATGATATGATATCCAAAGATGATGCCCCCGACATCTGCGTGGAAAAGACATCATGCATCAAAGTTTGTATACAAATAGCTCACAGCCATAATCTCCTCCTCCCTCATATAATGGCTGGTCACGAGTCTAATGGCACATATCCACATTGCTATATAATACAGCCGCGCTGAGAATAATTTGACACGTTTCGATCACCATCGGACACAAAGACATATACCTCTCAGGCATAGAGGAACGTGGACAATGAAACGATTGGCGGCAGAGGCACATGCATCCATATCATATTTGTAATACGACGAAAGGAAACAGATGCGACATGAAAGCAATGCATAGTAAATTTACTGCAGTCGGACAAACCGTCAGAGACGAGTAACAAGAAAGCCGCGAAAAAATGACTTACGAAAGTAAGAGCCGCGCCTTTGGTCTTTTTCTCTCCACCGAGCTCGAAACTGGACAGAAATGCGTCATGAAAAGGATTGAACAAGAGAAAATATACGCACTGCTTGCAACGTTTCAGTGATAGCTGCATTTTGTATTTGCATACTGTGCATTCTAGCCGCAGCACAACCTTCTTCGTAGTCTTTGCCTATTGCCAGGTAAGAGTTCAGTGAATATCAGTAGATTGTGAGCAAGACGTGAACGTACCTTCTTGTGGAAAACAGGCTTAGTCTGACCACCATATCCTGATTGCTTCCTGTCGTAACGGCGCTTTCCTTGGGCGAAGAGAGAGTCCTTGCCCTTCTTGTACTGAGTCACTTTATGAGGTCTAAACCAATATCGTTAAGAGATTAGATCGCCTATATCGAATATCGTGTAAGCGTACGTGTGCTTTTTGCATGTTTTGCCCTTGCAGTCTGTAAGATGATGATATTAAATTTTGCCAGGATCAAAGATGCGAATTTGAAAGGTTCTCACAAGTCCTACGAGTCCTGATATGCCGACCCAATCAATGCATATTCAAATGTATATGACTAATAATATAACTCACTTGGGAATGTTGACCATTTTGGCGACGACGACGAGAGGCTTTCTTTGCTGGTTGTGTTGATCTCCTGCTATCCTCCGGAATTTGCCGGGTAAGGGTCCTATACAGTTCCATAATTTAGAGTTCGGCCGGCTGATGGCCGAACCATGCCCATCTAGACCTAAATTTTGGCAACCGTACAGGTGAGCAACGGCGTCAATAAGAACTCAGTCTTCCCAATGTGGTTTACACTCATTCCAATTTCCAGGCCTCAGAGCAGGGAATTCTTCCGAATGACCAAACTGGCTAGTGACCGTCCCTTGCATGCAGCAGACTAGAACCTCATCCCATAAAAATTCCTCATACTAAGACTGGTTAGTCTAGCTTTATGTGACGAGACTTCTAACTGAGTTCTGCTGCTGTCAACGGAGCCTTTTCATCTGGGAATTGTCTTTGCTGGCAAGAAGATTACAGGTTTGCCAATGGCTATCCTAGCGATGGCTTCAGCGACATGTCATGCTTCAGTCACTTTCCACTCTTCGGAGTCTGAGCTGTGCCGAGCCACCCAAGCAAGCTGCTCAATATTGGATAAATGTAAAAGTTCAAACTTTTTACAAGGTGACACAATCCGCCTATCTCGTTGACGTTACGATGACTGCCTTAGCTCTGAAGCAGTGCTGGTCCAGAAGGTAATTTACTTGTGTGAATTTCAGTGCGGTGATGATTGTGAGCCCCAAATGGATCCAGTCTCCTTAATGACGAGTCCCTTGTCTGCACAATTGGCAAAAAAATATAATTGGACAATATTGATATCGTTATCTCGTCTTAATTATCCAAATGACACTGGCCTTTGTCTTCTGCAAGACATTTATTCAAGCTCACCAATGTATTTCAAACAAATGTCTTGGTATCTACACTCGACACTCGGAAATTTATAATTTGTCAGCTATTCAATACAATTGTAATCCAAGGCATATAAAAACGATAGGATGAGTAGCGAAAGCAATTGCCGAACTAGGAATTTGAAATGTGCTTAAAAGAACACTACAGTCTAAATTTTTGGATAGACAAACATATAAACTTTCAGTCCAAATCTTAGGCCTCAGCCTCAGAAGGCTTTGCAGATTTTTCCAGATCCTGACAGACAAAGTCGACCACAATGGCAAGCGCCTCGCCATTGACTCCAGATTGCTTCACTTGACGTTCAATAGATTCCAAATAAGCTTCACGAGGGATACGTCCTGGGGCGAATGACTGGTCCAACCCCTCCTTCTTAAGATGCGAGGTATACTCAACAAGGAATTCCATGGCAGGCTTGCAGTCTATTAGCTTAGCAGTGGCATCGCTGTCGCTGGAAATTTTGTCTCCCTTTTTCAGAAGCTCCATAGCTTTGGTATAACGATCCTCTGTGACGACAGAAGGCCCTATAGCCAATATCCATGCCGTTGGAAGTGGTTCTAGCGCATGTCCAGGTTGAAGACCAGCTTCTGTAGCTAGCTTCTCTTGTGCAAGGTAAACGAGACTCTGGAAGCGAACCCGATCAGCAATATCTTCATCCTGTTTATTCAAATTCAGTTATGTGAGCAGAATGCATCAAACCCTGGCTTACTTTCTGAAGAAGATATCCCACCGTATCTTCTATCATCTCGTTCACTTCATTATCCGACATCTGCATGATCTGATGCTCCCTCTCAAGTACTTCATTTACCTTCCTCATCACCCTCGCCTCTAATTCCACTTCCCTTTGCTCTGAATCGATTCGTTCCTTCAAGACGACCGTGTCGATTTTATTCTTCAAAGCTTCGATAGCATTTGCCCATTGAGGTGCCGTGCTTATCTCGGTCGTCCAACGGGCTCTGTCTCGATCGAATTCGCGTTGCCGTCTTTCCAGTTCACGTTCCCTTCTATCAATTTCGCGGCCCCTACGGTCAAGCTCTCGTTCTTGCCTCTCCAACTCTCGCTCCCTTCGTTCTAGATGGACTTCTGTAGCTTCCTTTTCTTTGTAGTTCTCAAACCTTACAGTTTCTTGCAAGGGTTTTTTGACCGTTCTCCATGCACTGGCTGTTGTTGGTGTTTTGGGAATGTCCCATGACCGGATTGGATCTTCTTCGACAACCAGCAGCTTTAGAGCCTGAGCCTGATCCTGGTCCCCTGCCCCCTGTGGGATTTCACTGCTTTCTTCAACTACGATAGTCTCAGGCTGCGCTTTATTCGACGATGGGGCTGCTACTTGTTGTTGCGCGGCATCAAATTCTTTCGGAATGTTCAATATGGGACTGAAAACACAATGTTGAATTCGTGTGATGAGATGATGAGGGGGCACTACAGCTTGAAGCTCTTACCTTTTGTCTGGAGACGCCATATTGAGAAATCGTTCGACTCCAAGATTCGTTTTTTTTTAACTTACTAAGATGTCCGCTCAACCTTCGTTCACTTGACGAAAAGCGTTTGTCCTTACAAAAGATTGATCGATCTTGCGATTTTTAATAAGTAAGTGGCCTAAGACTAATAAGGTGCTGGGCGTAGACGAGATATCGATGTTGCGAAAGCGATCTGCCCTTTTAATTTGTTGCAGAAAGTGGGTCCCTAAAGTAGGTCCTAAACGTTAAACTCCCAGTCCATGAAACAAAAGAACACGAGGCATGCCCCCATCAATGGCCAGGACGTACATGAATGATGCACCGTAGACGTATTTGTAGCTACGGCATAGGGGTCTACAGGGACGGGTGAATGCCTTCCCTGAAACTACACTATGTAGGGCCTTACTATCCCAACTTGTCCCCAACATCGGACCCAGGTTTCGGCCAGTCACAGGTTTGGCAGGTAAACGTGACAAAACGTGGCAGAATAATCAAAATCTTGACAGGATTTGGCAGAGAGGGCGATGTGTGGGGTTGCGGGGAATACTTAGACTGTGTGACGGCATAAACAGCCGAAAAATGAGATGGTCCAATGGAAGAACATCGTTTTCTTCGTGCCAATACCGATGGTTGTCTGTTTGTATAGTGTAACTATCAACCGTGACGTTGATCCAAAATCTACCGCTATAGTCAACTCTAGAATTTCTCAAGTGACTGACACAAGACAAGAACAACATAATAGCCCCCGAGTCTTGTGTTAGAACTTGGAAGCTTGCCATCGGTTCTGGAAAGGTGGTCTGCTGACTCGATCTCCTATATGGGATCAATTCGATCTGTGAACATGTACTGCCGGCAACCTCTTCTTGAATAACCCAACATAAACCGACATGACCACCCCCGCCAGCGACTACAGGAATCCTCCTCGTCCTACACGTTCTCTTGAAGGCCGAGTCGCTATCGTGACTGGGGCCGGCTCACGAGCCGCAGGAATTGGTAACGGCCGAGCAGCGTCTATCCTCTTGGCTGAAGCGGGTGCCCGTGTCGTGTGCCTCGACTTGAATTTGGAATGGGCCGAAGTCACTGTGGCAATGATCTCCAAAGAATTTGGTAAAGACAAAGCCATCGCTTTAAAAGTCGACGTCACCCAAGAAGATGAATGCAAACGTGCAGTCGAAGCCACACTCAAAAATTTTGGTCAGTTGGATATCCTCGTCAACAATGTTGGGATTGGAGGTCCTGAAGGCACCGCTGTCGAAGTTGATCCAGTCAAGTGGGCAAAAGGCTTGGAAGTTAATGTCACGAGCATGGCATTGATGACCAAGTTTGCAGTGCCTGCCATGGAACGAAACCGTCGGCACCCCATTGCAGGTCGTGGAAGTATCATCAATATCGCTAGCGTCGCAGGGCTCACTGGAGGAGCCCCAATGTTGCTGTACCCTACTAGTAAGGGTGCTGTGGTTAACATGACGAGAGCCATGGCTGTACATCATGCACCAAGCGGGATCAGAGTCAATTGTGTTTGTCCCGGTAAGTCTTCTTGAATTTGCTTGCTGGATAATCCTGAAACACGATATATTCCAGGCATGCTTTTTACACCGATGCTATTCGTACAAGGAATGCCTGATGAGGTGCGCGAAGCTCGCCGCAACAGAAGTCTTCTGAAGACGGAGGGAAATGGGTGGGATGCTGGTTGTGCTGTTAGGTTCTTGGCTACTGAGGAGGCACGGTGGATGACCGGTGTGATTTTGCCTGTCGATGCAGGATTTACAGCAGCTCCGGCCGGTGATGGAATGGGTCGTGGGTTGTATTCAACGCTCATGAAGGGCGTAGGGAAAGAAGCAAAGCTTTGAAAAATAAGTAGTCTATTGTGTTTGAATTTAAAGAATTAAATATGTACATTCATCCGTATTTCGTTACTTTTGAAAAACAAACCTTGATTGCGTTATGGAAGCGCTTACTAGCAGTGACCCTTCCCTTTTGCCGTAGACAACTTCGGTTGGACGATCAAAGTCTGTGAGGGGTGGGTGCATCCACCCAAAACAGTTCAAATAATGGTCCAGCGCCGAAATCCATCGTGCAACAAGACTTGACAACCGGGCTTGAAGGTGGTATTGATCGTCTTGTATACTTCTTTGACAAAGAGGTATTGTGGATGGCAAAATCGTCGACTCCTATAAATTGAATTTGGTATGTGAGAACAAAAGTACGGAGGGAAAAAAAGAAAGGTACTCGCATAAAAATAACGTGGATGAAGTACCCCAAGACTTTCGATTTCTGTCAGATACTTGGCCAAAACCTTTCCATGAAATTTCAATCAGTCACTAATGATAGTAATTAGGACAACAACAGAAAAGAATCACCATCTGCTGCATCTGATCTTGGTAAGCCTGTTCAAACGAGCTACTGTCAATCAAGTTTATCCACCGCTCGTAGACCGGAAACTGCGCCTCCCAGGCATCCAATCCGGGCCATTGGTCAAGTTGGTCGTAAACGGCTTCATAATGGGATCTACGAAGTTTGACCTTCGCTATTATAAACGTGGCCAAAGGATCTATCGTGGATTGTGTGGCGCGAGCTATCGGTATCCAAGCGATTACTTGGGCGGGTATAGCAGTCATAGAATAGAACATGAGATGGCGTAATCGGGGCAGAACAGGGTGTTGAGATTGATCTTTCAACAAAAATATTACCAGAGTTTCCGTGGGAATGATACAAAGTATACGAACAGCAGAAACAGCATTAAGGAAGGAGGAGATGTCACCATGTACGGATGTTTCGAGGTCGATAAATGTGAGAACGCAGCGGGACCGTGTAACGAGGTTCACAAGAATCGCTGTCTGGAGTGTGATATTCTTTATTGTAATTTCGAGGAGGCTTGGCAAAGTTAGTCGATTGAGCACGTCAAGACGGAAAGACTCTGTATCCACTCCCTCCTGGGGATATATTCGCAATTTGACCAATCTAGGGTGTATGATGCTGGGCAGAAAGCCCAAAGCCGTGGGCGGAAAGGCACAATAAATAGTGCAGTCTTCTAATGAGGTAGCATGCGTTAAAAGAGTGATAATATCGATAGGTTTGATCCAGTGGCTTGAGAATCGTACCAACTGTGACCAAGGTACGCTCAGCCACTCGTAGAGTGGTTTTGGAAATGGACCATCAACGGTAAGATCCTGGAGGTTCGGGGCGTTGTCGAAAAGGTTCACTGGCAGAGGACACATCGAATCGGGGAAGCCGACCCTGGCGTCCATATAGATATGAAGGTCTAGACTGCGCAGGCCACCTAGTTTACCTCTTACTGAGGCGAGCTGAGGCAAATAGTGATATAAAATAGAAAGTGATAATCGCCGGTACCGGTCTGAAAATGGCAATAGTGTTGTGAGTGCCGGGTGCGGTGCAAAGTTGGATGGTTCGACATTTTGAATCGCTACGTTTAGTGGGGCTGAGCGCGAGAGATGCAAGGCGGTCCTGAGCATGGAATTGAACGCTTGTCGCCTCGTCCAGAATATATTGAGGTCGAAGTCAGGGAGCATCGTCCATAACCGGGGATTGGAAAATAAAATATTTCGCCAACGATGGCACACTTTGCCCAAAATTCTATGAGGTGAGTTGGCTGAACCGAAATTTGCACGCATGTCAAACAGGATGTGTCGAAATATCTCGCACAACACCTCTGATGGTAAATAACGATGTGGCTTTAGGATCTGTTTGTGTTGATCTGTCCTCTGGGTATACTGCGTTCGACGGCTATATACCATTTTCTGTAAATTGGAAAGATCGTCCAATATTTTGTCGATCTGGTCAATAGAAACCTTATCCGCGTCGATGACCGCATGGACGACACCGACCTCATCCTCTGTGGGTGGGTCGTTCGTAGTCGTGAGATGGGAAAGTGGCGTCTCGACGGGAGATCCAGGTAGGTTTGCCAAAGAAAAATCGTAGTGTCGACTGGATGTCATGAGTTTTTTTTGGAAGGGAGGGCGAGTTGTCCGTGATGTCTCGATGCCCCCACAAATTATACTCGCCTGGCCGGGTATTGTCTGAGTCTGAAATGCATACCGCTCTCCTTGCATGCCGCCAATATTGGAACCGCATGTCAGCCGCATGTGTCAACGTTAACAGCACAACGAGGAGTAACGACAATCTCTGCCATGAAGCTGTCTGCTCTGTGTGTGGACGCTTTCTGAATTTAAGTACAATCGTGGATCACCTGAGTGTTCATGGCGGTTCACAGCAAAGTTCAGGCCGAAATCACAGAAATATTTTTTTCAAGCTGTAGATGACCTCACCAGACGCATTTTGCCCTCCGAGTGTATGATCGCTTGGGAGCGAGGGGCAATTTTTTATGGCCCTAGGCTATAACCTGGTCTCCCATGCAGAGTGTGATATGCTCCCAGTCCACATGTACAGAAATTTCTTCCTTTTCCAAGGTATTTAAGTAGATTCAAAAGTTCTTCGCGCTGGCAAGATGGCAATTTTTGCTGCAAAGGAGCAAAGGCAAGAATCGTCTATTGAATTTCTATCCTGAATTGGTCGCGTCGACCGGTACCGCTTTTGTAGACGTTCCCAGCGATTGTATAAGCTCAGTCAAAGGGATCGCCAGGAGGATAAGGCCTGTAGTATTTCACCATCGATATCGCACAGCTTCAAGGGATATCTTCACGAATCACGGAGCCGAAATTGATGATAGGTTGACGATTAAAAAGATTGCTGTCATAGTGCGATAAGGAGGGTAATACCCCGTGGTCGGCCAGCCAGTGAATGTGGGTGTGAAATGAGGATGGAAATTGAAATTGAAACGTTGAAGTTGACGACTTGCACACTGGTGAAAAAAACACATGTTTCGACGGTACTTCAACCATACTTGAAACTCGGAGCTAGATGTTAGCGTACATAGGGGAACGAAGCCCCCGGTTCCAGAACCGTTGCTTTCTATTCTCACGCTTCAATTTTCCATCAAATCCAAGCAGTGAAAGTGTCAGTACATGTCAGTCTCTTTTAAAAAAAAATCTATACCGGAGAATCGAATATGAGAATATATTGGCCGGTTTACACTTTTCTCTGCACTGTGATTGGAAGCTAGGACGAAAAGTTCACCGAAACTCCTGCATGAAATACCCATACTACACAATCCCAACATACTCCTTCCCGACCTCATCATGGATAGCAACCTCATTTGCACCTCAGAAAAAGTTGACGAAACCGGGGCTCCGTTTCGTCCAGTTTGTAAGTTCTCTGCTCTTCGATATGCGATCAAAAACGGGAGATGCCGATATATTGAAAGGTTGGGACCAAAAATAAAATCCGCACCAGACATTCTATTCAAAATATCAACGGGACAATTTCCTTCCGTACGAACTAAGCTGTACCTGTTGAGCTGGTGAGGACACAACTGTGCGCCGTTGTCAGTGGTGTGCTGGAGTTTGAAATGGCAGAGCATTGCACAGCATTTCTGACAGTGATCGTGCATCATGATTTTAAGTGACCGCAGCCACAGCATAAGGCGAGTATAACTGTCTCTTGCAATCGTACACTGACTACACTCTGATATTCACTTATGACCTTACCTTCAGAAAAAAATAAAGTTCCCCTCGATACCATGGGTGGCGAAGCAAAGGCTCTCGCATCATCTTCACCTTCCTACCTAGGAGATTCTTCAGAACGCCGACCAGAACCCGCATCTAGTTCCCGTGCAACCTTTCTGACCCCTTTTGATAATGCCTCACCTCCGTCATATTCGCTTGATTTTGCCAATCCAGCCACATCGTCAACCGCATCATACTACGCAGCCTCTCCTGCCACTGAAGTTGCCATGTCTGCTCCCGGCATGCCTCCTGCCTCCTTTTCCCGAGTTCCATCAGGGGACCTGATGTATCCAAACTTCCGACCCATGTTCTTGGTAGCTACCGGTAAGACTCTGGATAAAGGGTTCCCCTATGCTTCGCCGCCATCAAATTCGACTCCCCACCCGTTCGTGTCCCATGATATCAATGAAGGAGATTGGATCAGGTATTTATTCGTTGATATTTGGACGTTATTATTATTGTGATTGATTGGAGACACATCTTAGTTTCTTAGAGGAAGCACGGACGGCGGCTACTCTAACTGAGAAACAGGTTGGGAGGTCACATTTACCAATCGTATGCATGGTCCCAATCGTCAGTGAGTTGGGGAAATAAGCACTCTCCGCCAGTTCATCCCGTTAAAGTGATCACCTAGACTCCTTAACATCCTACGGGGTAAAAAAAATCATGAAATCTCGAAACGCAGCGAAAGTCATAAACTGCATCGACAAATGGAATAGGGTTCGTTATGTTTCATCTAATAAGTATCATTCCATTCTGACCAATGCATCTGTTCTATCCGAAAACAGCACTTCTTTGAACCGCGGAAACTTAAGGTTGTCCTTATGAAAGGCCAAGTCAAAGCTAACAGCCAGAAGGAAGACACGCCTACTTCAATGAATCCCGAATCTGAATATCAAAAGCAAGGGAATCCTTCCTCCAGTACTGGGATCAGTCAGGAACTCATAGGCAAGAATGACGATATTTACAGACTATTTGTCGTTCCTTTTGATTCCCATCCTTCCGATATCAAAGCCCTCCATACTTAAGTACTGTAATCTCACTTATCAGGTTTTACCAATTCAAGCTTGCAGTTGCTCTTGTTTCACCATCTAACCTTCCCATATCTGTGAATATGGCCACCATCTAATAATTATCTCTGAAATCATACAACAAATATGTATAGGCTTGAGCTGGAATTGTAGAGCCTCAGGTGTCTGTCATGAAAATATATGATCACACATCAAGCAAGTTGAAAAATGTACTGTTATGATTGCATCTACACATGTACAATTTACTTTTTCTTTTACTTTACTTTTACTCTCGGAACAACATGCTACGAAAGCATGTTCTTCTATTTTTACTATTCCTCATGCATAACGCGCATGTTACATGCTAGCGACACATGATTTTCATACATGCCTTTTCCTCTTTGCTGAACACATGTAGAACATGTTTCAACCATGTGCTAGGCGCATGCTTTCACTTATATAAAAATGTAGCTAGATACTTTGTAAACTCTAGCTAGTCTTTATTAGACAATTCTTCTACTTGAACGCAGCTCGACCCTAAGACAATACTTTGGAATAAAACCC
>Ga0193742_1001616_pt1 | contig 13401 bp, 11 predicted proteins | sample L2c1metaG_FD_165511 | JGI IMG/M metagenome (GOLD analysis project Ga0193742, IMG submission 165511) | Soil microbial communities from a riparian zone of the East river system, Colorado, United States - L2c1 | ecosystem: Environmental > Terrestrial > Soil > Riparian zone | place: USA: East River... | reverse complement strand
TTGCTGCGGGCTACCTTCACCTTCTCATCCGCCGCCACCACATCCAGCATCGCCGAACGGATCTGCTGCTCGATCGTCACCTTCAGGCTCTGGACCTGCTGCCGCAGACCGCTCAGCTGAGCCTGCGCAACCTCGCGCTCGCCGCGCAGCTGTCCCTCCTGGAAGATCGGGAACGAGAGCTTGCCCATAGCCGAGAAGACGCCGTGATAGAGTCCTTGCGTCTCGCCCAGAACACCGTAATAGCCCCCGAACGACAGCGATGGAAGGCGTTCATACTTCACCGCCTTCTCGGTCCGGTCCGCGAGCTCTACCTGGGACTCCAGACTGCGCAGGTCCTTGCGTCGCTCAAAGGCCAGCAACATGGCCTGGTCAAGCGGAAGCGCCGCAAACGCGGCATAGGGAGTCGTGTCGGTCAGGGTCAGCTCCTGCTCGGCGGGCATTCCCATCAGCCGGTTCAGCGCGATCTTGTCCTTGGCGAAGGTGTTCTCATTGTTGATCAGGGTCTGCTGCTGGGTCTGCAGCTGCACCCTCGCCCGCAGAACATCAAGATTGGTTCCGACGCCTGCATCATGCGAGGCCGTGGCCTGGCTCAGGACCACCTCGTCTGCCTTAAGCAGAGAGCGCGCATTCTCGATCTCGGAGGCATCGGCGACGGAGCGAAGATACTGGGTTCCCACATTCAGGGCCACGGTTCCGCGCTCGTTCAGGGTCGTCCACGAGGCAACCTCATCGGCTCTCTGCGCCGCGCGATAGAGATAGTAGGCCGGAACATTGAAGAGCTGCTGGTTGAGGTTCAGCTGCGCCGAGGTCACGTCGACCTTCACGATCGTCGGGAAGTTGGAGGTATCAAGTCCGGGAAGGTTGACCGCGCCCGGTGTAAATCCCAGCGCCGCAAGATTGATCTGCTGGGCCGATGTCTTCGCCTCTGCCGTCATGCTGGGCAGAAGGTTGTTCTTTACCTGCAGCACCTGGCCGTGCACCGCACGCTGGTTCTGAAGGTCCAGAACGATCTGGATGTTGTGCTGGAGACCGTGAGCGATGGCGTCATCGATCGTCAGGGGAAGCGCTCCCGAAACTGCCCGCTCGACCACGACGCCGCCTGCCAGCTGCGCAACGGGAGGCATCGCCGGCACGTTGGGCTCGGGGGCCGGGGGAAGATCTTCAGGCTTCGGCTGCTGCGCCAGCAAGGCCGCGGCAAGACCAAAACTCATCGCCGCAACGGCCAGACACTTCCTTTTCATCGAGGGACGGGACTCCACTTTCATCAAAGATCAGTCAGGAAATCTTCTGTATTCACCACGATTAGATTACCCGGTAGGGCGCAGGGTTGCGAAAATCTGGTGCGAAATCGGCACACCCAATCCTGAGGCCCTCTTTTCAGTGGAAGCGCAGCGCTGCCGCGCGGGCGCCCTGCGCGGGCAGCGGTCACTTCGTGACGTGTGAACTCCCTTCGGGTCATGGCTCCCGTTGGTCGCCTGCAAAGACTCTCACGCCGACCAGCGGGAGGCCCACGGCGAAGCCGGTACACAAGTCACGAAGTGACCGCCCCACGCGGAGTGGGCCCGGCCGGCAGGCCATCGCCTTTCCCCCTAAAGTAAATATGTAAGCACCGCCCAGGGCCGAAGCCACAATTCCGCTCTAAAATACGAACAAAGGCCTTATGCGTCCAACCACCATGAACCGCATCGTTCTCGCCGCCACTTTGCTTGCTGCCTCCTGCCTACCCGCGGCGGCCCAGTTCTCCGCTCCTCCCAACACCGGAAGCGCCTTCAAGGACACCTCGATGCTGAAGCCGCCGGCCGGGGCGAAGGTCGCCATCTACAAATTCGAGGACCTGGAGTGCCCGGCCTGCGGTCACGCCTACCCCATCGTTCACGCGGCCGCCGATCGCTATAAGATCCCCATCGTCCGCCATGACTTTCCGCTCAAGATGCACATCTGGAGCCTGGATGCGGCGATTACCGCACGCTACCTGCAGGACAAGGTCTCCCCCGCCGTAGCCGAGGAGTTCCGCGGAGCCGTCTTCGCCTCCCAGGCCTCCATCGCTTCCAAAGAGGACCTTTCCAACTTCACGCGGCGCTTCTTCCAGTCGCACAAGCTGAACCAGCCCTTCGTGATCGATCCCGCCGGCCTCTTCGCCGCCGAGGTCAACGCCGACTACACCCTCGGCGAGCGCATCGGCATCACCCAGACCCCCACCATCTGGGTGGTCTCGCAGAAGAACTGGGTGCAGGTGACCGACGTGAACCAGCTCTATGCCACGATCGACACCATGGAAGCGCAGGTCGCAGCCAGCACGCCGGCCACGGCGAACTCCAAGCTGCGCCACGCGTCGACGCCGCAGAAGTAGTGAATCTATCATCACCGCTTAGGGGCAAGCCCTCAGGCTTGCCCCTAAGTTTTATCGTTGGGCCTGCTCCTCTAATTTTGTCCAATCTGTTTTTTTCAACAAGCGAACCCAACGGCCTTATCTTCTGGATCGAAAACGTCTCCCTTTTTTCGTAGCTTGGGATCAATACCTCTCCATACTGTGATCTTGTATTCTAGGCCGCGTTGGACAGGGTCTAGTCGGAAGTCAATCGCCTCTTTTACGCCACGAGCCTGTGAGTTTATATACACCTGATATTCCGCTGTACCGTCAGGATCGAGAAGAACTGGCAGATTTCCTTCAGGTTGGGGAATAATTCTGCCTTCTTTAGCTGCCAGAGTGCCTACCTCGATAGGTCTTCGATATTCAGTGATGACGTCCGCATGTTTGATCGATAATCTCGCACGGTTGACGATGCGTTGTATATCTACCCGCACAGAAGTTAGAACCTGAGATCCATCATTGTGGATCTTTAGCATCACAGTATCGAGTGCGCCCTCAATTGGCGACGGATAGACATAGGCATAGGAATCTCCCCCAGTCAGATTTAGAAGATTCTCCTTGGAAACTCCGGCGACCTGCTCTGTAGTTTTTAGAACCCCATCAACCTTTTGTTGCGTCGAGCCAAAACCAGCGACGATTTGAGAAAATTCCACCTTTTGATCCTGCTGAATAATCCCAAATGCGTCATCCTGTGCCTTACGATCTTTGAGGTATTGAGCATGCGATTCATTTCGGTCTTTCCCAATCGCCCTTACTTCAGCCGACAACAAAAGAGCGATAATCAAGAGCCAAAAGAATTTTCTGAGATCATCCATGTCATTGTGGATGCTCATTGCAGCAGCCGCCAGACCCATTAAAGCGACTGCAATACCGGGATTTGGCAAATGCTTCTCGGACCACCAATAGATCGACACTAGCAAGAGAAGCGCTTCCAGCACCGTGAAGAACAAATTCCATTTTTTGCCACTAAAGCTGCTTTTTTTGGCGGGGGTAAAAAAGGCTTCCACGAGAAAACTCCTACAAGCGGTTTTAATCGAGAAGCATTATTCTAGCTAACGAAACATGGCCAACCAGTGGCAACTTGGTCCGGTTGTTATATCACTTGGTCACAAAGATCATGAAGTAGTCCTGCCCATCGGCCTTGGTGAAGTCGTAGGTCACGCTCAGTCGGAACCCTGCCTCGCCCATCTCCTTCTCGACGATGGCATGGTTCACTCCGTGGTTGGAGTCGTTGCCGTTCTTGTCGATGATCCCGATCCTGCCGCCTGGATGGAGCGCAGGGCGTAGCTTCTTCATGAAGTCCACCGGGTGCGCGATCTCGTGGTAGACCTTCAGCAGGAGCACGGCGTCCACGCTCTCGGGTGGCAGCATGGGATCGTCGGGTCTGCCTAGTACGGTGCGGATGTTAGTGAGATCTTCCGTTCGGGCGCGCTTGCCGATGTGTTCGATGGCCAGCGGATTGATGTCCTCCGCGAGCACGGCCCCGGTAGCTCCGACACGCTTCGAGGCCCGCACCGTAAACCATCCGGAGCCCGCTCCGATGTCGGCGACGTGATGCCCAGCAGGTCCATCACCCGGTCGATCTGCAGCTTCTTGTCCCGGTCCGGGTACTCGAAGACGGAGAGGTCACCGGTATAAGGAGTGCTGGTTGCCCGCGGCTGGGTCTGGGGAGTGGCCTGGGCAAACGAGAGCTGAGCAAACAGAATCAGGGCGAAGGGAAAGATCGCAAGACGGGAGGCTCTCATCACGCCCTCCAGTATGGAGGACAGGGCTCGAATGATGCCATTTATACCTTAATTTATTTTGCGTCAAGGCAAATGTTCCACGTGGAACATTCCCGGTAAAGGCTTTTAGAGAAGGAAAGGCGAGATGGCCTGCCGGCCGGGCGCCCTGCGCCCAAGCGGCAGCGCTACGCTTCCACTGAAAATAGTCGATACAACCCGGAGCTTACTGGATCTGGATCAGTTCGCCGTGCGAGTGGCCACCGGGGGTCACTGTGCCGCTGTTCTGCGGGGCGCGCCAGTGGTCGATGTAGCTGACCTGGTGGACGCAGCTGATGGTGCAGTTCGGGGAGCATCCCTTTTCAGTAAGGAACTCGCGCTTGACGTCGGCAGTCGTGTAGTCGGCCAGGGGAGTGCCAGGAAGACCGCGCTGCTGGCTGCAGTAGTGCACCAGGCCGTTCTCGCAGACGTAGAGATAGCGTCCGCCGGCGCGGCATCGCCAGTCGTTGGTCTTGCCGTTGGCGATGGCTTCCTGGAAGTGGTTGAAGCGCGAGTAGCTGCGCCGTGTCATCGAGCGCACCTTGTCCCACACCTTGCGCTCGGAGTCTCCCAGCGGCTTCAACTGTCCAGTGCCGTCGTGGATGATCCCGATGGTCGAGCTGAAGCCCAGCCCGAGGGCGCGCTCCGAGACCACGCGGGCGTCGTCCGGATTCGCGATTCCACCGCCGACCACCGAATTGATGTTCACGTGGAACTCCGCGTGTTCGGCCAGCATCTGCAGCTTCTTGTCCAGGACCTTCAGGCTCTTCTTCGAGACCGCGTCCGGCATCACGTTGTCGATCGAGATCTGCATGTGATCGAGCCCGGCGCGGTTCAGCCTCTGGATCCGATCCGGCATCAACAGATAGCCGTTGGTGATCATTCCGGCGATCGCGCCGTTCTTGCGGATGCGGGCAACGATCTCGTCGAGGTGCGGGTTCAGCAGCGGCTCGCCGCCCGAGATGGTGATGACGCTGGTTCCCAGCCTGCCGAGGTGATCGATGCGGCGCAGCATCTCGTCCAGCGGCACGGGCTCCGAGAAGTCGTCGTATTCGTTGCAATAGGTGCAGGCGAGATTACACCGCCGCATGGGAACGATCTGCGCCATGTACGGATGGCCGGTCGAGGCCAGCGCCCAGCTGATCGAGGTAAGCTCGCGCACCTTGCGGGTGGCGGCCTTCCAGCGCCGTCGGGCGCTGCTCGGTGGGTTCAGGGGTGCAGTGGAAGCGGCAGGCATAGTCAGGGTTAAGTATATCTGACCCGTACATTTACATGGGACGAATCAGACTGGACAAATCAAGCTTAGGGTGTATGGACAGATTCAAATCCGCGATTTTTTTGGAGGAAAGAGGATGGCCTGCCGGCCGGGCCTCCTGCGCGGAGGGCGGTCACTTCGTGACTCGTATATCCCTTCGGGTGGCGCTCCCGCTGGTCGCTTGCGAGATTTTTGCGCCGACCAACGGGAGGCCCGGGCGAAGCCGGTATATACACGTCACGAAGTGACCGCCGCCCGCGCAGGGCGCCCGCGCGGCAGCGCTCTCTTCTCTCTCCCCAACTGGGGGATCTAATCCAGCCGCATCACGTCGCGCATCTGGTCGTGCAGGGCATTCATCCTGTCGCGGAACTCGGGGGAGTTCATGCGCAGCCGGGCCGCCTCGGCAGCGGCGGCGACCTGACGGCGGGCGATCTTCACCTGGCGCTGGAAGTCAGGATCGTTCGACCAGGAGTTGAGCTTCGCCATCAGCTCGGTCACCTGCGGGGTAGCGCGGGCCTCCTCGAGCTGGCCGCGCAGGTTGGCGGCGATGGCATCGAAGGCGGGCTCGAGCTCGGCGAGGGTAGCGCGAGTCTCCTGTGCCTGACCGGAGTTGCCGAAGAAGCCTTCGAGGCTGCTCCAGGGCTCGACCGAGGAGCGCTTCTTGCCGTCGGGCGTCAGGGTAAGGGTCTGCTCTTTCCTGTCGCGGATGACGACGACGTTCACCGGATGGCCGCGGTTCTCGTGGATGGTCTTCGACCAGTCGTTTCCGCTGGCCACCTGCATGGAGTTCACCTTCACCACCACGTCGCCCGCTCGCAGCCCGGCATCGGCGGCGGGAGTGTTGGCGTCGACGCTGCGCACCAGAAGGCCGCTTCCCTGGGCCCCGAAGAACTCAGCCAGCTGCGGCCCCATCACCTCCAGCTTCGCGCCGGTGTAGGAGGAGCTGACCAGCATCGTGGTCCCGAGGAAGGTATGGGTTCCCTTGACGGGAGGAACCTTCGAGGGAGTGAGGAAGGAGTTGCCTGTGCGCGGCACGTAGGGGGAAGAAGAGCCGTCGGCGGGCTCGGGAACGGTATAGTGCTTCTCCCACGCCTCGCGCTCGACCTCTTCCCGCGTGGCGAGCTGGGTCTGGATGGTGCGCTGCTGACCGTCGCGGCTGATCACGAAGGTCACCTGGCGGCCCGCCGGGATGTCGCGCAGCATGCGGTGGAGCTGATCCTTGCCTTCGATCGCCTGTCCGTTCATCTGCAGGATGACATCGTGGAGCAGCATTCCGGACTTGCAGGCGGGAGCGTCGTGGTCAACTCCGACGACCTCGGCTCCGCGAGCCTCGGTGAGCTTCAGGGCTGCGACCTGTTCGCTGCCGACATCCCGGAGATCGACGCCGAGATAGCCCTGGGGAGTCTTGCTCGAAAGCCCCACGATCCTTAACATCGCGCTGCCGCGCAGGGGGACGGCCTGCGCCAGGGACAGAGTCCCGTTCAGCAAACCCACGCTTGTTACGAGAATCAGAATGCCGATCGATCTTGTGTGACTCATCTCAATCTTCCTTGCATCCATCTGAAACCTGTTCCAGAACCCAATGCTCCGGACCTGGCTGTCCCGGACCTGCACGGAACGATGCGCAATCGGCCCGCAGTACGGCTACTGGATCGAATCCGATCCCTGCAGAGCGTTGTAGCTCACCGTGCGGATGTACGAATTGTCGTCCTGGGTCGAGGCGGTGCGCAAAACCTGGCGCACGCTGGAGTCAGTGTGGACCGGCGTCAGCAAGCTGACGGCCGCCATCCTGACCTGCGCATCGGAATCGTGGGCGAGCGATTCGAGCACGGCGTCGCGGACTCTCTGGTCCTGGCCGATGAAACTCTCCAGGCCGGCGAGCGCTTTCAGGCGGACGCCCGGGTCCTTGTCGTAGCGAAGCGAGACCAGAAGCGCCGCGCGAACTCCCTTGCCGTCTTCGCGGGCCGGGCACTCATGGCCGGCCTTGCACTCGCTGGCCAACAGCTGGACGGAGTTGGCACGGACCCCCTCGGCCGAGGCCATGGTTCCCTTCATCAAAAGTTCGCGAATCTCCTTGGAGTCGAGCGAGCCTTCGGCGGTCTCGGGGACGACGCGGTTGTAGTGCACCTGCACCAGCTCGGAGTCGGGCGTGCGCTCGATACCGGTCACATTGGCAACGACGCTCGCGGTGGGGTTGCTGTGGATCGATCCGGGGTGGCGAGCGACGGGCTGGCGAGCGACCTCGTAGCGGTTGAGGAAGTTTCCTCCGATGAAGCCGACTCCCACCAGCAGGGTGGCGAGCGCGGGGGCGCTCCGCAGATGTCCCATCCAAAGGAAGATGTTCGTTCGCAGCCGCGTCAGGAAGCCATACGGAGGGATCGCATCGAGCGCGTCATCGAGCCGCATCCTCGACTGTGCCACCAGGTTTGGCGTGGGCTCGGCCACGGGAAGAACGGCCAGCGGAGTCTCCATCCGCTCCAGAAGAGCCAGCTCTTCGCGGCACTCTTCGCAGGACATCAGGTGCTGCTCCAACGCGCCGGCCAGCTCGTCCGGCAGTTCTCCGTAGTACGCCAGGATCACGTTGTCTCTTGCCATCTCGCACTTCATTTCGGTTTACCTCGACCAGCCTCAAAAAATGGTTCCTCTTGGTTCGTTTTTTGCGGGTCTGTACGGCATGCCCGTCTTTGTGGGTGCTTCTTAGCTTGTTCCCCGCAGCTCGGCGAGGTTGGCGCGCAGTTTCCTGGTCGCCCGGAAGAGCGTGTTCTTCGCGGTCTCCTCGGTCGTGTTGAGCATCTCGCCGATGGTGCGCAGCTTCAATCCCTGGTAGTGCTTCAGTTCAAAGACCATCCGCTCGCGCGGAGTCAACTTGTCGAGCGCGGAGAGAATGCGCTCGCCCATGCGTTTGCGTTCAAGCTCCCGGACCGGATTCGCCATGGCCCGGTCGTCGGAGATGTTGGCCAGCAGATCGAGCTCGTCTCCGCTGGAGTCGATCATCGTGGAGGGATCCTCCCTGCGGCTCTTGCGACGACGCAGCTGGTCGAGGCAGAGATTGGTCACGATGCGGTACAGCCAGGTGTAGAAGCTGCACTCGAAGCGAAAGTTTCCAAGATGCCGGTAGGCCTTGATGAAGGCCTCCTGGTGCACGTCCTGGGCGTCCTGCTCGTTGCCGAGCATGTGCAGCGCGAGCCGGAGCACGCTCTGGTCGTAGCGGCGGACGAGGGCGTCGAAGGCGGCGCGCTGCCCCTTCTGGGCCTCGCGGATGAGCTCGTCGTCTTCAATGCGCTGCTGTGCGCGCGCCTCGAGCTGTGCCGGGGTCAGCTTGCTGTTTCTCGCGCCGGGTTGAGCCGCTGCTTTTGCCATTCCTGGCAACGATTCTACCGCTGCGGCCTGCTGCAGACCCAGCGCAAAAGGGCTGGCCTGCCGTGCCCGGGGATTCAAGGAGAGTCTGGATGCCAGCTCCCCGCCAAGATTAATGCCAATCGCTTCAGCCTTCATTGGGTCCGACTCCGGGGTCAGGAACAATGTTTCCTGTCCGATAGACAGGGTTTGGCCGGGAAAGGTGAGCGGGCGGGGTTGAGCTTTGCTGCTCGCGCGAGTGGGTTGGGTGGGAGGGGTGTCGTGAAGGCACCCGCAGGTCCTTCGACTTCGCTGCGCCTCGCTCAGGAGGACACGTTCCGGGCGACTCCGCTCGGAACACCCTGTGGGAGGCCAGGGCTTGAGGAGCCAACGCTAAAATAACTCCATGCCTACCCGCTCCATCGCTCCTAGCCTGTTTGCCGATACCGCTGCCTCCTCCACCGCCGGCCAGGCCGGATGGGTGACCGCCCACTGCGACGGAGGAGCCCGGGGGAATCCCGGTCCGGCAGGTTATGGGGCCGTTTTGAGCGGCCCGGCAGGCGAGCCGCTGGCCGAGCTGAGCGAGTTCCTGGGGTTCCGGACCAACAACTACGCCGAATACTCCGGTCTGCTGGCGGTGCTCGCATACGCAATCGAGCAGGGCCACCGGCGGCTGCGGGTGGTGTCGGACTCTGAGCTGATGGTCAAGCAGATCCAGGGCAAGTATCGGGTAAATTCGCCGGACCTGAAACCGCTGTGGCAGGAGGCGAAGAGCCGCATCGCAAAGCTGGAGGCCTTCGAGATCTCGCACGCCCTGCGCCACAAGAACAAGGACGCCGACCGGCTCGCCAACCAGGCGATGGACCGCGGCATGAAGCGGCCGCAGGCTCCGGGTCAGCCTGCGCCTCCGCCGCTGAAGGCGACGCCTTACCCGACGAAGTCTTCGGCGCCCCCCGATCCGGACGCGCCCCGGGCTTCGAGCTCAGGCGCCGAGTCCGGTTCCGGCGCCATGCTGCGAGGGTTTACCCGGGACGGCGTGGTGCATGTGCTGGGAGGCCAGACGCTGCCCGACGGCATCTTCGTGAAGATTATCCGCGAGTAGCCTGTGCGCTTACGCCTTCTTTCGCGAGGGCCAGTGAAAGAGCCATCCCACGTGCAGCTGCTCCTGGTAATACCAGATCCAGGCAGGAACGAGAGTCGATACGACGGTGGGGATCAGCAGCTGCACCCAGAAGTTCTGGGTATGGAAGCCGCGTGCCAGAACCTCGCGCGCCGCGCCCTGCGCGAAGGCGGCGATCAGGAAGACGCCGAGGGAGGCGCGTCCGATCCAGGCGAAGAGATCGCCGATCTTCGTCGGGTCGATCAGCCGGGCCAGGAAGAAGAGCCCCAGCGTTCCGGTCAGTCCCAGCAGGACATAGTCCCAGACATTGGTGAAGCCGAACCGGTAGATCATCGCGGTTTGGAAGAGCGCGATGGCCCCCAGCCCGAGCGCGGCCATGCCCGACTGCAGACGATCGATGGCCTCGATGCTCGAGCCAACCCACATTCCCGCAGCGAGGAAACAGAACTCGTGAGCGACCGTACCAAAGACGACCGTGACGGGAGTCAGCATTCCCAGCGCGACCGCCAGCCCAAACCGCAGCCATGCCGGCAGCTTGCGTGTGAGCACGGCCAGCATGAGGCACATGAAGAGGGTAAAGAGGAACCAGGAATAGTCCCCTTCTATCAGCTGGATAAGGAACTCTTTCCCATGAAAGGGATGCTTCCCCGCCCGGAACTGCGCCATCAACGGATCGAGCAACACGTAGATAAACGCCCAGAGGAAGTAGGGATAGAGGATCGTCTTCAACTTCTCCACGGTAAAGCTCCTGACGCCGCGCCGGCCGAGGCTGTGCATGACGAACAGGCCGGAGACGAAGAAGAAGACGGGCATGTGGAAGCTGTAGATGAATGCGTTCGAGAAGAGGAACTTCGATGTCGTCCACCAGGCCCGATTATGGAGCCCCTGGGCGGTGTGACCGTAGGTGACCAGCGTGATGGCCAGCCCCTTCACGATGTCGATGATCTTCGACCTTCTGCCCGTAGTAACTGGCCCAGCTGGAGCTGGCACCTCATGCGTCATGACACTCATCCATTCACCCATGAAACCTGTATTGAGGACCGACGTGCACTTAGAAGATTTTCTCATGACCGGCGAGGGAGACCGTAGCCCCGGCCGCGCCTCATTTTGAATTGTTGCTCCGGCCGGACTTCGCCCCTTCCGCTCTCGGCTATACTCTGCGAATCCCGGCGCGTCCTTCGTGCGCCGAAACGCGCGTTCAAACGCAACCCGAGGAAGAGAACGAATGTCGAAGGAAGACGGCTCGAAGATTATTCCCAGGAGAACGCCAGAATCCGCGGCCATGGTGGCAAGCGTCAAGCGGGCTATGGCGATCACTCCGGTTCTCAACCGCTTGACGTTCGACCATGCGGACGAAATTCGGGCCGTGTTCAGCGATCTCATCGGCCACAAGGTGGACGAGAGCTTTTCGCTGATCCCACCGTTCTATACGACCGGCGGCGAGAATATCAGCGTTGGGCAGAATGTATTCATCAACCAGAATTGCACCATGTACGACCTTGGCGGGATCGACATTGCCGATGATGTGATGATCGGGCCAAACGTGAGCATCATCACGTCGGGCCATCCAATGGAACCTTCCCAGCGCCATGCCTTCGTGATCGCAAAGCCCATCGTGATTGAGAGAAACGTGTGGATCGCGGCCGGCGCGACCATCATTGGGGGCATCACTGTGGGTGAGAATTCCGTCGTCGCAGCGGGTTCAGTCGTCACCAGGGACGTTCCCCCAAATACTCTTGTCGGAGGAAATCCGGCGAGAGTCATTCGTTCGATTGGCGGCTGAGGGAACGTCCACAAGGGGTCGGAAATGAAACTTCAAATGGACCCACTCCCCGTAGCCTCGGTCGCTCTTCATCCCTTCCGGGGGCGCGGTGATGATTTTGCGAGGCGGGAGCAGAGCTCTTCCACCGCCTCCATCTGCTCCAGCATGGATTTAAGTCGTGCCACGCCGATGCTCTCTTCGAAGCGGCTCTGCATGCGGTCGAGGATCCCGACGATCTTCGCGGCCTGCTTTCTTCCGGCAGGCTCGAGCTCCAGATGAAAGCCGCGCGCGTCTTCGGGGTCGATGCGGCGGCGGACCAGCCGCCTGGCCTCGAGGGAGGAGATGCCGTGGCTGACGTTTCCGCGGGTGGTCTCGAAGGCGCGGGCGAGCTCGGAGGGACGCACGGGCTTCTTCTCGAGGAAGATGGCGGCCAGCGTCAGCGACTCGGAGAAGGTGAGGCCTTCATGCGCGAGGATGGCGTTAAGCGAGGAGTCGAGCTTGCGGGCGATGCGGGCGGCCTGGAAGACGGGGCTTTGCTGGAGGAAGGAGTCGATGCGCATGGGTTTCTCTCTGTGTCTGGTTGATTAGAACCGCAGGTCCTTCGACTCCGCTGCGCTTCGCTCAGGATGACACGTTCTTTGGGTGGTACTGCGTTTTGCCCAGGAGGACACTTTCCCTGGGTGACTGTGGGCGCTGATTGGATTGTAGTTGAATACATCAACTACTTAGCATTGAACAAAACTAGTGACCGCGCCGCCCGGTTTGGGTAGAAGATCGTTCTGTGTTCGTCTTCCGCAAGTTTCGCTTTGTGCTTACCCCGTTCCTGCTTGGATCGGGCAGTCTGGCCGTTCCGGCGCAACAGCCGTCTCCGCAGCCGAACGAAGTCCAGCAGACAGTGACGGTGACCACGGCGATTCCGCCGATTCCCCTGTCAGAGTCCAACCGCTCGGTGATGACGCTGGATACGCGCGAGCAGCCGCTTCTGTTCAACAACGTCGCCGACTACCTGCGGCAGGACACGACGGTGAACCTGCAGTCGAGGGCGGCCTCAGGAGTGCAGGCCGACCTTTCGATCCGGGGCACGACGTTCGAGCAGTCGCTGGTGCTGCTGAACGGACTTCGCATCAACGATCCCGAGACGGCGCACCTGAACCTCGATATTCCGGTTCCGCTGGACGCGCTCTCGCGGGTGGAGGTGCTGCACGGCTCGGGGTCGACGTTCTACGGATCGGATGCGATCGGGGGAGCCGTAAACCTGATCACGGAGCGGCCCGCGCAGGATACGCGCCTGAGTCTGATTGCGAAGTCGGGCGCGGGAAACTATGGGTCGCTCGAGAATCATCTTCGTGCTGACTACAGCACGCGGCGGGTGAGCGAGGAGCTGGCGGGGAGCCGCGACACGTCGAACGGCTTCATGCCGGACCGCAACTACTCCAGCAATGCGTTGTCGTCGGAGACGTGGCTGAGCGTGTTAAAGCCGGGCACGACCGACGTGATGCTGGCGGCGAGCGACCGGCCCTATGGGGCGAATCAGTTCTATGGGGCGTACGACTCCTGGGAGCGAACCAAGGGATGGTTCGCGGCGCTGCAGCAGCAGGTGGGCCAGCGCACCTCGGCGAGCTTTGCGTACCGGCGGCACACGGATCTGTTCGTGCTTCTGCTCGACCAGCCGAACTACTATCGCAACAATCACGTCACGACGGCCTGGCAGGGCGCTCTGCGTCGCGCGGATGCGCTCGGGACCAACACGACGCTCTCGTATGGGCTGGAGGCGAATGGGGATGCGATTCACAGCAC
>Ga0193742_1001615_pt1 | contig 13404 bp, 11 predicted proteins | sample L2c1metaG_FD_165511 | JGI IMG/M metagenome (GOLD analysis project Ga0193742, IMG submission 165511) | Soil microbial communities from a riparian zone of the East river system, Colorado, United States - L2c1 | ecosystem: Environmental > Terrestrial > Soil > Riparian zone | place: USA: East River... | reverse complement strand
GCGAAGCGATCTCGGCGGGCGGCTTTATCCGGTACTCGACCAATAATGTCCAGCTGAAAATAAAGAGCGATAAAGAAGGTGCTCTTACTTATAGTGTCAATGGCAACCGATACACCAAAGATGTAAGGCCTGAGCAGGCGCAGGTACTGAAAGAAGCCATCAGCGAAATGATAGCCTATGGCTTTGATGCAGAAGGGAGGCTTGAACGCGTAAGAAGCAAGGGAGGGCCGGCGGTACTGGCAGCCATCGCTCCCTTAAAGAATGATTTCATTAAACAACTCTACATTCAACAATTGTTTTCCTCCGGCCAATTGAACGATACCGCACGCATACAACTGATACAGCACATTGACAAACTGAATGCCAGCAACGCGAGGGCCGAGATGCTCGTCCGAATTCCGGCCGCTCAGTTGAAAGATTCAGCCGTACTCGATCAGTGGCTGATCACCGTAGCAAGCTTATCTGGCACACCCGAAAAAAAACAGGCCCTGCAGCACATCCTCGGGGAAAATATCCTGCCACAACAGGGCTTCGATCGGGCAATAGGCATCATCGCCTCCCTACAGGCAGATACAGAAATAGTGGAAATGGCAAGATTGCTGATGCTGAAAGATGTGCATACCGAATCTCAGTGGATCGCATTGATCAATCTGGTTGCGAAATTAAACGCGGAGCCTGAAAAACGTCGCTTACTCAACCTGATTGCACAGCAGATGCCGGAAAATGAAAACCTCAAAGCGTCCTGGCAAAATGCCAACGGTTACTTGAAATAAGCATATGGTATTAACCATTCTATTGCATCACGTCTTTGATCTTTGTAGCAGATGAATAATATCTCATTCGCAGGGGAAGCGTACCAAGTATTATTGATATGGCTATTGTTATAATTGAGCCTGTCAATCCAGGTTTTACGGTCATCAAAAAAATGACCCCAAGGAAAATTGCTGTTCGCATTTTGATAGAAAACCATAGAGAATTATCTTTTGCAAGTTTTCCTAACTCTTGCAAACTCGTATTTTCCATTCGTACTAGTTTCCTGATTTCTTTCATCTTTCTGCCTGTTCCCAGGCCGCCAATGACGCCAATGAGTATTAAATTAAAGAAGCCGAATATGCCCCGCCTTGCATCATCCCAAACAGCTACCATCATATAGATGCCCGGTACAAGGATCAGGATTGCGGCGATATCGGCAATTTTGCCAATCTTTGAATAATTAAAAACCGATTCCTTAATACGTTCAATACTATCCGCTTTCCTGATGTTGATGATGCAAAGCCATTCGATGACTATGGCTGCACATAATAGCAAAGCCCCTGTAACGTGTAAGAACAAAGCAATTTTATATGGCATGATATGCGATTTTGTCTATTAAAAAAGTACTTTGCCTGCCAGCTTTGTCAGAAGGCATTGGAATTTGAGGGGAATTCGTCAATTTATTACCCGGTTGCTCATTCCCTGTAGCAGATCCCCTTATCTCCTCAAGCAGTCCATGCAGATCTGTGACCACCCAGCGTTCTACCAACTTACAATCCTTCAGGCGGTAGATGGCAATGCCTCTGAGTGTGATACCCTTACCTGTGGGAGCGATATTATGGAAATTGCCTTTATGGGTTCCCAATAGCCTCCACCGCACTACTACTTTGTCCGCTTCCGCAATCAGGTCATCCACCTCATAGTGTGCGTCCGGCAATACTGAACGTATTATGTTTGAATAATAATTCCGAAATGCTTCCGGGCCTGTTGGACCGCCTTCCGGCCAGTCGTGGGAGGTAAAATCAGGTGCAACAAACTCGTCTAACCGCGACATGTTCCAGTCCACCAGGATTTCCTTGTACAATCGTTGAATAATTCCCTTGTTAATGGTTGTAATTCTGTCAGTCATATTTACTTATTTGTAAAGCAAAATTGAGAAGAATCTGACAAAGGAAATTGTATAATCCTGCTATTTTTTGATGGCAAACGATGGGTAAATGCCAAACATTTGTTGAAATGTCTTAATAAAATGGGAAGAGTCGGCAAAACCGGAAGATTCATCTGTTCGAAAACGTACACTTACCTCTTGCGCAGCATCACACCTGGCTAAGTGAATTGTTTCTGGTCGCTTTTACTTGGCATATATATTGGAAGTTGTCTACTGCTTACTATACTACTGTATATCGATACAAAGCTTTAAAAATGAAGACACGCGATTTCATATTGACAATATTATTTAGTTTGATTTTCTCATATTCCAATGCTCAAAATGAACGTATTGCAAATGCCAGTCTTAAGCATCGTATGGACAGTCTTCTCAAGGCGCAAAATGTACCAATGCTCGCTATGGGCTTAATAGAAAATAACGAGATTGTGATGACCGAGGTGCTCGGGTTATCCAAACCCATTAACAATGCATCCTCCGAGCTCCAGTTTAGCGTAGCCTCGTTAACTAAACCTGTCACTATGATGCTCGCCCTCACACTTGCCAGCAACAAGGCATGGAACCTAGACGAATCTCTGGCCCACTACTGGATCGACCCGGATGTTAGGGGAGATACCTTGGTTAATCGGTTGACCAGTAGACACGTTTTGAGCCATCAGGGAGGTTTTATCAACTGGCGTTCCATGAATCCGGGTGGAAAGCTTGTGTTTGATACGCCCCCGGGCACTGCATTTCGCTATTCCGGAGAAGGCTATGAATATCTAAGGCACGCTATGGAGAAAAAATTTAATAAGCACTTTGAATACCTGGTAGATTCGTTGGTGTTCAAACCCTTACACATGAATCATAGCTATATGAAATGGCCGGATCACCTGGATACTCTTAAGTATGCGGGTCGCTTCGATCAACACGGCAAAAAGTATCCCATTGAAAAGCCTGCTTCGGCAAATGCAGCCGCCAGTTTAATAACAACAATTCGAGACTATGCCGAGTTCGCCCTGGCCTGCCTCAAGGGCGAGGGTATATCAGCAGATTTAAATAGACAGATTCATACACCGCAGATTATGGTAACTCAGGTGAGAGACGTCGGAATAGGACTTTCATGGGTTGTCATCAAAAACCTGAGTCGCAACGAGTACGCGTTGATGCATACAGGAAGTGATCCCGGCATCAAGACATTAATAGTACTGCTTCCAAAATCTAAACGAGGTCTTGTGGTGTTCACAAATGGCGATAATGGCAAAAACGTGTATGAAGCAGTATTGCGCGAAATGTTGGACGTCGGGAACGAGATATTATTAAGGATGAAGAAACCATCTGAAAATTAGTTGGACCGATGAGAAAAGTCATCATTCTTTTTTTGGTCATTCATAGCTTATGTTTTCCGTCATCAGGCCAGGGCAATGTAAGGATGACCTTAAACTATTCTAAAATTGATTCTTTGGCGAATACCTGGCCAGCTAAAACCCCTGGCGGTGTTATAGCGGTCGTAGGAAAGGGGGAAGTATTATATCATCGCGCTTTCGGTCTCGCCAATCTGCCCCACAAAATCCAGGTTTCATCCAAAACACTATTCACTATTGGTGCTGCCAAGCAATTCACCGGACTAGCTTTTGCGATCCTTGCGGACCGCAACATCATCTCGTTAGATGATGACATTCGCAAATTCTTCCCTCAACTTCCTAAATGTTTTGATCAGGTCACGTTAAGACATCTCCTGGGCCACACTAGCGGAATATGGGACGCTTATAATATGCTGGCGTTAGCCGGAAAGATCCCCAACAAAACCCTCTTGTATCGCAATGATGTTCTGGCTGTTCTGGAACGACAACAAAAATTGGAGTTTGTTCCTGGATCAGAATGGCGGTATAATAGTACAGCCTACGTTCTTCTTGCGTTGGCATTGGAGAAAATAACAGCCACACCATTTCCAAGTTGGATGCAGGCAAACATCTTTGAACCATTGGGAATGTCCAACACAATTATCGAGTCGGAGGCAGAGGAGGTTATTATTGGCGCAGCAGATTCCTATAATAAAAAGAATGGCAAGTATATAACTTCCTTTGGGAACAGGGCGTTTTATGGTGCTGGTGATCTATACACCACCATCTCCGATATGGCTAAATGGGGCCATTTATTCGCACCTGAAAACAATATGATGAAAGAGCCGAAGAAAAAAATTTCAACAACTGGTACACTTTCCACTGGAAAGGCAACTTCTTACGGATTAGGACTCTTTATCGACAACCATAGAGGCTTAAAACGTATTCATCACGGTGGAAGTCACGCGGGTTACAGAGCTTCGTTCATATATTATCCCGAGATTGACCGGGGCCTGATCTCGTTAAGTAATTGTGGCAATTTAGATTCGTATGGGATTGCCGATGCTGTTTTTGAAAAGTACCTTGGAGAGCAAAACATCCCCGCAAAACCGGCAGAGGAGGCAAGCAACAAGGATGTTCCTTCCTTCGAAGCGCCGTCTCATGAAGATTTGAGTGTATATGCGGGTACCTACTTTAGCGCGGAAGCAAATGTTGAATTTAGTATTTTCATAGATAGCAACAGGGTTATTGTAAAGGATAGATTTGGATCAACATTCCCTCTGGAACGATCTGGAAAAGGCATTTTCGGAGGGAGGCAACCCTTTACCAGACTGGCCATAATCAAAACAGGAGATTCTGAAATAAGCGGTATTCGTCTTGATGTCAATCAGACAAAAGGTATTTGGTTCAAAAAAATAAAATAGATCCTGTTCGCAGCACTGATTTTACATTTTCACTCAACAATTCGCTACACTCTTCATTCCATGCATCAAAGTATACTTGTTCCTATGAAGCTGATGCGGCTTTATTGAGGTATTTGTTCTATTAACATTTCGCTACCTACTTTGTTGTAGTAAGTACAGGTCATCTGTTCAATACTAACAGCCCATTTTTCAACGCCAAATCTGGCGCTTATTCCGATGAATGTCAGGTAATCTGTTTTGCCTTCTTGGTGAGCCTTCAATCCTTTTTTGAACAGGTCTGTGTCGGAAATTTCCCCAATGACCAATGACTCATATTTTGCAGGACTGGTAATGCTATAATTACCTGAACCGTAATAATCGGTATGACCATCCGTTACAAATGTTTCATAAAAGGTAACGCCCAATTTTTTAATGTCTTTAATGTAGGCAGGGAAGTCTGCGCCTGATTTAACTTTACTATGAGCCGCCTTGATTTGTTCCACTGTAAACATTTTCTGTTGGGTTTTAATTGTCAAATAATTTGTTGCACTACAAGCAGCAAATATAATCCTGCTATTTTTTGATGGCAAAGGATGGGTAAATGCCAAACATTTGTTGAAATGTTTTAACAAAATGGGATGAGTCGGCGAAGCCGGAAGAGTAGGCACAATCGGTGAGGGAGAATCCTTCCATTGCGTGTTTTATAGCCATTTCAACTTTTTTCCATAAGATGTACTGATGAACAGCGATCCCAACTTGTTTCTTAAACAAGTGTGCTAACCTGCTTTCAGAAAGAAAAACAATTTCAGAAAGCATAGAAATGTTTATTCCATCAACTGAATAATTTGCTTTTATCCAATCCATACAGTGTTGCACCCTGCAGTCCATGTCTCTTGAGCCTGAATTTTTATTTTCGAAAGCAAGGATATGGTTTTCCTTGAATTGCTCAGGTTCAACCATATCAATCAACGCCATGTCTTCACCATGGCCGAGATAGCACTTCAATATATCCTTACCGGTAAAAGAAGTGGGATCGATAAAGTACAGTTGGCAGTTCCCATTTAGGCAACTGAAAGTATGCGGCACATTTGAGTTGATAATGGCAGATTGAATATTTGTATATTGATGAATATCGGTGTTGATACTTACCTGTCCAGATAATGTGAATACTACTTCGATAGGAAAATGAGCATGACGCTTTAATCGGAAATCCTTCTGTGAAAAGCCAGCCACTCCATTGTCTATATCAAAATGGTTTATGTGCATAATTGGTACACGTCAAAGATACAAACGAGGTAAGAAATGTGCCTGTCTCGGAAATGCACTACGGTAAAAGATTTCGCGGTTTCAGTGACTTTTAAAGTTTGGAAAAGCCAGGCCACTGGTTTTGGGCTGCTTCTCGTTTGAAGAAAAAGCTGCATGCCGAAGTCGCCTCATGCTCTAACCCACAGAAAATAATTTACCCATTTTTTTGAATTTCTCTTCTAAGTATATAAGAAGTATTTTATATGAGGCCTTTGTTGTTGAACTATTCGCTCTAATTAACAGTCGGGCTGCCAAAAAGTCAAGATTGTTCTCACAGACCTCAAACAGTTTATCCAATTCTAGCATAATAAGTATATATTTAATCTATCAGCCCTGCCTGATAACTGCCTGCCATGCAAAACTATTCTGCTTATAGTGACAAAGAATTATATCATTTAATTCAGTTGGATGATGTGCTTGCTTTTACGGGATTATACGATCGCCATTGGAAAAGAATGTTTTCCGCTGCCAACAACATTTTACATAACACTGAGGCGGCAAAGGATGTAGTGCAGGATATTTTTACCTCCTTGTGGGAACGTCGCCATGAAGTGGCGATTGAATATCCGGGCAGTTACCTGCACCAGGCAACCCGGTTCCAGGTATTCAAAGCTATACGGGACTGTAAAACCGATGCAGGTTTCTATGGCAGATTGGCGACCATCTCCGCTACTATGGTGAATGAAAATGCCTTTTTATTTAAAGAGCTCTCTCAACTGTTTGCAAAAATATTAGAGCAACTTCCGGAAGATCACCGCAAAGCATTTTTGCTTAACCGCGAAAATGGTTTAACCTATGTGGAAATTGCCGGGCAAATGAAAATATCCCCCAAAACCGTTGAGAAGAAAATGTCCGATACATTAAAGCGGATCCGTTTGGGTTTCGACCAGGCCTTCCTCCTCCTAAGCGCCCTGCTTAGCGTCATCCTGTAAAATAAATTTCAAAAAGCGTAGGGTGGAACTTCACTTTTGGTACTACTATAGTACCGTATGGATAAAAATACATTTACAGATCTGCTGGATCGATATATTTCAGGAAATGCAAGCGCTGCTGAAAAGCGGTTGTTGGAAGAATATTACGAACAATTGCTTAAGCATGAATCTGTGGATAGGCAAGACGCTGACGATGAGGCGCTTCGAAGGCAAATGCTCGATACTATTCTTTCAGCTGTTCACCAGGCACCAGTACGATCCATTGCTCCAACCAGCACAAGGAGATTGTGGTTAAGAGTGACAGCCGCCGCCGCGATTATTGTAGTTGTGGCAGGTGCTTCATTGTTTTTTTTGGAAAAAGAAAAACCGGCATCGGTCAGAGCAGTTCCCATAAAAGCTATCAATGCGTCCCTTCTTCCTGGAAGCACGAAAGCAGTACTCACACTTGGCAACGGCTCGACAGTTGTTTTGGATAGCCTGGGTAACGGAACCTTTGCAAAGCAAGGTAACAGTATCATTACCAAGTCAGGTGGCCATCTTTTGTACGGGGCGGAAAAAAGTGGGGTCGGCGAAACAACATACAATATACTCGTTACGCCTAATGGAGGACAGTATCATCTCACCCTTGCCGACGGAACAGAGGTATGGCTAAATGCCCTGTCTTCGATCAGATTTCCCGCATCCTTCAATGCCGCTGTAAGGGAGGTCCAAATTACCGGCGAAGTCTATTTTGAAGTAGCAAAAAATGTATCTAAACCATTTCATGTAAAAGTGAATGATATGACACTTGAAGTGTTGGGAACGCATTTTAATGTAATGGCTTACGGCGATGAGGCTATGATCAATACAACCCTTCTTGAAGGATCCGTAAAAGTTTCCGGAGGTAAGGATGATGAGCTATTGAAGCCGGGTCAGCAATCGGTTTACCATAAAACATCAGGGTCGATCAGCGTGAAGAAAGCAGATACAGAAAAGGCATTGGCGTGGAAGAATGGCAAGTTTATATTCAAGGGCGATGATATCCGCACAATCATGCGGCAGATAAGCCGGTGGTACGATGTTAAGGTGAGCTATGCAGGTCAGCTACCTTCGCGGTCGTATTCCGGAACAATCAGCAAGTATGTAGATGCATCTGAAGTGCTGAAGATATTAGAACTGGTAGGCATTAAATTCAAAATTGAAGGCGCAAATATCATCGTGCTTTAATGAGCCTACTGTTGAAACAAAATAAATCCTATGGGAAACGCTAAAACCGGTTAGCCAAAAAAAACCGCTCCGTGGTTCAGACGGAGCGGCGAATAATCTGGGATAACCCATTTAATGATCGTGAAGGACTATTAATGTATCACCCAAATCAAAACAAATGTATGAAAATTGCTTACGCCATGCCTCCTGAAAATGCCAAATGGAGGCCGGTAACCAAACTGCTATTGGTTATGAAACTGAGTATCATTTTATTACTAGCTTTTACCCAGGTCAGCGCCAGCGGGTACTCACAAACTTTCACCCTTTCAATGAAAAAGGTTTCACTTGAAACAATGATCAATGAAATAAAAAAGCAAACGGGCTATGACGTTTTTTATGAGGATGGCCTGATACTGGAGGCCAGGCCGGTGGATATCAAAGTGAGAAATGTTGAAGTAAAGGTGCTGCTCGACATCTACTTTAAGGATCAGATGCTGGATTATGTCATCCAGAATAAAACGATTGTCATTACCCGGAAAAAAGCTGTTTACTCTCCGGAGATCAATGTGGCCAGGGATACGACAAAGGTTGTACGGGGAAAAGTGATGGACGAAAAAGGAGAACCCCTTTCCGGTGCAACGGTGACGGTACCGAATACTAAAATAGGAACTTCAGCAAATGCCAATGGTGAATTTAATCTCCGTGTTCCTGAGGGCATGAACGAGCTCATTGTCTCGTCTATCGCTCATAAAGATCAGATAGTTCAAATTAAGCCAGGTAACATTATTGTCATATTAAAGGAAATGGCTGCTGTTGTTGATGATATTGTGGTGATTGGATATGGTGCAGTTAAAAAAAGCGATGTTACCGGAGCAGTATCTTCGATAAGTAAGAAAGACCTCGGTGATCGGCAGGTATCGGATATTGCTTCGCTGATACAGGGAAGAGCGGCGGGCGTTGATGTTTCGCAGGGAACCATCCGCATACGCGGCATCACTACGTTTAACAACACCGATCCCCTTGTAGTTATAGATGGCTTTATAGGCGGGAACCTGTCTACCGTCAATGCAAATGATATTGAAAATATTGAAATCCTGAAAGATGCTTCTTCTACTGCAATCTATGGATCGCGCGGAGCCAATGGAGTCATATTGATCACCACCAAGTCCGGTAAGGCCGGGCCGCTGAAACTCAACCTAAGTTATTATGAAGGCGTATCACAGGTTCCGAAAAAAATGGAACTTCTCAATGCCAACCAATACACAGATTATGTGCTGGATCTACTGGAGAATTCGGGTATAGAACCCACACCCAAAATATTATCTGATGAGGTGCGGATCGACAGAACCGACTGGCAGGATGAAATTTTCAGGACGGGTCGCAACAGGGAACTAAACCTCGATTTCTCAGGGGGAGCGGAGAACGTTTCCTATTTCCTTGGAATGGGATATAAGCATTCCGAAAATCCTACATTCATGGGCAGGGCCGATGACAATTTTTATTTCCGCAACAAGAATACTTTTACTATCAAGAAATGGATCAGGGCCGGAAATAACTTTGCTTTTACGTATAATCACTTTCAAGGAGGTGGTGCAGATGGCAATCCCGGCAACCTGGACCATACCCTGACAGCCCCGCAATATTTCCCGGTAAAAGATGAAAACGGGAATTATTCGGTTTCAGACCGGAATACCGATATTGTCGAGTTAAGCAATCCGATCAACAGCGCGGTGAACAATCACATAAAAAACTCCAGCATTAACTACCAGGCTGCCCTGTGGGCCGAAGTGGAACCGATCAAAGGACTCGTTTATAAAATACAGGCGGGCGTAAGTGGTGACTTCGGAAGAGGCGAGACATCAAACAATTCTTATACCGGGGGATATGTTGGTAATTCAGTTGTACCTACCCGCTTAAGCAAAACAAATTACTACAGTTTCTCGCCACTAATTGAGCAATACATTACTTATACCAACCGTTTCGGTTTGCATGATTTTTCAGTGATGGCAGGAAATACCTGGCAGAATGGTTCTGCGAATGGCACCGTCGGTGTTAGTGGCCAGGACCTGGATCTGTCCATATCAAACGTGCTTACTGCTTCTAATTATTTAGTTACACAGGACGCAATAGGGAAGTACGCATACCTGTCTTATTTTGGCCGGATCAATTACCAGTATGCCAATAAATACTTATTAACGCTTAACATCCGTACAGATGCCTCTCCACGGTTCGCACCCGGAAACCGCTGGGGAACATTTCCTTCCGTTGCTGTTGCATGGAAGTTGCATGAGGAAGATTTTATTAAAAGACTTAACGTCTTCGACCAGTTGAAACTGCGTGGCGGATGGGGTTTGTCAGGCAACGATGCCATTGGCGAATTCAGGTACCTTTCCCAGGTGTATACGAACAATGTTTATTATCCATTCGGAAGCCAGGGTACACGTGCAAATGGCGCAACGGTCCTGAACAATGCATCCGGCGACATTCAATGGGAATCTACAGAAACGAAATCCCTTGGTGCGGATATGGCCTTTTTCAAGAATAAACTTTCTGTAACTCTTGATTACTATATTAAGGAAACCAGCGACATTCTATACGAGGTGCCACGCGCCAGCTCTTTAGGTTATGGTGGCACATATGGAAGTGGCAGTGCCATTGTGAATGCAGCCAGTATGGAAAACAAGGGAATTGAACTCCAGTTGGGTTACCGTTCAGCGATCGGGCAGGTCAGTTATTCTATAAACGCGAACTATACACATAATAAAAACAAAGTGACCTCCCTTGGCGATGGCTCTTATTTAGATGGTGTGAACAGAACGGATATCGGTAACCCGGTAGGTTATTTTTATGGATTTGTTGCCGATGGGATATTTAATTCTCAGAAAGACCTTGATGCGGCCAATGGTGCGGCACAGGCGAAAGGATTTACCGAATACCAATTAGGTTCAACCCGGGCTGGTGATGTGAGATTCAGAGACGTAAATGGCGACGGTCATGTGGATAATGATGACCGTACAAGCATCGGAAGTCCTCATCCCACACACATATTTGGTGTTAACCTGAATCTTGGTTATAAAGGCTTCGACTTTAATATGTTCCTGCAGGGAATAAACGGATCAAGTATCTACGATGGAAATTTTGACAAGATACGCAGTGGTACGCTTGTCATGAACCAGTACGCGTATGTTCTGGATCGCTGGCAGAGCGAAACGAATCCGGGGAATGGAATTGTGCCCAGGGCTATACTGGGTGACCCGGCCCAGAATAACAGGGCTTCTACGCTAAAATTGTCCGATGGAAATTACCTGAAACTAAGGCAATTGTCTTTAGGTTATTCACTCTCAAGTGCTGTTGCTAAAAGGGTAGGGTTTGATAACATCCGGATTTATGCAAGCGCATACAACTACTTTACGTTCACCAAATACAAGTATGGTTATGATCCGGAAGTAGGTGGTGGAAATCTGAACAGGGCCTTTGACTCTGGTTATAATTTTCCAAGACCCAAAATGCTGATCTTCGGCTTCCAGGCCCGTCTTTAATTATTTTAAAAAATGTACAATGCAAAAATTAATCTATATAAAAAGCTGCCTGTTTGTAAGCCTTTTGATAATTAGTAGTGCCTGTAACAAAGACATTATCGATTATGCTGATCCAAATAGCAAGAATACAGAAACTTATTTCAATACACCCGATCAAATTGAGCAGGGAGCTATTGCTATCTATTCTTCATTTTTTCACAATTTTGCTTTCGCCTGGCAGTTGCCCGAAATGTTCGACGGGTTAGCCAATGAATTTGAAGGCCGGCCAAGCTCAGCCGGTGAAGGCGATCTTCAGGCGCTGTTACGTTATCAATATAACAATGCCACTGGTCCTATCACTTCTTACTGGCGTATGTTATACAGAATGGTACTGCGTTCAAACCTGGTGATCTTTAAGGGAAATGAGTATTTGGCTGCAAATGGAGACGACATAATTGTTTCACGCGCGCTTGGTGATGCTTATTTCCTGCGAGGGTGGGCATATAGCCAATTGGCTTTTCATTGGGGCAGTGTGCCACTAAGAACTTCATTTGTTACCGAAGGCAACGGAGATGCCCCGAGAGCGCCCGCAGAAGCAGTTTGGGCACAGGCAGAAGCTGATTTTAAACAGGCCCAAACCTTATTGCCGGAATCATGGGATCCTGCATTTCTTGGCAGGGCAACCAGCGGCGCTGCGACAGGCTTCCTGGGTAAATTGTATTTATATAATGAAAATTATAGCGGAGCCGATGCTGAATTTGCAAAAATGGATGGCAAGTACAGTCTTCTTCCTGCAAACAAGTGGGATGATAATTTTGGCGAAGCCAATGAAAATAACCAGGAAAGTGTTTTTGAAATTCAATTTTTTCATTATCCCGGGGCTAATACTTTTTCTACCTTGTTCGGCGATCCGGAAGAAGTTGGTAATCCCTCGAGGACAAACGGGCATGCCCAGTTGTATAGCTGGACGGACTGGGCCAACTGGGGATTTCAACCCCGTCGTGTTGCGGACTTCCAATATAACGATGAAAGTGACAACCCATTCGTTGATCCGCGTGCCCCACTTACTTTTTACGGAGGAACTATTGGTGACCAGACGTGGTGTGATAATTGTTCGGGAGGGGTTCAGCCATATGATTTCGCGGGTAAAGGATATTGGTACAGGAAGCATACCAATAAAGAAAACAGACTCAATGAAAACAGCGTCGAGTCGGGCAATAATATACGTTTAATGCGATATGCAGATGTATTGCTGATGCGGGCGGAATGCCAGATAAAACTGGGCGATGCCGCGACGGGCATTGGCTTTATCAACCAGGTGAGAGATCGTATAGGTGCATTTCCATATAATGAAGTATACTCCCCGGACCAGGCCTTTGAATTGTTGAAACATGAAAGGCAGATTGAATTAATGGGAGAGCAAACCCGTTATTGTGATCTTAAACGCTGGCACATATTAAAGGAAACAATGAATGTTGAACTACAAGCTATGTTTGGCATAAGCAATGTCGAGGATAAGCATTATTTGTTTCCCATCCCTCAAATCGAAATCGATACTAACAAGGGATTGGGGCCGGTAGCCAATAACTGGAACTAAGGTAATTTCTGGTAAACTTGATATCATGGGAGTATTTTTTTGCTCCCATGATATGTTTTTTTGTTGTCTCCGGAAGTAGCAAAGGCCTATGTGACAGTCGCCTGCGGAGGTACCAAACTCGGAGCCAAACCGGGAGACAGTTATATTGCGTTTTCATTACCTTAACACAATGACAACAAGAAGATCATTTTTACGGTCCGCATCGACTCTTGCCGTAACGCTAC
>Ga0193742_1001614_pt1 | contig 13412 bp, 21 predicted proteins | sample L2c1metaG_FD_165511 | JGI IMG/M metagenome (GOLD analysis project Ga0193742, IMG submission 165511) | Soil microbial communities from a riparian zone of the East river system, Colorado, United States - L2c1 | ecosystem: Environmental > Terrestrial > Soil > Riparian zone | place: USA: East River... | reverse complement strand
AACGGGTAAATGGAGTACCACATGGCGGGTAAGGGGAAACCTTCTCCACCTCCTAGGCCGGATAAGAAAAAGCCTAATGGACCCGCTAATTGTGAAGATGCGGGAGGGCGTTGTGTGATAAACCCAGCTACCGGCAAGTGTAGATGGTGTGCTAACTGATGAGTACGCACTACCATATCTGCTCACATTGCTCGGTTCGGTTCTCGTGCGACATTCCATATGCGGGTGACTGCTCAAGCTACTGCCCACGCTGTAGCAATCTATAGGGGTAGAGGCGTAACAGAAGTGTGACACGGTCGTCTATCTAACCAACAAAAGAAACCGAGAAAGGCCATTCCCCATGGCTGCTGCATTATCCCCTAGGACGCCAGCACCGAAGCTGCGTTCTACCGTGCGTGCGGAATACGGAACGCCTAGACGCAATCAGAGCGTCTTTCAGACAGTCGCACTGGCACGCGGCTACACGGTTAAGGCGGGCGCTGTCCGTCGTTCCAAGTTAAACAAGGGAGTTAGATATGCCGGATCTTAACAAGAATAGCGTCAAGATGTCGAGGGTTGACGCAATCCAGGCCATTATGGGAGCCGCTATTGAGGCTGCTAATACTCAACAGTATCTCCCCATGGACCAGGAAAAGGTTCCTTCCGACGTCTTTCTCAAGGTCGTCCTTCACGCGCTTGTCTCTCTGGACGTGACTGATAAGGAAATCGTTAAGGCAATGATTGAGGCACCGTATCTCGACGTGCCTCCCAATGTGGCAGCTCTGCTACTTGAAACTGTGAGGTCTTAATGCGTATGCGAATTCTCAATAAGTCCTGGTGGGCTAAGGCCAGAGCTGGTTGTTGGTGCGCCTGTGCCCGTTGTATGGGCAATTCACCTGGTGGGCACTGCGGTAATACCGGTTCGAACTGCTACATGTAAATGGTAGGCAATCCAGATAAGGACGGACGGAAAGGCCGTACGTATCAGATGGGTAGGCGTCGGTTCACGAGTGCGCCGGGCTATCATTCTGTATTACCTAGGGTCTTTCCGTTCCGTTGGCGCTGCACACAGGAACAGGCGACACACGTCATTGCTGTAATGCTAAACGTTGGCCGTGACGGATTCGCCTTGACTTCTCATCCAACTACTATTGATGGACACGTTCACCTATGGCTTTCCGCTGAGAATGCTGAATACCTAGTGGAGACCGTGCGTAAAATCCAACCCCAACAGATAGAGGCTATGGAATGAAGCGTTTCCTTATTTCAATCTGCATCGCAGTGGGGATGGTGGTCGGTGTGCCGACCGTCGCCTTCGCCGCAGTGCCGTCCAGCGTGCCCGCACAGGCTCCCGTAGCTTGCGCGCGTGCCAACCTCGCACCCCAGTGTGTCTCCTACCTTGGAGGCCAGCTCAGGGCCGATCTCGCGGCACGAGGTGTCTACCGTCCCGGCATCTCGAACCGTGCACTAGGTCTCGTTGCAGGTGACATCTGCCGTCGCAATGACGTGCGGAGCTACCTGGAACACATTCTGGTGAATCCCGACTTCCGTATCGTCCAGTTCTTCATCTCGGCTCACCGGGTTTGCTGATCTAAACTAGACACAAATAGGCCCCAGCCTTTCCCTTTCGGGTTAGGTTGGGGCCTTTTTGCGTTAGAACAGTCGCGTAGTGTGATACGGTTAGTGAACGTGCTTGGAATGGATTAGGTTGTAACGTGGGTGTTCGTTCTCAATCATCTCTTGCTCCGCCTCAAAGGCGGCATCCTCGGATGGATACTTGCGGATCACTGTCTTACCGTGGTCAATGGCATTGAAGAACACTTCGTACTTGTGCTCAGCAATCCTCTTACGGGGATTCAGAGCCTTGCCACCGTAGAGCAGCACACTGTGCTTGTCGTACAGGCGATACGTGTAGCACGGACGTTTCCGGCCGAATACACGCTTACTGGAAGGCGCCTCCCATACGCCACCTTGAGCGACGATGGAGACGTCCTCAATGAACGGTGGCTTGAACCGCTGGAACGAGCCGGTAAAGTCGGTGAAGACGTACCCGACCCCCTTCTCCGTGATCTCCGTACAACGGGCACCACGGCTTTCCGCATTGGGACCTAGTACGGCGTTCGTGAGATCGGCTGATTTAACAGCCATACACACTCTTTGTGGGAACAAATCTCGGAGCCGAGAAATTGCGTCCACCTGTCCCAACTGGGAATTTGCAAGGCAGATATACCCAGCCGCTCTTCCTGCGCTAAGAATCTCTCCCAGTGGCCCATCAATTCCAAGACGGGCAGCCTTGCAGAGCAGCAATTCATCAATGACGAGTATGTTGAGGGGGTTCTGCTCGTTGAGTTCGATTCGTCGGATTCCACTGGCCTTCATCCTATCAAATGTAGCCATCATATCGCTGTAGAATCTATCAATGACCGAATCTGTGGTGGAGGGTGCATCCGAATAGGCGATGGTGTACTTACCGTCTACCAACTCAGCGAGTTCGACCTTTTTCGGGTCAATAGCGTAAACCCGGTAATTGATGCCGTTCTTATTCAGTTCGTTGAAGACGTACCACGTGAGATTGCTCTTGCCGCTTCCCGATTCTCCAACCACGAGCAGAGAAGTGTCAAGCTCCAAAAGTACGTCTTGATCCAGCTCGATTCTTGGAAGCTGGGTCGCATGAATCTGGTCTCGCGGATTCGCAACGGCGGACCTGTGAAGTCGCTTCTCCCATTCAATTGTAAAACGCGCAATCCCAGGCGTGAGCCGATGTACGCGCGTTCGGCGGGCATCCAAAGTAGCCGCAACGTAATCCTTCCCGTCTTCGATATCCCTTACCGTCTTGCTTACTCGGGCAAGGTTCAAAGTGAATTCAAGTGCAGTACCTTGATCGTTGACGATCCGGGGTGGCCGCTTCCAGCCGATGAGACGCGGTATACGGAGCCCATCGTTCAAGTCGGCAGCCTCGCACGCCCTACGCCAGGAGAGGCGCACACGGGCCAATCTGAGGCTCGCACGGACCACTGCACGTGGGCTGTGGTGCCGGTTGTTGAGGTAGACGTACGCGAAGATCAATACCGGAAGGCTTAGTACGAACAGGACGACGTATCGCCAGTCCATGAAGAAATAAGCGAACACGATGAGTGATATCCACCAGTGCTTCACCAACCACCGTAGCGTTCGAACGATTACGAAGACCGGTATCGGCATTGGAATCAAGTCTGATACTTTGGCCCCGCTACCGATCGCAGTAATCGGGATTGAAGTCATTCGGCGGGGGCCGGAGCGTTTTGCCAAGTGGTTTCACCGCCTTCCTTCCTATGTGCGATGACGAGGTACCCCTCGTGGTCCAATGCTACACTAGTATGGACCGTATGTTCAACTCCCGCTGGCAAGAGGCAGATCAAGTTGTGCTTCCCGCTCACGGTTTTCCCGCATACCAGTGTCCTTGTCCCAAGAAACGAGGGCTTCCTTCGCTTGGTTGATTTGGGCAATCTTCCCCCAGAAGTGATAGCATTCACAATTGTCGTAATCCATGCAGTATTCACACAAGCCATAAAAGCACTGATGACACATCCCTAAATCTTCCATACAATTAGATCGATGCATTGTTATCCTTGACAATCTCTGATATACTGGTGGATAGCGCGGAGCGCAGGACCTAACCTAGGAGTCAAAGGGAGTCCTACTATGTATATTGGTATTGGTATCTTAGTTGTGATCCTCCTATTGATTGTCATTCTCTGATGCCAGGTGACAGCAGGCCAAAATCTATCGTAATCCAGTCGGCTCGTCATAGGCCGTTCGAGATTGCGATTCTATTAGCCGCACTCCTAACTGGTGGATTCAGTCTCTTTACTCCCTCCCCAAATAGAACCATCGAGGCCATAGAGGCTAGTATTCCACATTATGGGTATGTATGGAGTATAGGTCTGCTACTAGGTGGCAGCGTTGGAGTCATTAGCCTCACAATGAAGATTCCATCAACCTTATTGGTGGAGCGAATCAGTATGGTGTTGATGACAACACTCTTTTTCTCCTATGCGTTTGCAGCTATCTTCGTCCTAGGTGTTAGTTGGAGTAGTGCCGGAGGAGTATTGAATCTCTTAGCTTTTGGTGGGGGTTCGTTGGCACGAGCTATCCAAATCAGTAGAGACTTAGTAAGTATACAAGGTGTGGTTGACTACATAGAAATCCGAGATCGAGACAAAGAGACAAAGACACGTAAGCCAGGTGAGGAGACATGAACCTCACCTGGGAAACGCTTACGCTATTAATAGCCGCTATTGGTGGCTTCACTACCACTGCTGTTCTTATCTACCGTGCTAAGGCAGAGAAAGGGAAGCTCACTGAGGAGACAGGTAAGCTGTCAGCCGAAGCGGCAGCCGTAATCTCAAACAGTGCCTTGCTTTTGCTTGAGCCCATGTCTGATAGAATCGCTAGCCTAGAAGCTCGAATCAAGACTGCTGTGGAACGAGTAGAAACCCTAGATAAACTCCTCCTCGTTAGTACCACCAATCTCAAAGAGATCACTCTTCAACTTAGTGCAGCTCGGGTTAGAATCGATCAACTCTTGCGTGAACGTGAAGGGCGTCCTTAGCTAACAGCTAACGCGAAGTGTGATCCGGCCTGATTACCACAGTGTAGGGATCGTTAACGGGTCCAGACACAGTGGCATGTTTCCACCAAAATGTAACGCCCTGCTTAGTGCACTCTGTCCACCCAGCAGGATTGTGGGGCTCCTTTACCCTGATGATGACATCTCCCGCAACCACGACTACGGCGCAGGGTGACACGGTTAGTTCTCTCCAAGGATCTGGTTAGCCAGGATCGAAACCTTAGTCATGTTGATGCTATCCGTGTGGGCACGAGCGCGGGCTTCAATAGCCTTGAGTCGCTCGTATTCCTTGACGGAAATGACAACCTTGGGGTCGATGAAATCGGTTTGCTCAGGCATGGTAAACTCCTAGTTCCCATTGAAGTCGTTGGTGAAAGCGTTCGTGGTCTTCTACGTGTTTCTGTGGAACAAGTGCAGCACAGTCATTGCATCGGAGAACGAGATCAGGTGTGGAATGCCGTACAGTTTGGACTGGGTTATGAAGTTCTTCAACTGAGAATTCAATGATCTCTACTTCATTCTTCTCGAATAGAGCATCGTTGGGGATTTGGCAGTAGTTGGTGAATTCAGGCACCTGACATCAGTCCTCTTTCTATTCGCCGCTCGTAGTGTGACCCGGTTGGCTACGGTGCCAACCGCGATGTAAGCTGCGTGCATCTCCTGCAACTAATGCCCCACATGCAAGGCATGTCCATAGCTCCATTGAACCGCTCCCCTTAGTGATGACAGCGACTCTTAGGAATGTGGTCTCACTATCCATCTATCTTGACCTCCATTGGTTCGGCTAGCTCGGTGAGGCAATCCTCACAGATAGGGCCGTATCGGCCGTCGCCTTCGTTAAGGAAACCGATCGGGTCGCCCTCATTGATTGGTTGGGCGCACTCTACGCATTCATCATCATAGAATGCTCCTGCGTATCGTCTGTAGTTATGCGGATTGATGTGGTATCTCGACATGACCTCGGCTCTCCGTAGTGTGATCCGGTTGTCGTTTGGAAACGGCATGTGGATCGGCTATACTGGGAGGTGCAGAGACCTTCTCCCGCCATAGTTGGGGAGCCGTGGACCGGTCGAGGTATAGGTTTCTGTGTTGGTTAGGTAAAGGGAAGTGCCCTCGCTCTGGTCCTCTCGTCCAGAGTGGGGGCATTTCTCATTTTCATTACGGCTTGGGCTCGCTCAGCTTCAATTGGATCGGCTCTCTACCGCAGTGGCAAATCACTCTAGGGACCAGGTAGTAGACTCCGTCTCCCGGTCCATCCGCCAGTTGAAGTTGTGATTGCACCGTAACGGGTTGCTGGAAATTCTCGCAATCCGTATTGGAGCAGACGTAGATGTATTCCCTCACCGTCTCTATTCCGCCTTTTCCTGTTGCTGGGGGTTAGGGTTGGTAACATCGGCGAAGTAGACCCAACCGATCAGACCTTCTCCGTGTCCATTAGGACATTGGATCTGAGCTGTGAGTGGGACTCCTTCATAACCACCTGAGAGCCCAACGAGGTGTGCCCCTTGGGTTTGTCCCTTACAATTAGGGCAATCTGTTGAGGGGATGGCATGTGGGACTTCATCCCTGATTAGTGTCTTAGGTGTCGGCATGGCCCATTCTATCATGAGGTCAACCCGAAGTGTGATCCGGCCGACACTTTAGGAAGATCACCAGTGATCATCTGCATAGGGGAGGGGGGTAGGGGTATCAATGTCCTGTGTGGACACGTGCCCTCCTGAGTGGACTGATGATCTTGATCATTGATCGTTGGCAGGGGGTGGTGTAGGGTTGTTTTCGCAGGTCAGAACGTTGCTCCCCTTGTGGTTATGTAGATCGTATGTAGAGGGTTACATAGATCGATATCCCTCTGACCAGGCAAAATAAAGATCATATGTAACTATGTAAAAAATGACGCGGGCGTGAGATATACAGATCGACTTCTCTGTCGTCAAGTGTGTCTCTCCTCACACTACTCCGAACGGGTACACATTGAGGGTGGCCCGGCAGATTCACCTTGACAGACTAACGGAAATAGTTTATGTATCCGCGCCCACGTAACTTTTACATAATTACTTATGATCTTCATCTTCCCAGGTCAACCCCTGTTTTGAGCTATGTAACCCACTTGCTTAAGACCTGCATATCGAGTCGGCGGCCGGAGCGGGAGGAAAAACGATCTTGGTCATGGCTTTTGGGTGGGAGCGACGCGGAGCGGCGCGATCGAGAAGGCCCATTGCTGGTGCCTAGCTGGGCCATGGGGGAGATCCACAGGCGATCAGGTCTCCTACGCTAGCCGTAGGGTTGGATCATGGCAGAAAGGCTCTCAGGGCTCGTGGTAGAATCTAGTGGTCGACTCGTTAATTAGAGATGGGTTACTCCAAATGGCTGAATACCCAATTGTTGAATCAGACAACTCGTTACCCAATCGTACTACTATCAAGGTGACGAACGCTAAGTACCTGGTGTTAGATCCCGGTGACCCATTCGAAGCTACTTTGATTGAGGTTGTTGCCCTCCATCGAGAAGTAAAGGAACGCAATGCCTGACCTTTTTACCTGTGAAAAGTGTGCCTGCTCACTATTGAGTGAGAATGTACGTGCGCATAAGGATTACCATGAGCGTCTAGATGCTGCAATGAAGGGTATTGTTGAAACGTTTGCGATGGTAGATACAAGTCTTAACGACTTGAATAGAGCCCTGACAATCATGGCGGGCATTGCTCCGTGAGGTCGCCTCGCAATAGAGGCTTGTGGTTGGGAGGACTACTCGTTGTCTTGTTCCTCCCCACCCTCGTCTTTGTTTTAGGAGGAGCACGTGAACAGACATCAATTATTGATCGAGCTGTGTCGCTTACCGGAGTCCAATCCGTTGGACTACTCGTCTTCACAGCCGTCCTCGGAACACGGTTCAGAAGTAGAGTCAGTGAATTCGGAGTCCCCTTCCACCGATGGATTGGGACAGCACTACTGGGATTCATTCTACTACACGTTCTATTGGTTATCGCAGCAGAACCAGAGAATGTCCTAATCCTTTCCATGGTGTGGGCTCCCGCACGAGGCGCAGCAGGGATGGCCTCGTTACTTTGTTTAGGGTTAACATTGGGTTTGGGGATATGGCGTAAGCAATCCCAGATGAATGTCAAGCACTGGCGGATTGCACATGTCTCTTTGGCTTGGAGTAGTGGAGTCTTTGCCTTAGCTCACATTCTATGGATCGATCAGCTTGTCAATGACACGCTTTGGCTGATAGTATTCATGTGCATTCTCCTCACAGCCGTAATTATGTGGCTCACCAGACCAAAGGGAGCAACGAACGTGGTTTCCGGTCCGTTGCCTAAGTTCGCTAAGTGGGCAATGATTTTTGGTGTGTTCGTAGGAATCGGCAGTGTCTTCCTGCTCTGGACAGATCCAAGTGCTGCCTCTATCGGCTATTCACAACATGCTCTCGGACCTGTTGGCCCTAGTGATAGGGACATGCTATTCAAGGTAAAGCAGGCTGGACTCTGGGAGATGCCAGTAGGGCAGGAAGCTGCAAGCAGGGCTACCACACAAGAGCTAAGGGACATCGCAACACGGATTGCCGTCGAGCATCACGAGCTAGACATTAGCGTAACCAATGTCGCAACACAGCTCGGAGTCCAGTTACCTGTTGAACCGTCTCCCGACCAACAAGGATGGATGCGTGAGATCAGTGCTGCGAGTGGAGGTGAATACGATAGACGTGCGGTATTCCTTCTACGACAAGCGCACGGAAAGGTACTACCACTACTCGCTCAAGTTCGAGCAGGTAGCAGGAATGAGGCTGTTCGTCAATTTGCCGATGAAGCATACGACTACGTCAACCGCCACATTAACTACCTCGAAAGCACAGGGCTTGTAGACTTCTCTCAATTGCCAGAAGCTCCGCCCCCTTCACCATATCAGCAGGCACCGGAAGCCTCACTCTTTGATTCGTATGACACACGAACTCTAATTGTAGCTGGTGTGGTTATGGCAATCGTTGCAGTCTTCCTCGCCATGCTCGTCCTCTCCCTGCTTAAGGGGGAAGAAAGGTCATCACGCACTAAAGAGGTCCCCACTACCCAGCTAAAGGTTCCTGGACCGAGACATGCAAGGGGTAAGTGATGAACCGTAAGGTATTGGCTACTATGATGGGGGCTGCGGCTCTCTCAATGTTTGTTGCAGCAGGAGGAGTAGGAATCGCTAATGCGCACGACAATCAATCTGGAAGTGGAAGTGCCGGAGGGCACGATCACGGATCTTCTGGTCAATCTACTGAGCAGCTTGAAATCCTTGGAAACCGATGCGAAGGTGAAAGTAATCTCGATCTCCACACAGGATTCCAATCAGAAGAAGCCGTCTGTGTTGCGACAGAGTTCGGAGAGCAATCAGCCTTCGAGGACAACCCCACCCTCCTGATTACTGAGTCACCGGATAAGGTCCGGGTGGGACAAGACATTAAGCTTGAAGTGTCCACCCGAAACCTTATCCGTGACCGTTTCCTCGCCGCTGGGGATGGTGGATACTATCTTGAAATGGCCTTCCTTGACGATGAGACAGGTCTCACACGTGGACACTTCCATACCGGTTGCCGTATGCTGGGAGACGATGATGAAGCTCCCGCTCCCGTTCGTCTAGACGCCGATGGGGTGAATCGGTTTGTCGCTACCGAGGACGGTGAGGGTAGTGACGATCCCGATGTGGTAACCGTTACCATTAAGGGATTCGATCGACAGGGTGTGGTACAATGTGCATCCTGGGCGGGCGACGGCTCCCACCGACTCCCCATGATGTCGTTCGCCAACGAAATTCCGGCATTTGATGCTGTTCGCGTGCGCGTAATTGGGAAGAAGAGGTGAGCCCATGTGTCTGAGGACCGTGAAGTAAAGGCATTTGATTTCCATGAGGCTGTAGCCGAATGGTTGCAGAAGTATGGACAAGTAGATGACGTAGCAGAGGTCACTAAGGTAGAGCAGGAAGAAGTTTATGGTGGATACTGCTCTACCTGTGCAACCTATGAGGTAAACCTTCTCATCTACTACATGGATAACGAGGGAGCAGAGATGACGTTCCCTCTCCGAGACAAGTACATGTCCGAGTTCATTAAGGAACTCGTCAGAACCTTCTAAGAAAGGGAAGTCGCATTGACTGAGGAAACTCGGCTGCTTCCTGTCAAAAAGCCAATCGTTAAGTGGAGTTTTCAGGCAATGGAATGGGAGGTGCGTAGAGGGGGAAGACTCTGGTATGGAAGCCGTGATTGGAGAGAGGCATATGATTACGCTCTTGTCCTAGCACGATTCCAGGCAAAGGGTTACGATGACTGACCAAACAATGAAGCCATACCCCGATCAGCAAGTTGCCATTGATAAGTTTCGTGACGTAAAGGCTTGCCTTTGTGGTGACTCAATGGGTGTGGGTAAGACAGTCACGGGTATCGGTCGAGACTTCCAAATGCGCGTTGACTTTCCCCACCTGGCTAACTCGCCTTGCCTCATCATCTCTGAGAAGATTGGTCTGGACGTTTGGGACTATCACCTCAAGGCAATGGGTGTCCCCAAAGAACAGATCCTTCTCATCAATCCCACCGATCGCAGTGAGTTTGAACAGGAACTATTAGCTCTCCAAGCTTTTCAAGCTGACGCACCAAGAGGTGCCACTCGTGGGGCAAACAAAGCTAAGCGTCCACAGTATCGCTATTACGTGGTACATTGGGACGTCATCAAGAATGAAGATGTGCCTGTCAATGAGAAGACTGTCAGTGGCAAGCCCAAGATTATGTGGGGTCATGTCATAGCAGATGAGGTACACCTTGCTAAGAATCGTAAGGCACTACGGACGATCGAACTCAAGCGAATTGCCTCTGAGTTCAAGACTGGACTTAGTGGAACGCCTGCTGACGACAAGCCCTGGGACATTTGGTCCATCCTGCATTGGCTTTATCCCCGCAAGTACAGCAGCTACTGGCGCTTCTATGAGAACCACGTACTCTACATCTCTGCCAGTGAAGTAGAGCGATACAAGAAATGGGTCAAGCGAGGTGGGAACTATGAATCCTACCGAGCAAAGTATCCAAAGGCCGGTGCTGGATACCGAGTCCCTATTGACGTGAAGAATATCCCTGAACTTCACAGGCAGATGCAGCCGTTCTACATTCGTAGGACGCTGCTAGAAGTTGCTCCCAACATGCCTGAGAAGATTCACGTAGACCCTCCCATTGTTGTTCCAATGGGTAGGAAGCAACGCAAGGAATACGAACAGATGAGGGACAAGGCTATTGCCCTCATCGGTGCACACGCAGAAAGCGGTGGGGGTTTCCAGCTACTCGCCCCGGCTGTCATTGCTGTGCTCACAAGGCTACAGCAAATGTCGTTGGCTTCACTCGTACCCGAGTGGGACATTTCTCTCGACGATTACGTTGACGATGAAGATGACATGGGTTGGGACATGCCTAAGATTGTCCTAGCTAAGCCATCCCCCAAACTCGACGCGGTAATGAATCTGATTACCACGCATGAGGAGGAACCATTCGTAGTTTTCACCCAGTTCCGTGGGATGGCCGACCTAGTGGAGGAAGAGTGTCGACGGCTCAAGATTCCAGTGGTCAAAATCCACGGAGGGATCACGAACAAGGACGTTCGAACTCGACTAGTCAAAGAGTTTCAGGATGGTCAAGCCCGCGTATTCGTGGGGACGATTGCGGCTGCTGGCAAGACAATCACATTGACTCGGGCCAACCATGTTATCTTCACCGACCTTTCATGGAACCCAAGCAAGAACGCACAAGCGGAAGACCGGTTGTGGCGTCGGACCCAGCGCAATACTGTTCGGATCTACCAGATTCAGAGTGAAGATAGTATCGATCAGGTCCGACTTGAACGCATTACTCAGAAGGCGAACATGATTGACGCTCTGTTGAACCCAAAGGCGGAGGCCGAAAGGCCAATGACCTTGCGAGAGATGGCGAACCACGATGTAGTTGCAATGTTCTTGAACGGAGTATGATGAGTAACGCACTAGAGAACACGAGTGACGCTGACTCATTTGAGAACAAGCGCATTGTCTACGTGCCCCCAGCCGTTGACTGGGATACCATGTATAATCACGCTGTCAAGCTATTTAATACTGGTTGCTCCGTTTGGGTGCATGACCATGGCTACCAGGCTCGCTGTACTCCAAACGGCCGATGCGGTCAGTTGACTGCCGGGCCGGGGGGTGCCATACTGGTACCAGACAGCAGCACGGACAACTGAAACTCACTGCCTGGTGTGTTATTCAAGGGTTACTTCATTTATCGGAAATGGCACTGTTACCTTTGGAGCCTGTTTCACGAGGCAGCCTAACTTCTCGGAAGCATTTGTGAGCACGGCTTGGTCGCTTATCTCCAATTGCTCAAACCGAGACTAGCTACCGGGTATTAAAGGGTATGGGCCTTGCAATATCCGGTAGCTCCACATAACTCAATCGCCTGGTGTGAAGATTAGGGTTACTTCAACAATAGGTTACTGGTTCGATTCCAGTTGTTATGCGGCTTCGTCCGTATGGCATCGCTCAATTGGTAGAGCAATTGTGATCCACGTACCTTAGTCAATTCGTTTCACGAGGCGACCCAAACTTTTGGGAGGGTCAGGCCGTGGGGGTCTGTCACTTGCCAAGAGGTGCGAGGAACAGGTTGTCAAATCCTTGAATATTGTGTTGCTTGCTGTGGGACAAAGGGTACCCAAGTAACCGTTACTCTATTCGCGGGGTGGTACACCTGCAACCTGTTCCTTGCTCCTTCCCCTGTAGTGTAAAGGCAGCACGTCTGCTTTTGGTACAGACAGTCTAGGTTCGAATCCTAGCGGGGGAGCGAGGTGTATCCCCTGTTAAGACACAGCGTCCGTTGGTGGTAGCAGCTAGGATTTTCACTCCTGGTGTCGCCGGTTCGATTCCGGTCTGTGTCACTGCTCCTGGTGTGTAGATAAGGGATACTTCACCTATTAAGTGAGAGGTCGTTGGTTCGAATCCAACCCAGGGACTAAGGTCCGTGGTAGCTCAGCGGTAGAGCGCTAACGTTTCCTTTGTCGCCAGTTTCACGAGGAGCGCCTTTTTGCATAGCATGTGGGGAGGTGAATAAAATGTTCGCTCTTGTCAGTGCAGCACTGGCAGTGGTGTGTTTCTTCCTTGTACTTATTGGAGCCACCATCGGCGTGGATCTCATCGTGCTTGGTTTCCTGTTCCTGGCTCTGGCAGTTGCATTGGGCCACCTCCCCGCACGTTACAATCGATAGTCACAACTGAATGTAGTGCCTGGTGTGTCGGAAAGCGTTACTTCTATCGCTGAGAATGGGATCAAGGCTGTGATGGCCTCCCAACGTTTTCCATCCGTTTCACGAGGCACCCTTTACTTCGCTATTCAGATGTCTATGTCCCCGTTTGTAGGGCCGGGGATATAGGGCGGCTCCGTAAAACGGGAGTGATCGCCCCATTCGTGGCAGGTTGACATAACAAACCCTGTCGGCGTTGGACGTCGTGATTTTGAATAGCAACCATGGGAGCCTCGTAGCATTTGTCCGCCCGCCGGATGCTATGAGGCTCCCCTTTTTTATCTTCCTACATTGTCCGAAAGGAGATCAATGAAGAGAAGGAGAGTAAGAGATCGCAAGAGATCGACCTTTATCAACTCACCTAACCAACCATCCCCAAGGAAATCGGAAACGAATATGGCTTCAAGCGAACAGCTATTTGATGAACAACCAGACGAAGACTCAGTCGCTGAGCATGTAATGATTTCGAACTATCGCAAGCTCGAAGAGCGAGTGGATAAGCTTATCACTGACCACCTTGAGTTGCGGCTAAGAGTTGGC
>Ga0193742_1001613_pt1 | contig 13417 bp, 13 predicted proteins | sample L2c1metaG_FD_165511 | JGI IMG/M metagenome (GOLD analysis project Ga0193742, IMG submission 165511) | Soil microbial communities from a riparian zone of the East river system, Colorado, United States - L2c1 | ecosystem: Environmental > Terrestrial > Soil > Riparian zone | place: USA: East River... | reverse complement strand
CAAGGTGTGCAACAAGCAGATCGGGCCTGAAGGACGCTGACGACGACACGTCGCCTCGGTGACGCATCGTGGTCAGGACAATCGTGGTGGGAACCACCGGGGCGAGGGCGGGAGCCAGTCGTCTCGCGCCCTCGGTCCCGACTGATCGGGTGCCACGCGGCGGGCGTGGCACCCGGCAGCAAGTCCGCTCAACCCTTGGGCTCAGACGCCGGCGGAGGCGATCTTCTGGGCCCAGGGGTAGTCGGGCTTGCCGCTGGGGGAGCGCTGCACCCCGGCGACCAGGGTCATCTGGCGGGGGATCTTGTAGCCGGCGAGCCGGGATCGACAGTGGGCATCGAGCTCCTCCAACGTGAGCTCGGTGCCCTCCCGCAGCTGGACGACCGCGGCCACCTTCTGTCCCCAGCGCTCGTCGGGGACGCCCACCACCAGGGCGTCGAACACCGCCGGGTGGGCCTTCAGCGCCCCCTCCACCTCCTCGGGGAAGACCTTCTCGCCGCCGGTGTTCACGCAGCCGGAGCCCCGGCCGAGGAGCGTGATGGTGCCGTCGGCCTCGTGGAGGGCCATGTCGCCGGCCAGCACGTAGCGCTCGCCCTCGGGGCCCTGGACGAACGTGGCGCGGGTCTTCTCCTCGTCCTTGTAGTAGCCGATGGGCATGTTGCCGCGGCGGGCCAGCCGGCCGATCACGGCGGTGCCGGCCGGCAGCTCGCGGTAGTCGTCGTCGAGCACCACGGCATCGCGCGACGGCGCCACCGACGGGCCGCCCTGGGTGCCGCCCAGGTCCTTCTCGGCGTCGGCCGACACCAGCACCATGCCGTTGGAGCCGGTCTCGGTGGAGCCGATGGCGTCGACCAGCATTGTGGCGGGCAGCCGGGTGAGGAACCGCTGCTTCACGGTGGGGGAGAAGACCGCCGCGCTCGACGCCGCCACGAACAGCGACGACACGTCGACCGGGGCTCCCTCGCCGGCCTCCGCCGCGGCGTCGATCGCCTCCAACGCCTCGATGAGGGGGCGGGCCATCGCGTCGCCGGTCATCATCATGTTGTTGATGCGCCAGCGCTCGATGGTGCGCCAGGCGCCCTCCGCGTCGAAGCGGCGGGCCAGCACCGTGGTGCCGCCCTCGAACAGGAAGCGCAGCAGCGACCACTGGGCGGCGCCGTGCATCAGCGGCGGCAGGCACAGCGTGACCAGCGGCGTCTCGGTGGCCTTGGCCTTGTCGGCGAGCTGGTGCTCGTGGGTGACCGGCTCGTTGGTGTAGGCGTCGATCCCGCCGCCGAGCGCGTAGAACACGTCCTCCTGGCGCCACAGCACGCCCTTGGGCATGCCGGTGGTGCCGCCGGTGTAGAGGACGTAGAGGTCGTCGGGGGAGCGCTCGCCGAAGCCGCGCCCGTCGTCGGCGGCCGCGGACGCGGCGTCGAAGCCGAGGCTGTCGAGTCCCGCGGCGCGGCTCTCGGCGCCGTCGCCGACGTGGACGAGGTGGCGCAGCTGCGGCGTCTGGTCGCGGATGCCGGCCACGCGGGCGGCCAGGTCGTCGTCGTAGACCAGGGCGACGAGGTCGGCGTTGTCGACCAGGTAGCGCAGCTCGTCCTCGACGTAGCGGTAGTTGACGTTGATCGGGACGGCCCGGATCTTGAAGGCGGCGAGCATGGCGACGGCCCACTCGCGGCTGTTGGCGCCGAAGATGCCGACGTGGTCGCCGACGCCGAAGCCCTGGTCGAGCAGGTGGTGGGCGAAGCGGTTGGCAGCCGCGTCGAGCTGGGCGTAGGTGCGCGCCTCGTCGTCGACCACGAGGGCGACGCGGTCGGGGACGGCGTCGACGGCGTGCTCGAACAGGTCGGCGATGTTGTAGGCCATTGCCCCCTCCAGGGAATCTGACGGAGCGTCAGAAGTCTCCACGGGGGAAGATAGCGAGATGCAGTGGTTGCTGCTCGTCGCTGGGGCCGTGTCGTCGCTCGCCGTGTTCAACGCGGCTCGCCCGCGCACGGGCCGTCGTTCGTTCGTGCTCGGGTTCTTCGCCTCCTGGTACGCCATCGAGTTGGCGTTCCACTGGCTGGTGCTCGTGGTGGTGGTCGCGGCCGTGGGGATCGCCGGCGGGGGAGCCGACCACCTCGTGGGCCTTCTCGGCCTGCTCCTGCTGGCCCAGTCCGCCGTCGGGCTGCTGGCCCTGTGCCGGGAGAGCCTGCGCACCGGCGCCCAGGTGCACCGGGCGCTGTCGGACCTGCCCGACGGTCCGCCGCGACGCGCCGCGGGCGAGGGTGCCGCGTTCCCGTGGAGCCACGTGGCGCTGCCCGTGCTCATGCGGCGCCGCAGCGGGGTGCGGCAGGTCCGCAACCTGACCTTCGCCCGGGTCGCCGGTCAGGAGCTGCGCCTCGACCTCACGCTGCCCGCCACCACCCAGCCGGGCGACAAGCGTCCGGTGATCCTGCAGATCCACGGTGGTGCCTGGGTGATCGGCAAGCGGCGCCAGCAGGCCCAGCCCCTGCTGCAGCACCTCGCCGCCAACGGCTGGGTGTGCGTCGACGCCGACTACCGGCTCAGCCCCGGGGCCACGTTCCCCGACCACCTGGTCGACTGCAAGCGAGCGCTGGCCTGGATCGCCGAGCACGTGGCCGACTTCGGGGGCGACCCGCGCCACGTGTGCGTCACCGGCGGGTCGGCCGGCGGGCACCTGGCGGCACTGGTGGCGCTGACCGCCAACCAGCCCCGCTACCAGCCGGGCTTCGAGGACGTCGACACGTCGGTGCAGGCCGCCGTGCCGTTCTACGGGATCTACGACTTCACCAACCGGCTCGGCACGTACACCGAGCTCTTCCAGCGGCGCATCGCCGAGCGGCTGGTGGTGAAGGCGTTCCTGGCCGAGGAGCCGGAGCGCTTCGTGGAGGCGTCGCCGATCGACCACGTCCACCCGCTGGCGCCGCCGTTCCTGGTGGTCCACGGCGACCGCGACACCCTCGTGCCGCTGCCCGACACCCGGCTGTTCGTCGAGCGGCTGCGCGACGTGTCGGGCCAGCCGGTGCTCTACGCCGAGCTGGCCGGCGCCCAGCACGGCTTCGACCTGTTCCCCTCATGGCGCACGGCGCGGGTGGTGGAGGGGATCGAGCGCTTCCTCACGACGCAGTGGGAGCAGCGCACGGCTGTCGCTCCGGTCGCCGAGCTGACCGCCACCTCATCCGAAATTGCGTCCGAAGACCCGCACATAGCGGTCGAATAGACGCAATTTCCCGGGTCAGGCGGGGAGGGTCAGGCCCCGCTCCTCGACCAGCCGCGCGACCTCGGCGGGGAAGACGTTCCGCACCAGGAACAGGTCGCTCGACATGTTGTAGTCGGGGGCCAGCTCCTTGGCGTAGCGCTCGAAGTACATCATCTGCTTGGTCATCAGCACGAGCTCCCGGGCGGCCCGGGCACCCAGCTCCTGCTGCAGCTCGAGCTGCTGGCGGAACGTCTCGGCCAGGCTCACCTCGCCCAGCTTCAGGCTCAGCATGGGGTCGATGACCATCTGCAGGCGGGCGGCCACCTCGTCGACCGGGCCGACGTCGTCGGGCAGGATCCCGATGCGCTGCCAGGCCCGCACGATGCGGGTGTAGTCCCGGTCGACGTACAGGGTGTACTGCACGTCGAGCACCGCCTGGCGGTGTGCCGGGGGCAGCTGGCCCATGATGCCGAAGTCCAGGTAGGCGGCCCGGCCGTCGTCGAGCACCCAGAGGTTGCCGGCGTGGACGTCGCCGTGGAACGGGCCGTGGACCAGGGCCGCCTCCATCCACACCTTCACGCCCCTCCGGAGGACGAGCTCGCCGTCGATGCTGCGGGCCCGCAGCTCGTCGAAGCGGTCCATCGGGGTGCCGAAGAGGCGCTCCATGCAGATCACCCGGGGACCGCAGAAGTCCCAGAACACCTCGGGGGCGGTGATCCACTTGTTGTCGCCGAAGTCGCCGATGTGCTGGCGGAACTCGGACTGGCGGTGGGCCTCGAGGGCGAAGTTGAGCTCCTCGTTGGTGACCTGGTGGAGGTCCTCGACGACGCCGGGCATGTTCACGAGGTGGCCGCGCCTGGTGCGGTCGACCAGCTTGGCGATCCGGTAGAGGATGCGCAGGTCGCGGCTCATGCGGGTGGTGATGTTCGGGCGCTGGATCTTGAGGACCGCAGGCCGGCCGTCGTGGAGGACGCAGGCGTGGACCTGGGCGATGGAGGCGGCCGACAGCGGCACGGGGTCGAAGCTGGCGAAGACCTCTTCGGCGGCGGCGCCCAGGTCCTCCTCGACCATGGCGAGGGCCTGCTCGGCGGGGAACGGGTCGACGTCGTCGAGGGTGCGGAGGCAGGCGTCGGCGAGCGTGGCGGGGAACATGCCCGGCGACGAGGCGATCATCTGCCCGAACTTCACGAACGTCGGGCCCAGCGCCATGAACGCCTCGACCACCCCGACGCTGGCGGCCTTCGCCAGCCCGGTGCGCGGATGCCTCGGGTGGCGGACGACGTGGGCCACCACCGCCGACACGACGTGCGACCACAGCACCCAGCCGATCTCGGCGGCCCGGAGCAGCTCCCGCCGGCCGAACCAGGTGAGGCTCGGTGCCACGACCCGCAACGCTCGGGCGGGAGCGCCCGCGGCGTAGGGGCCCACGAACGGGCTGTCGCCGTCGGTCGTCATGCCCGGAGCATCGCGCACCCGGCTCGGGCGTCGTGGCCCCGCTACTGTCTGGCGCCGTGTCTGCGGTACGTGCACGCCTGGGGGCCTGGAAGAACAGTGCCGTCCCACCATTGCCCTCGTTGACCCGGCGTCAGCGCTGGTGGCTGGTCGGCATCGTGGTGGTCGGGGCAGTGCTGCGGGTCGCCTGGGGGCTGTGGGCCGCCACGCCGCCGGTCAGCTTCCGCGACCCCGCGGCCTACCAGATGCTGGGCGACAACCTGGCCCGCGGCGACGGCTACAGCTACCTGACCGGGCCCGGCGGCGAGGTGCCGGCCGGCATGTACCCGACGGCCTACTACCCGCCGGGCTACCCGCTGTTCCTCGGCGCCCTGTTCTGGCTGGCCGACCTGCTGCCGTTCGACGTCGACCACCTGTCGGTCGCCGTGGGCGCCAACGTGGTGCTGTCGACGCTCACGCTGCCGCTGGTGTTCGCCCTGGGCCGGCGGCTCAACGGCGTGACCGCGGGCCTGGTCGCCGCGGGGGCGTTGGCGATCCTGCCCAACACGATCTTCCACACCGGCGTCGCCCTCACCGAGTCGCTGTTCCTGGTGCTGCTGGTGCTGATGCTGCTGCTGGCGGTGCCGACCCGGGCGGTCGCGCGGGCGCCGGGGTGGCGGCGGCTGGTGGTGCTGGGGGTGCTGTTCGCCCTGAGCGCGCTGGTGCGGCCGGTGTCGCTGGTGCTGCTGCCGGCGTTCCTGTTCCTGTGGTGGCCGTCGTCGCTGCGGGTGGCGGTGAAGCGGACGGCCGTGGTGGTGGGCGCCGCGGCGCTGGTGATCCTGCCGTGGACCGTCCGCAACGTGGTCACGATGGACTCGCCGGTGCTGATCTCGGCCAACCTCGGCGACAACCTCTGCATCGGCTACAACGACGACGCCACCGGCGGCTTCACGGGCCTGCCGGCGTCGTGCGACGAGCACCGGGACGTGCCCCGGCCCCGGTTCGAGATCGTGCGGCAGAGCGACAACATCGACCACTCGGTCGAGTGGCTGCTCGACCATCCCCGCGAGCTGCCGGTCCAGGTGTTCTGGCGGGCCTTCTTCACGTTCAGCGACGACCACGACGGTGTCGCCGCCGTGCAGGACTACGGCGACGTCCCGTGGATGGCGCCCCGCACCGAGCGGGTCCTCGCCTTCGCCGCCGACGGCATGTACTTCGCCCTCCTCGGCTTCGCGGCCGTCGGCGCCTTCGCCGCGTTGCGGGCCCGCGCGGGCACCGGGCGCGACCGCCGTCAGACCTTCCTGATCCTCACGATGTTCCTGTCGGTCGTCCCGCCCCTCCTCACCTTCGGCGACCCCCGCTTCAAGGCCCCCCTCTACCCCCTCCTGGCGATCTACGCCGGCCTCACCCTGGTCGCCGCCTACCACGCCCGCCCGTCCCCCGCCCCCGACCCGACCCCCGACGAGCCGGCAACAGCCACCCCACCGGCCACCCCGGCCGAGGCTCTCGTCACCAGCTGACCCTCACCTCCAGACCTTGGGCCTGGAGAACACGTGCCCGACCTGATCCTGCACATGATCGGGCAGCCGGGCCGACCGGAGCTTCCGCTCGGCGATGGTGAACGACGCGTCGACCACCTTCCGCAGTTCGTCGGACCGTCTCGCCGGAGGGAACGCCGCCACGACCTTGGCCGCGGGGTGCAGCCGCCGGATGGCCCGCACCGCCGGGCAGAGGTCGCTGTCGGCCGACACGAGCAATGCCGTGTCGAACGCCTGGTCGGCCGCATCCTCGACGAGAGCGGCCGCGATCGCCACGTCGGTCTCCTTCTCCTCGTACGACTTTGTCCGCCCGCCGCAGAGCCGACACATGGTCATCGTCTCCTGGAAGCGCCCCAGCTCGATGGTCAGACATGTCGCGTGCGCTCCCAAGGCGTTCCAGTAGGTCTGCTGCCGCGCCATCCGGTCCGGTTGCCGCCGCAGCGGGGCTGTGAAGTAGCGCACGGCGGTGAGACGCTGGCCTTCGAGGAGCAGCGACTCGCAGAGGGCCTGAAGGTCGAGCCAGAGGTAGCGTCGTTCATGTTTGGCGCGTAGGCCGTGGTAGAGGTTGAAGCCGTCGATGTACGCGGTCACGCGCGTCATGGTCTGTTACCCTGTCTCCATTCCCCGCCAGTGGTGATGACCGCTGGCCCGACGACCCCCCGGCTTTGGGGGGTCGTTCTTCGTTTTCGGGAGCCCCGCCGCTCGTGGTCGTGACGCTACTCCGGGTGGCGCGAGCGAATGCGCACGTGACGGAAGGCACTTACCGTCAGGGTTGACGGTTTGTGGGGAGGGGGTCATGGTGGAGGAGTGGCACGGGGGACGAGACGGACGCAAGCGGAGCGGAGGGCGGAGACCCGGGCCGCGCTGCTGGATGCGACCGCCGGGTGTCTCGTCGAGCGGGGGTACTCGCACACCAGCACCAACGACATCATCCGGCTCGCCGGGGTGTCCCGGGGCGCCCTCCTGCACCACTTCGCCAGCAAGGCCGAGCTGCTGGGGGCCGCGGTCGAGCACGTCGCCAACCGCTGCGAGATGGAGTTCCGGGAGGCGTTCGCGGCGCTACCCGTCGAGGAGCGCACGCTGGAGCGGGCGGTCGACCAGCTCTGGGAGATCTTCCGCGGGCCGTCGTTCGACGCCGCGTTGGAGCTGCTGGTCGCCGCCCGCACCGACCGCGAGCTGCGCAGCGTCCTGCAGCGGGTGCTGAAGCAGTTCGAGCGCAACGTCGCCGCCGACTTCGGCGTGCTGTTCCCGGCCGCCGCCTCGGGCGAGGGCGCCGATGCCCGCACCATCGTGCGCTTCGCCTTCGCCGCCCTCCAGGGCGCCGCCATCGCCCACGACATCGGCCTCGACGGCCAGGCCCGCGACATCGTCGAGATGCTGCGAGCCCTGGCGGCCGAGCTGTCGACCCCACGACCCGCACAGGAGCCCGTCAGATGAGCCTCGCCCTCGATGAAGAGCAGAGCGACGACAACTACCGCACCCTCGTCGAGCGTCTCAGTCGCCAGTCGGTCGAGAAGCACTTCGACGCCTACGCCGACGTCGACTGGGACGCCCCGGAGATGCGGATCGACCCGACCGACCCCCGCTGGGAGGTCCTCGCCGACGACCCCCTCGGCTCCACCGAGTGGTATCGGAGCCTGCCCCAGGACGAGCGGGCCCGCATCGGGCTCCACCGGGTGGCGACGGCGATGAAGACCGGGGCGCAGTTCGAGAGCATCCTCAAGCGGGGTCTCCTCGACTACGCGTCGGCCCTGCCCAACGGGTCGCCCGAGTTCCGCTACATCTACCACGAGGTCATCGAGGAGGCGCAGCACTCCCTGATGTTCCAGGAGTTCGTGAACCGCTCGGGCTACGACCCCCGCGGCCTGCCCTGGTACCTGCGCCTCGGCTCCCGGTTCGTGGTGCTCACCTCCCGCCTCTTCCCGCCGCTCTTCTTCCTGTTCGTGCTGGGCGGCGAGGATCCGATCGACCACACCCAGCGTCGGGCGCTGCGGTCGGGCGCCGAGAGCCACCCGCTGCTGGAGCGGATCATGCGCATCCACGTGACCGAGGAGGCGCGCCACCTGTCGTTCGCCCGCCACTACCTGAAGCGGACGGTGCCGACGCTCGGCCCGGTCCGCCGGCTGATCCTGTCGATCGCCGCGCCCCGCCTGCTGTGGGTGATGTCGCGGGCGATGCTGATGCCGTCGCCGGGCCTGCTGCGCCAGCACGGCCTCCCGAAGGGGACGCTGCGCCGCCAGGTCGACCGGGCCGAGGCGCAGCAGTACGTGAAGGACTCGGTGGCGAAGGTCCGTCGCCTGTGCGTCGAGCTGGGCCTCGTGACCCGGGTGTCGAAGCCGATCTGGAAGGTCAGCGGCCTGTGGGACGAGCCGGCGAGGGAGGCCTCCCGCTAGAACGTGTTCTAGTCTGGGGGCGTGGACATCGACGACACGCCGGAGGAGGCCGCGTTCCGGGCCGAGGCGCGGGCGTGGCTCGAGGCGCACGCCATCCCCAAGGGTCACCCGGACGACTTCTCCAGCGGCGTCTGGTCCGGCGAGTACGACGAGGACGGGTACGTCGCCCGGTGCCGCATCTGGCAGCGCACCCTCTACGACGGTGGCTGGGCGGGCATCACCTGGCCCAAGCAGTTCGGCGGCCGCGGTGGCAAGCCCATCGAGCAGGCCATCTTCAACCAGGAGCAGGCCCGGTTCGGGGTGTCGACCGGCGCCTTCATGATCGCCGTGGGCATGGCCGGGCCGACCATCGTCGCCCACGGCACGCCCGAGCAGCAGCAGCGCCACCTGCCCGGGATGCTGCGGGGCGACGACCTGTGGTGCCAGCTCTTCAGCGAGCCCGACGCCGGCTCCGACCTCGCGGGCCTCACCACCCGGGCCACCCGCGACGGCGACGAGTGGGTGATCAGCGGCCAGAAGGTGTGGACGTCGGCGAGCGAGCGGGCGGCGTGGGGCATCCTGCTGGCCCGCAGCGACTGGGACGTCCCCAAGCACCGGGGCATCACCTACTTCCTGCTCGACATGGCGACGCCGGGCATCACCATCCGGCCGCTGCGGCAGATGACCGGCGAGAGCCACTTCTCCGAGGTCTTCCTCGAGGACGTGCGGATCCCGGACGCCAACGTCCTCGGCGAGCCGGGGGAGGGGTGGCGCATCACCCAGACCACCCTCACCAGCGAGCGGTCGTCGATCGCGGGCGGCGCCAACGTCGACCCCGGCGCTCTCGCCGCGCTCGCCCGGCAGCACGGCCGCAACCACGATCCGGTGGTCCGCCAGGCCGTCGCCCGGGTGCACATCCAGGCCGAGCTGCTGCGCTTCCTCCGCTACCGCACCCAGACGGCGCTGAGCCAGGGCCGCCCGCCGGGTCAGGAGGCGTCGGTCATGAAGCTGGCGCACTCCCGCTACATGCGGGCGCTCACCCGGACCGCCGTGCACATCCAGGGCGCCGAGGGCCAGCTCGCCAACGGCGACATGTGGCGCCGGCGCTTCCTGCACGCCCCGTCGCTGAGCATCGCCGGGGGCAGCGACCAGGTGCAGGCGAACATCATCGGCGAGCGGGCGCTGGGCCTGCCGCAGGAGCCCCGGGACGACCGCGACGCGCCTTTCCGCCTGACCAGTCACGGTCACCAGTAGCTTTGTGCGCCATGCCGGGCCCGGACGCACCGATGGTGGACACCCTGACCAAGAGCCAGGCGGCGCGGCGTCAGCGGGTGATCCGGGCGTCGCTCGACCTGGCGGCGGAGGGCGGCTACGACGCCGTGCAGATGCGCGACGTCGCGGCCCGCGCCAACGTCGCCCTCGGCACCATCTACCGCTACTTCTCGTCGAAGGACTCGCTGCTGGCCTCGGCGATGGTCGAGTGGGTGGCCGACCTGGAGAAGACCGTGCTGGCCCGTCCACCTGCCGGCGGGAGCACCGGCGACCGGGTGATGGACGTGCTCGATCGGGCGCTGCGAGCCATGGACCGCCAGCCCCAGCTCACCAGCGCGGTGGTGACGGCTCTGACGTCGGGCGACCCGGCCGGCGTCGAGGCGATGGACGGGATGACCAGCGCCCTCGCCCGCATCATGCGACCGGCGTTCCCCGACAGCGTCGACCCGGCCGAGGAGGCCGCGGTCACCAAGGTGCTGGGCCACGTGTGGTGGTCCTGCCTGATCAGCTGGGCCAACGGCATGGGCGACATGGCCTGGGTGTCGGACGAGCTGCGGGAGGCCGCCGACCTCCTCACCCCCGGCTTCGACTGAGGGTCGAGCGAGGGGGCGGGAGGCCGACGGCGGTTCGAGCGGTTCAGCCGCCGCAGTGGTCCTCGTAGCCGGGCAGCACCCCGTAGGACCAGGTGCCGTCGGCGTTGGGCTCGACGCTGGCAGCCACGCGGATCAGATCGGCCTTGGAGACCTGCCAGGCCGTGACCACGATCGTCTCGCCGTCGACGTCGAAGGTGACGGAGCCCATGTGGGCCATGGCGCCCTGCATGGCTCGGTAGCGGCCGGGGCGGTCGCCGACCTGGACCGCCTCGTCGGAGGGATCAGCGCCTGGCGCCGGCCGGTGCACCACGATGGCGAGCTGGTCGGCCCAGCTGGGGTCGATCGGCTCGGTGGCCAGCTGCATCGAGATGTAGGAGCGGCCCAGGCTGTCGGCCGGGGCGGTGGACGGCGGGACGGGGTCGCTCGGGACCATGGGGGGCGGCTCGGTGCCACCCAGCGGCGTGGTGGTGACGGTCCACTCGGCGCAGCTCGCCGGCTGGAGGTCCGTGACCGCGGCCCCTGGCTCAGTGGCGTCCGGCTCGGTGCCCGGCCCGGCGGTGGTGTCGTCGGCGGGGGAGGAGCCGTCCCGGGACGACACGGCCACCGCGGCGGCGAGGCCTCCCACCGCGACCACCGCTGCCGCGGCGAGCAGCGCCCGCCGGGCGACCGGTGCCCGCCGGGCCGGGGACGCCACCAGCGGCACCAGGGCGACCGGCGTCGGGTCCCAATCGGCCTGGGCGTCGTCGCCGTCGGCCATCCGCTCGGCGCGGGCGGCCAGCGTGCGGCGCAGGCGGTTCTCCGCCTCCTCCGGGGTGAGCAGGTCGTTCACGGGGTCATCTCCTTGCGCAGGGCGGTGAGCGCCCGGTGGATGCGGGTGCGGACGGTGGCGGGCCGGCACCCCATGACCTGGGCGATCTCGTCGACCGCCAGGTCCTCGTAGTAGCGGAGCACGAGCGCCACCCGCTGGTCGCGGGGCAGGCGGTCGAGCAGCGCCCAGGTCTCGTCGAGCTCGGGCGGGTCGACCCAGCCACCCACCCGCGGCTCGCGCTCGCGGGCCATCGCCGATCGCGACCGCCAGGCGAGGCAGAGGTTCACGACCGTGCGCCGCAGGTAGGCCGCGGGTACGTCGAGGGACCGCCAGCGGCCGTGGACGCGGAGGAACGCGTCGTGCACGATCTCCTCCGCCACGGCGGCCTGACCGGTCATCAGGTAGGCCACCCGACGAAGGCGATCCCGCTGGTCGCGGTAGAGGGCGCTGAAGTCGTCCTCGACCCCGGTGTCGGTCCGTCTCGAGCTGGTTCCCGTCATCACACCCTCATAGATCGGTGGGACAGCCGATCCGTTCCCTGGGAAGGACCACGTCGTCGCCGGCTCGACCATCATCCGGCATAGGGAGGCTCGCCGAGGACCGGGTCGGCCGCCGGCGGGAGCGGGAGCCCCGGCGTGGTGACGGGCGGGGCCGGTGTCGTGACGGTCGGCGGCGGCGCGGTCGGGTCGGGCGCCGTTGCGGGCGTCGTGACGGTCGGCGGCGGCCCCGTGGGGTCGGGTGTCGTGACGGTCGGCGGCGGCACCGTCGTCGGCGCGTGGGGGTCGTCGTCGGCCGCGCTGCTGCCGGCGAACAGGCCGATGCCGGCCGCCGTGACGGCGGTGACGGCGGCGGTGATGGCCAGCGTGCGGCGGGCGCGGGCCCGGGGTCCGTTGTCCAATGTGCGCTCCTCGTGGGTGGTTCCACAGCCGTTTCGCCGCGGTACCGAGTACTGATCGACGAGGGCCGCGTTCTGTTCCCCGGGCCGGGTTGACACCCACTGACCCGAGGGTCAAGAGTCACGGGAGCCGGGTCACGTCCGTCCCCGGTGACGATCCATCCAAGGGGGACCCAATGCGTGCCGCTGTGCTCCGCAACACTGGTGACGAGCAGCTGGAGCTGCGGGACGACGTCGAACTGGTCGACGTCGGTCCCGGCCAGGTGAAGGTGAAGATCGAGGCGACGGGCGTGTGCCACTCGGACGTGTCGGGCATGTCGGGCCTGATCCCGCAGCCGGTGCCGTTCGTGCCGGGCCACGAGGGCGCGGGCGTGGTGACCGAGGTGGGCCCGGACGTCACCAGCGTCAAGGAAGGCGACCACGTGATCGTGGCGTGGAGCCCGCCCTGCGGCCAGTGCAACTTCTGCGTGAAGCACCACCAGCCGCACCTGTGCGTGAACATCCAGTTCGCGGTGGCCGGGGTGCCCAACTTCCGCATCGCCGGCGACCCCGTCTTCGGCTTCGCCGGCACGGGTACCTTCGCCGAGGAGGTGATCCTGCCGCACCAGGCCGCGATCGCCGTCGACAAGGACGTGCCGTTCGAGATCGCCTCGCTGGTGGGCTGCGGCGTGATGACGGGCGTGGGCGCAGCGCTCAACACCGCCAAGGTGACGCCGGGCTCGTCGGTCGTGGTGTTCGGCTGCGGCGGCGTGGGCATCGCCGCCATCCAGGGTGCCCGGGTGGCCGGGGCGTCTGAGATCGTGGCGGTCGACCTGGTCGACCAGAAGCTGGACGACGCCAAGCGCTTCGGTGCCACCCACGCGGTGAAGCCCGACGACCTCGAGGCCGCCAAGAACGAGATCACCGGGGGCGACGGCTTCGATTACGCCTTCGAGGCGATCGGCCTGCCGCAGACCATGCGCAACGCCTTCGACGTGACCCGCCGCGGCGGCACCACCTGCATCATCGGCGTGGGCGCAATGGACAAGCAGGTGTCGTTCAACGCCTTCGAGGTCTTCTTCGCCGAGAAGAACTTCACCGGCTCGTACTACGGCTCGGCCGACGTGCGCACCGACTTCCACCGGGTGCTCGGCCTCTGGAAGAACGGCCGCCTCGACCTGGAGGGCATGATCTCCCGCCGGCTCGCCCTCGACGACGTCAACGACGCCGTCGCCGCGCTGAAGGCCGGCGAGGCGATCCGCTCGGTGATCAGCTTCGCCGAGGTCCCCGCCGTCGTGAAGACCTAGCCGCCCGACCGAAACTGCGTGGCAGGTGGTGCCGT
>Ga0193742_1001612_pt1 | contig 13419 bp, 7 predicted proteins | sample L2c1metaG_FD_165511 | JGI IMG/M metagenome (GOLD analysis project Ga0193742, IMG submission 165511) | Soil microbial communities from a riparian zone of the East river system, Colorado, United States - L2c1 | ecosystem: Environmental > Terrestrial > Soil > Riparian zone | place: USA: East River... | reverse complement strand
CTGGCCACCGAGACCGCGAATGCGACGGTGATCATGGTCGCTCAGCGATCACAGACCATCCGCGACGCCGACCGGATCGTCGTGTTGGACGACGGCCGCGTCGTGGGCGTCGGAACACACGACGAGCTACTCGCTGACAACGAGACCTACCGCGAAATCGTCCGGTCGCAGCTCACCGGGCAGCTGTCATGAGTGTCGCGGCGCCGGATCGCGAGGAGGACCGGGAGAAGGACCGGGAGAAGGACGTCACGCTGCCCGGCATGAACCCCACCGACGACAAGGCCCGGGACGCGAAGGTCGCCACTCGCCGGCTGATGGGCCTGCTGGTGCCGCGCCGCAAGCTCGTCCTGCTGGCCCTGGTGTTCGCGCTGGCCGACGCGGTGCTCACGGTGATCGGCCCGATCGTGCTCGGCAAGGCGACCGACCTGATCTTCGCCGGCGTCGTCGCGGGCGAGCTGCCGGGTGGCATCAGCAAGGACGGCGTCATCGACCAGCTGCGGGCGAGTGGTGAGCACACTCTCGCCGACATGCTCGGTGCGATGGACTTCGTGCCGGGCATGGGCGTGGACTTCGGTCGCGTCGGCGCCGTGCTGCTGGTCGCGCTCGGGCTGTTCCTCGTCGCCGCGCTGTTCGACCTGCTGCAGGCCAGGCTGACCGCGGTCGTCGTGCAGCGGACCATCCTTGGCCTGCGTGAGCGGGTGGCCGAGAAGCTGCAGCGGCTGCCCGTCGGGTACTTCGACCGCGGCTCCCGGGGCGACCTGCTCAGCCGCGTCACCAACGACATCGACAACATCCAGCAGTCCATGCAGCAGACGTTGACGCCGATCGTCACCGCACCCTTCACCCTGATCGCGGTGCTGGTGCTGATGTTCGTGATCTCGCCGGTGCTCGCGCTGCTCGCGCTGGTGACCGTGCCGATCGCGCTGGTCGCCGCCGGTCTGCTCGGCAAGTACGCCCAGCCCAGGTTCGCCGAGCAGTGGGAGACCACCGGTGACCTGTCCGGCCACGTCGAGGAGATCTACACCGGACACTCGCTGGTTCGGCTGCTCGGCCGCGGCGCGGAGACCCGGGCCGAGTTCGACGAGCACAACGAGCGCCTCTACGCCGCGTCCTCCCGGGCGCAGTTCGTCTCCGGGATCATGCAGCCCGTCGTCGTGTTCGCGGGCAACCTCAACTACGTCCTCGTGGCGGTCGTCGGCGCGCTGAAGGTCGCCGGCGGCAGCCTGACGCTCGGCGAGGTGCAGGCGTTCATCCAGTACTCCAGGACGTTCGGTCAGCCGATCGCCACGGTGGCCGGCATGGCGGGGCTGCTGCAGTCGGCCATCGCCTCGGCCGAGCGGGTCTTCGAGGTGCTCGACGCCGACGAGGAGGCGCCGGACCCGGTGCCGGCCAACGTGCCGCGGGAGGTCCGGGGGCGGGTCGAGTTCGACCGGGTGTCGTTCCGGTACGACCAGGAGACGCCGCTCATCGAGGAGCTCTCGCTGACGGTGCGGCCCGGCCGGACCGTGGCCATCGTCGGCGAGACCGGCACCGGCAAGACGACCCTGGTCAACCTGCTGATGCGGTTCTACGACGTGACCGGTGGTCAGATCCGGCTGGACGGCGTCGACCTCGCAACGATGACCCGCGCGGACGTGCGGGCCGAGATCGGCATGGTGTCCCAGGACCCGTGGCTGTTCGGCGGCACGATCGCCGAGAACATCGGCTACGGGCGCGCGGGGGCCACCCGCGAGGAGATCGTGGCGGCGGCGCGGGCGGCGCACGTCGACCGGCTCGTCAGTGCCCTGCCCGACGGCTACGACACGGTCGTGGACGACGAGGGCGCGTCCGTGAGCGCGGGGGAGAAGCAGCTGATCACCGTCGCGAGGGCGTTCCTGCGCGATCCGGCGATCCTGGTCCTCGACGAGGCGACGAGCCTGGTCGACACCAGGACCGAGGTCCTCGTCCAGCGGGCCATGGCGTCGCTTCGGTTGGGGCGGACCAGCTTCGTGATCGCGCACCGGCTGTCCACGATCCGCGACGCCGACGTGATCCTGGTGATGGCGGCGGGGCAGATCGTGGAGCAGGGCACGCACGAGGAGCTGCTGGCGGCGGGCGGCGCCTACGCTCGGCTGTCGGCCGCCCGCCCCGCCCCGTTCGGGACATGAGCCGTGCCGTGAAAGGCGCGTTCGGGACGTTGAGTGACCCCAACGCGCCTACGGCATCGCCGGTGACTTCACGGAATCAAATCTCTAGCTCGGCGGCGACCTCGCGGGTCACGCTCTGCTGGTGGTCGACGAGGAAGAAGTGGCCGCCCGGCAGGATCGACATCCGGAACGCGCCGGTGGTGTGGTCCTGCCACGCCCTGGCCTCGTCCAGGGTCGTCTTCGGGTCGGCGTCGCCGGTGAGCACGGTGATGTTGCCGAGCACCCGGCGCCCCGGCGCCCCGACGTAGGTCTCGATCGCCTTGTAGTCGCCGCGGATCGCGGGCAGCGACATGCGCAGGATCTCCTCGTCGGCCAGCCGCGCCGAGTCGGTGCCGTTGAGCAGCTTCAGCTCGGCGACGATCCCGTCGTCGTCGCGCAGGTGCACCTTCTCGTCACGGTGCCTCGACGGCGCCCGCCGGCCGGAGGCGACCAGCGTCCTCGGCGGGTTGGCGTCCTTCTGCTCGAGCCGCCATGCCACCTCGAAACCGAGCACCGCACCCATGCTGTGGCCGAAGAAGACGGTCGGCAGGTCGTCGTCCATGGCCACCAGCTCGTCGGTGATCAGGTCGGACAGCGCGGCGATGTCGGCGATACAGGACTCCCGCAGCCGGTCCTGGCGGCCGGGATACTGGATCGACAGCACGTCGACCGACGGGGCGAACCGGACGGCCATGGGGCGGAAGAAGCTGGCCGCGCCGCCCGCGTGCGGGAAGCACACGAGCCGGGCGACGGCGTTCGTCGTCGGCTGGTACCGGCGAAGCCAGGCGGTGGAGGTGTCTGCGGTGGTCACGGGCATCGTCCCTTTCGTCGTCACGGCAGGCCCTTTCACTGAACCGCACCGGCGACCCGCAATTCACTAGTGTCGAGGGAGTTCGCACAAGGTGACAGTGACCAGCCCCGTTGCCAAGTGTCGCTGGGGTCGACCAATCTTTAGGTGAGGGAGTTCGCACTGTGACTCGGAGTGGCCTGCCGCCGGAGGGCCCCGGGCCCGGAGGTGGTAGGCCGCGAGGAGTCACTGCAGCCGGGGCACACTTGCCAAACCAGCCACCGCCAGAGCAGTGCGAACTTTCCCGAACTAAACAACACACGCGTAGCATCGCGGCACCGGCTCAGCAGGTTCGGTGACGGAGTGGCCACCATGTCGGAGCGATCGACCCGGGCCCCTGGCGGCGGAGTGGTCGGGCGAGACCGCGAGCTCGGCGTCCTGATGTCCGGTGTGGACAGTGCGCGGCGCGGTGTCGCCAGCATGGTCATGGTTTCCGGGGCGGCCGGCACGGGCAAGACCGCGCTGCTCGACGCGTGCGCGCGGACCTCGGGGGCGGCCGTGCTGCGCGGCACCTGCGCCCCCGTGGACGGTCACCGCCGGTTCCACGCGGCGGCGGCACTGCTCGGGGTGGCGCCCGACGAGGCGGCGGTGCCGGTCTCGCAGCGCCTGTACGCGCGGATGACCGAGCTGGCCCGGCCGGGGCCGGTGGTCGTCGCGCTGGACGACGCGCAGTGGTGCGACGCGGCGTCGTTCGCGTGGCTGGAGATGGTGGTGCGCAGGGACTCCGGGCTGTCCCTGCTGGTGCTGCTCGCCCGCCGGCCGTCGTTGCACCCTTCGCCCGCCGGTGCCGCGTTCGGTGCGGCGGCGGCGCGAAGCCGGGTTGTCGAGCTGGCGCCACTGCGCGCGGAGGACGTCGCCGAGCTCGCCGCCCGCGAGTGGGGCATTCGGCCGCATCCGGAGTTCGTCCGCTCCTGTGCCGTCGGCACCGGCGGGAACCCCGCGCTGGTGCGTCGCTTGTTCGACCGGCTGCGGGCCGGCGGGCTGGCCCCGGTCGAGGAGAACGCGCCGGCCGCCGCCGAGGCCGCGCTCGACCTGTTCGCAGAGGGGCTGCCGGCGGCGCTGGACCGGGAGCCGGCGTTCGTGCGGCAGGTGGCGGAGGCCGTCGCGCTGCTGGACTCGGTCGACCGGGAGCCGGTCGGGATGCTGTCCGGCGTGCCGGACCGGCTCGTCGGCGTGGCGCTCGAGCAGCTGCGTGCGGCCGGGGTCATCGGCACCGGCGGTGGCGCCGACGAGCGGGTGCGCGGCGCCGTGCTGGCGGGCCTGCCGGACGGTGAGCTGGACCGGCGACGCAGGCGTGCGGCGAGGGTCCTGAACGACGGCGGTGCGCCGCCGGCCGAGATCGGCGCCCAGCTGGTGGCGTTGGCCGAGCGGGACGAACCGTGGATGCGCCCGGTGCTCCGCGAGGCCGCCGCCGAGGCCGCCAGGTCCGGCCGGCCCGACCTGGCGGTCCGCCTCCTGTGCACGGTTCTGGCCGACGACCCGCACGATGTCGCGGCGCTGGCCGACTACGCCCGGGTCGCCGCGGAACGCGACCCGGCCGCGGTCCACCAGGCGCTGCTGGACAGTCTCAAGTGGACGGACGACGTCCGGGACCGGGCCAGGATCGGCGCCCGGCTCGGCCGGGTGGCGGTGCTGCTTGGCAGGGCGCCGGAGGTGGTCGGGACGCTGGAGGGGATCGGCGGTGCGCTGGCCGAGGAGACCGCCAGGAGTCCGGCCGACGGCGACCGGGAGCTGCGGGCCGAAGTGGCGGCCGCACTGCGGATGTTGCCGCTGTGGGACCGTTCCGTCACGCCCGCGCTCGACGACCCCGTGCTGGACGGCCACTCGGTGGCCGAACGTGAGGTGCTCGCCCTCCGCTCGGTCGCCGCCATGATGTCGGGCGCCCCGGCGGTTGGCGAGGCGCGCCGGGCGCTCACCGGGCAGCCGGCGAGCGGGTGGGCGTTCGCCGGTGCCGGCTATGTGCTGTCGCTGGCCGGCGAGACCGAGGAGGCCGAGGACGCCCTGCGCGGTCTGGCCACTGTGGACGGTGCGGCGCCGTGGTCGCGGGGCGTCGCGCTGTCCCTGCGGGCTCTGGTGCGGGAGGCGGCCGGGGATCTGGCCGGTGCGCAGGCCGACGCGACGGCGGCGCTCGACTCCGCCGGACCCGGTGCGATGGCACAGGTCGCGCTGGCGCTCGTGTGGTGCCGGCGCGGTGCGGTGGCCGAAGGTGCCCGGCTGCTCGACGGGATCGCCGACGCGCCGCCGCTGGTGCATCCGCACCTGCTGCTGGCCAAGGCCGCGCTCGCCGAGCTCCGCGGCGCGGACGAGGAGTCCCTCGCTTTGCTGACCCGGTGCGGGACGCTGCCGGGCGCGGTGTCCGTGCCGTGGTGGCTCGACGCGGCCCGGCTGCTCGTCCGACTGGGCCGCCGAGAGGAGGCCCGCGTGCTGGTCGCGACCGGTGCGGAGGTGGCCACCCGGTGGGGCACCACGGCCGCGCGGGGGTTCGCGTTGCTTGGCAGGGGAGTCGTCGGCGAGACCGGCGCGCTCGGCGACGCGCTCGGGTCGCTGACCGGCGTGCCGTGGTACCTCGCCATGGCGCGGATCCTGCTCGGCGAGTCGTTGCTGCGGGTCGACGACCGGGCCGGCGCGCGCACGCACTTCCGGGACGCGGTGGAACTCGCCGCGCGGTGCGGGTTCCGGCCACTGGCACAGCGGGCCCGGGACGGGCTGGTGGCCGCGGGCGGGCGGCTGCACGCGCGTGCGGCGGGGGTGCTGACCGCGGGGGAGCGGCGCGTGGCGGAGCTGGCGGCGTCGGGCGCGACGAACCGCGAGATCGCCGAGACGCTGCTCGTCGCGCTGCGCACCGTCGAGATCCACCTGACGAGCGCGTACCGCAAGCTGGGGGTGACCGGCCGTACGGAGCTGGCGGTGGCGCTGTCGGGCCGGCCGTCCTGATCACACGCTCGCGCGCAGCAGGGTAAGCACGTGGTTCGTGTCGGTGGATCCGTGCAGCTGGGCCATGATCCCGGGGTCGAGCATGGCCTGCCCGAGCGAGCACAGCAGCCCCGACTGGCCCACGTGGCCGACCGCGATGCCAACGCACAGCCGCACGTCCTGGCCGGCCCAGCACACGCCGTCGGGGAACTGCAGCAGCACCATCGCGGGCCGGTGGACGTGCCCGCCCGACCCGGATCCGCCGTGCGGCAACGCGATCCCGCCGCCGACGTAGGTCGACGCCCGCAGTTCGCGGCCGCGCATGTCGGCCCCGTACTGCGCGCTGGTCGCGCCGATGTCCAGCAGCGCCATGGCCACTTGGTCGAGGGCGTCCCAGCGGTCGCACGCGGACAGGCCCAGCCGGACCCCGTCCCGGTCGAGCAGCCCGGTCGCGGACATAGTTCTCCTCCGAGGGTGCGCAGAAGGGGAGCTCAGAGCGGGATGTTGCCGCCGCACGTCAGTGACATCGCTACCGCACGTCAGTGAAGCCGGAGAACGGCGGGGAAACCCCTAGTGTTGGCGAGCTGACGTGACCGAGGCAGCCATAGCAGAACAAAGATAAAACCAAGCAAATAGCTTGCAAACCAACATCGATACCCATACACTCCGAGGTGGCCCGATCGCAGCAAGGACGCTGGTCAGGCGGGCGACGGAAGGAGCTGTGGCCGCATGGGAACGCTGGCAACGGCCGTGGGATTTGTTGGTCCCCGTCCGCGAGGTCTGCCCCGACCGGCATCAGACCTGTAGTCCCACAAGGCGGTCTCCGCTCCAGGTCGGGCGACGTCATCGCCGGCCACCACCTCCCGCGCCGGACGGATCTCCGGCGCCCGCCGACGCCACCGGCGCTCGGCACAGAAGCTTATTCCTCGCCCATTCGTGCGCAACCGATGGTTGGGGGCCTGATGGTCCGATGTGTCTCGGGATCTCAGGCGCGTTGGAAGGACGGCGCGCCCGCGATCCTCGTGGAGCGGGACGGCGAGGTGGCGCAGCTGCGTCGCCGGGTCGACGCGCTGCGGTCGCACGGGCGGTCGGCCATGGTGACCGTGACGGGCCGGCGAGGTGTCGGCCTCAGCGCGCTGCTGAAGGTCGCCGTCGCCCAGGCGCGAGGGGCCGACCTCGGGGTGGCGCTCGCCCGGTGCTCACCGGCCGAGGCCGACATCCGCTACGGCGTGGTCTCCCAGCTCACCGCGGGGCTCGGCCCCCATTCGCTGCCCTCGCTCGCGGCCGAGGAGCCCGCGCGCACCCTGGTTCCCGCGCTGTGCGCCGAGTTCCTCGCCGTCGCCAGGCGCCGGCCGCTGCTCGTGGCCGTGGACGACGTGCAGTGGGCCGACCAGGAGTCGCTGGAATGGTTGCGCGCCATGGCCCGCCGCGTGCACCAGGCCCCGATGTTGTTGGTACAGGCCACGACCGCGGCGGAGCAGCCGACCGGCAGCGACCGGTGGCTCGTCGAGCCCCGGCCGGAGGCCGCCCGGGTACTGCGCTTACGGCCGCTGCGGGAGCGGGGCGTGCACCGGGTCATCACCTCCCGCTACGCCGGACCGGTCGACAGCTCGTTCGTCGCCGGCGCCACCGAGGCCACCGGCGGCAGCCCCGCGGTGCTGCGAGCCGTGCTCAACCACTTCGCACTCGAGTCCCTGCCACCGCTCGCCGAGCACGTGCCCGAGTTCGCGGCGCGGGCGGCCGAGGTGATCGGCGACCGCCAGGCCGACGCCGTCGCGGCGCTGCCGGACGACGCGCTCGCGCTGCTGCGGGCCATCGCCCTTGGCGGGGACAGCCTCGGCTTCGACCTGGCCGCCACGCTGGTCGGATCCGGTGTCCCGGCGCACGACCTGACCGCGGACCCGGTGTCGGACAACGTCGCTCTGCTCGCCCGGCTCGGCCTCGTGGTCGGCGCGGACGAGCCCCGGGTCGCCGGGCCGGTCGTCGCCGCGCGGGCACTGTCCGGCATGGCCGAGGCCGAGCACACCGCCCTCGCCACCCGGGCCGTCGAGCTCGGCTACCGGGCGGCGATCGCCGAGGACGGGCTGGCCGAGCTGCTGCTGGCCGCGCCGCCGCTGCGAGCCGCCTGGGTGGTTGACCTGCTGCGCAGGGTCGCCCTGCGGCGCCGGATCAGCGGCGCGCACCGCTGCGCCGCCGCGCTGCTCACCCGCGCGTTGCGGGAACCCGTCGACGGGCCGGAGCGCCACCAGCTGCGTATCGAGCTTGGCATGTCGGAGGTCGCCTACCGCCCGAGGGCCAGCGACCGGCGGCTGCACCGGGTGCTGTTGGACAGCGGCGCGGGCGTGCCGGGTCCGCTGCTGGTCGAGGCCGCCGACCTGATGCACTCCCGGGGCGACGTGCGCAGCGCTCACCGGGCCATCGCCACCGCGTGCGAGCGCGCACGGACGGACACCGCGTCCCTCGCGGCGATCGGCTGGCTCGCGGAGAACGAGAGCGGCGCCGACCCGGTGCTGCCCGTCCTGTCCTTCCCCGCGCTGCCGGACCGGCCGGCCGATCCCGTCCAGGCCGCGGCCGTCGCGTGGCTGCTCACCCTGGACGGCCGGGACCGCGACCGCGCCATGGAGTTGGCCCGGCGGGCACTGCCGCACCCGGTGGGCACCGCCGCGGCGAGCGGGCCGCTCGGACCGAGGGTCTACGCCTGCCGCGTGCTGAACCACAGCGGCGACCTCGCCGAGGCCGTGCTCGGGCTCGACCACGTGCTCGCCGACGCACGCCGCCGCGGCGCCCGCGTGCCCGCCGCGCTCGCCCTGTGTCACCGGGCCGGCTGCGAGCTGCGCAGGGGCAACCTCGACAAGGCGGCGGAAGACCTCGAGGCGACCCGAGGTCAGCTGCCGCTGGACTCCTGGCACCCGAGCGTGCTGCCGGCCCTTGTCTCGGTCGAGGGGGCCCTGCTGCTCGCGCGCGGCGAGGCCGAGCGGGCCGCGCGGCTGCTCGCCAAGGACCTGCCCGCCGGCGCCGACGACGGCGTCGCGTGGGGCTACCTGCTGTTCGAGCGCGGGCGGGCGGCCATGGCGCTCGCCGACCCGGCCACGGCGTTGCGGCATTTCCAGGACTGCGGCCGCGTCTTACTCGGCCGCCGGTGGACGAACCCGGCGCTGCTGGGATGGCGCGAGCAGGCGGTGCGGGCCCTCCTGGCGCTGGACGACGTCCCCCCCGCTCTGCGGCTGTACCGCGACGCGGTTTACCGGGCGCACGCGTGGGGCGCCCCCGACTCGCTCGAACGGGCGCAGCGGCTCTTGGCGAAGCTGACCTATTACGGGCCGGGGCGCTGAGGCCGATGTTGCTGGAGCGGCGGGCCGAGCTGGCCGAGGCGGACCGGGCGCTGCGCGCCGGGCGCGCCGGCGACGGCTCTCTCACCGTGGTCACCGGGCCGCCCGGGATCGGCATGTCGGCGCTGCTGCGCGCGGTCGCCGAGGCGGCGTCGTCGATGGGTGCCCGGGTGCTGCGGGCCGACGGCACGAAGGCCGAGCAGGACTTCGCGTACGGCGTCGTGCAGCAGCTGTTCCAGCCACTGGTCGCCGGTGGGACCGAGGCCGACCGGGCACTCTGGTTCGACGGCGCGGCCCGGCCCGTGCGGCGCATGTTCGTCGACGAGTCCTGGACGATCGACGACCCGCCCCGGACGCTCACCAGGGAGACGGTCCTGCATGGGCTGCACTCGCTGGTCGCGCAGGTCGCCGGGCAGACGGAGACGCAGACCATGACCCTGCTGGTGGTGGACGACCTGCAGTGGGCCGACTCGCCGTCGCTGCGCTGGCTCGGCTACCTCGCCAAGCGCCTCGACGGCGCCCGGCTCGTCGTGCTCGGCGTGGTCTGCGACAGCTGCGTCCCCACGGATGCCGCGCTGCTGCAGGAGATCATGACGTCGGCCCGGCACCTGCTGGCGCCGGCCCCGCTCTCGGTCGACGGCGTGCGGGAGATGGCGCGCGAGGAGTTCGGCGAGGAGTGCGCCGGCGAGTTCGCCCGCGCCTGTCACGAGGTGTCCGACGGTCTCCCGGCCTCTGTGCTGCCGGTCGTACGCGGCCTGCGCGCCCAGGAGCTCCGCCCGCTCGCCCGGTACGCGCGCGACGTCGACGAGCGAAGCCAGCCGCTGCTGAGCGAGCGCCGCATGTTCCTGCTGAGCACGCAGCCGGCGGCGGTGCGGGACTTCGCCCGCGCCATGGCCGTGCTCGGCGACCTGGCCGAGCCAGAGCTCGTCGGCGCGCTCGCCGGGCTCGACCGGGTCGCGTACAAGTCGGCGCTGCAGGCGCTGGACCGGATCGGCCTGCTGGCCGGCACCTCCGAGCTGCGGTTCGTGCACGCCAGCGCGCAGTTGGCGGTCGAGTCGGCCATGACGGTGGCCGAGCGGACCCGGATGCACCGCAGGGCGGCGACCCTGCTGCACGACGCGGGTCACTCCGCGGAGCACGTCGCCGACCAGCTGCTGCAGATCACCTTCGGGTACGAGCACTGGGAGATCGACGTGCTGCGCACCGCGGCCGGCACCGCGCTGGAACGCGGGTCGGGCAAGGCGGCCGCGCGGTACCTGCGGCGCGCGCTCCTCGACAACCCGGGCGGCGTCGGGGACCGGGCCAGGCTGCTGGTGGACCTGGCCGGCGCCGAGCGCGGCTTCGACCTCGCCTCCTCGGTGCGCCACCTGTCACAGGCCCTGCTGGTGCTGGAACCACCGGCCGAGCGGGCCGCGGCGGCGCTCTGGATACCGCCCGCGCTCGCCGCCACCGATCCGGCCCTGGCCACGATCGTGCGGGACGTGTCGCAGGGCCTCGCCGACGCCGACCCCGCCGGCGCTCATGGCGAGCTCGCGCTGCGGCTGGAGGCGCGCGACCGCTACCTCGGCCTGGAGGACAAGCGCAGGCTCGAGGACGCGGCCCGCCGGCTCGGCGAGCTCGCCGCCGAGCCGCCCGTGACGACCGCCGCCGGGCGCGAGCTGCTCGCCGTCCTCGCCTACGCGGCGACATTGACCCACAACGCCCGCGCCGCCGACATCGCCGCGCTCACCGAGCGGATCCTCGACCGGGAGCCGCCGTCCCCGGGACACTGCTACACCGCGCTGCCGCTGCTGGTCCCGGCGCTGATCGCGGCCGACGCGCCGGCGATCGCGACGCCGTGGCTGCGGATGACCATGGACAAGGCCCGGGACCTCGAGTCGGCCGGGGTGCGGGCCCTGGTCGACGCCGAGTGGGCGGCGCTGCTGTGCGCGACCGGGCAGCTGGGTGCCGCCCGCTCGCTCGCGCTCGGCGCCCTGGCCGGGGCGGACCAGACCTGGCCGGAGACCGTCGCGCTGGCCACCGCCACGCTCGCCGACATCGCGCTGCGCACCCAGGACGTCGAGCTCGCCGTGCAGGTGCTTGGCACCGGCCGGGAGACCGACGACCTGCGGGTCACGGTGGCCCACCGGATGCTGCGCGGCCTGGTCGACCTCTCCCGGGAGCGGACCCCGCAGGCGCTCGACCGGTTCCTGGACTGCGGCGCCCTGCTCGGTTCCAGCGGCTGGACCAACCCCGCGCTGTGCCCGTGGCGGATCTGGGCGGCCGCGGCCTACGAGCGGCTGGGCGACACCGAGTCGGCCACCGCGCTCGCCGAGCAGGAGCACCTGGCCGCGCAGCGCTGGGACGCCCCCGCGACGAGCGGCCGCGCGCTGCGCTCGCTCGGCGTGCTCACCCGGGGCGACGAGGGAGCGGATCTCCTGCGGACGGCCGTGGACCGGACCAGCGGGTCGGCCGATCGGATCGAGCACGCGAGGACGGCGGCCACGCTCGGCGCCCGGCTGGGCCGGGACTCGGCCGAGGGCCGGGAACTGCTGGCCACGGCCGACCGGCTCGTCGCGGAATGCGGCGCGGTGTGGGCCGAATCGGTGCTCGAGACCCCCGCGCACGGCCCGGTGCCGCGATTGACGACGGCGAAGCGCGTCATTTTGTCGAGGACTGAACAAATGGTCGCCGAGCTGGTCGTCCAGGGTTGGACGAACCAGCGAACAGCGGATTCGCTCGGGGTGACCAGGCGAGCGGTCGAGAAGAATCTCACCGGCATTTACCGAAAGCTCGGCGTAACTGGGCGCGCCGCACTGGCGACCCATTTCGGCGCACTCGCCGACGACTCGGCCCGGCCGGACGTTCGCGGCTGAGAGCAGCGGGTCTGCCCGCTCCCGCGGCACTCCGAAAGGGGCCCGCGGTGTCGCCGGCCGGTTATGGGGAAAACATTGTCCGCGTTCTCGAAGAATGGTGTGGTCGGCCCGGGTCCGTACCCCTCCGAACCCATACCGAACTTCCTCCGCACCCCTCCGTACTCGTCCGAACCGGCACCGCACGCCGCCGCTCCGGCACCACAGTATTAACGCCTTTTCGTGCCATTCTTGTTGCTTCGGCGTGACGCGGATACCTACAGTGTGAACAACGGATTTTCACGCAGTCGGCCCGATGGTGAACGCCACATCGGAGCGCATTCTCGACGCAGAGGGGAATGGTCGTCGATGACTATTGATGTCTCAACAGCCGAGATCCACGAAGTGCTGAGCGCGGTGTCTGTCCGGCGCCCGGACGACGGCAGGGGCATCTTCCGGTCCTTCTTCGACCGGTCCGGGATGTGCGTGGCCCAGCTGGACCACTCGATCCGCATCGTGGACGCGAACGTGGACTTCTGCCGCCAGTTCGGCAGGACGTCGGCGGAGGTGTCCGGCCGCGCGTTCGCCGACCTGCTGCACCCGAGCGTCCGCGAGAAGACCGGGCTGCATCTGGCCCGGCTCGCCGGCGGCGAGCGCTCCCGGTTCACCGACCGGATGGTCGCGGTCCGGCCGGGCGGCGTCGCGTTCACCGGCGAGCTCACCGGTCTCGCGGTGCACGGCGACGCGGGCCGGGTCGACGGCATAGTGGTGTTGCTGCGCCCGGAGCGGGACGACCGCAACGGTCACCTGCTGACCGGACGCAAGAAGGTCCTGACCGAGATGGACGCCCGCATCCTCGAGGGCGTCGCCGCCGGGGTGTCGACCGTGCAGCTCGCGGCAAGCCTGTACCTCAGCCGGGGCGGCGTGGAGTACCACGTCACCACGCTGCTGCGGAAGCTCAAGGTCAAGAACCGGCCTGCGCTGGTGTCCAAGGCGTACTCGATGGGCATCTTCGGCGTCGGGTCGTGGCCTCCGCAGGTGCTGCCCGACTTCGTGAAGTGACCCGGCGACGGTGCCGAAAGGGGCCATAGATGTCCAGACGTGCGCTGATCACCGGTATCACCGGGCAGGACGGCTCCTATCTCGCGGAACACCTGCTGTCACTGGGATACGAGGTGTGGGGCCTGATCCGCGGCCAGGCGAACCCGAGGAAGTCGCGGGTGAGCAGGCTGGTGACCGACCTGTCCTTCGTCTACGGCGACCTGATGGACGAGGGCAGCCTGATCTCGGCGGTCGACACGGTCCAGCCCGACGAGGTCTACAACCTCGGCGCG
>Ga0193742_1001611_pt1 | contig 13421 bp, 14 predicted proteins | sample L2c1metaG_FD_165511 | JGI IMG/M metagenome (GOLD analysis project Ga0193742, IMG submission 165511) | Soil microbial communities from a riparian zone of the East river system, Colorado, United States - L2c1 | ecosystem: Environmental > Terrestrial > Soil > Riparian zone | place: USA: East River... | reverse complement strand
GCCTGCGCGCTGGTGTCGAACCCGGACCTGCTGGTACTCGACGAACCGACCGTGGGTCTTGACCCGGTACTGCGGGTCGACCTGTGGGAACAGTTCCGCCAGTTGGCACGCCGCGGTACGACGCTGCTGGTCTCGAGCCACGTCATGGACGAGGCCGAGAACTGCGGAGACCTGTTGCTCATGCGAGAAGGCCGCCTTCTCGCTCACACCACACCATCGAAACTGCGGGAGGACACCGGATGTACGTCACTGGAGCAGGCGTTTCTGTCCATCATTCGGCACAGCACCGCGGCCTGAAAAATCGAAGCCGGCTGAGCCCGCAGGCCTACCTCGCGACCACAGGGCGGATACTCCGGCAACTCGCAGGCGACCACCGAAGCGTCGCGATGATCCTGGTGGTGCCGAGCGTCATCATCACGTTGATGTACTTCATGTTCCAGAACGCGCCACACCGGCCGGGCGCACCGTCGCCGTTCAACAATGCGTGCCTGATCATGCTCGGGGTCTTTCCGCTGATCATCATGTTCCTGATCACGTCGATCACCATGCAGCGCGAACGCGTGTCCGGAACGTTGGAACGGATCCTCACCACTCCCCTGCGCCGGCTGGATCTGCTGGCCGCCTACGGCACCGCGTTCTCGATTGCGGCCGCGGCGCAGGCGTCCCTTGCATGCGTCGTCGCCTTCTGGTTTCTCGGGTTCGAGACGGCGGGCAATCCGATGCTGGTCTTCGCCATTGCGATCATCAACGCGGTCCTCGGCGTCGGCCTCGGCCTGTTGTGTAGTGCGTTCGCACGCACCGAGTTCCAGGCGATTCAGTTCATGCCGGTGGTGATCGTGCCGCAGCTGCTGCTGTGCGGCATCATCGTGCCGCGCGACCTGCTGCCCGAGTGGCTGCAATGGATCAGCAACGCGCTGCCCGCCAGCTACGCGCTGGAAGCACTGCAGCTGGTCGGCGCCAACGCCGACTTGTCGGCTACGGCAGTCCGCGACATCGGGATCGTCGTGGGCTTCGCGGTGGTGGCGCTGTGCCTGGCGGCGGCAACGCTGCGGCGCAGAACTCCATGAGCCCGAAGCGTCCCGGGCGACCACCCGGACCCTCCGATACCCGCGACCGGATCCTGACGAGCGCGCGAGAACTGTTCGCCCGCAATGGTATCGACAAGACCTCGATCCGCGCGATCGCTTCCGCGGCAGGGGTCGACGCTGCGCTAGTGCATCACTACTTCGGTACCAAGCAGCAGCTCTTCGTTGCCGCCATCCGCATTCCGATCGACCCGATGCAGGTGATCGGACCGATGCGCGAGACTCCCATCGACGAACTCGGGCTGAAGTTGCCGTCGCTGCTGCTGCCGTTGTGGGACTCCGAGATGGGCTCCGGCTTGATTGCAACGCTGCGATCGCTGCTGGCCGGAGGCGAGGTGAGCCTGGTCCGCTCGTTCCTGCAGGAGATCGTCGCCGTCGAAGTCGGGTCGCGCGTCGACGACCCACCCGGCTCGGGCCGGATCCGGGTTCAGTTCGTCGCGTCCCAGTTGGTAGGCGTCGTCATGGCGCGCTACATCCTGGAACTAGAACCGTTCAAGTCGCTGCCCGTGGAGCAGATCGCCGAGACCATCGCGCCGAACCTGCAGCGCTATCTCACCGGCGACCTGCCGGGGTTGGGCTAGGGTTCGGCGCGCTCGAGCAGCCGCTGATGCTCCGCATCGTCGCTGATCGTCATGGCCTCGTCGACGAGCAGCACCGGCACGCCCGCCTCGATCCGGTAGGCACGGCGCAGCCTCGGGTTGTACAGATATTCGTCGCCAATCAGCAGCAACGGTCCGCGGTCCTCCGGGCACACCAGGATGCCGAGTAACCGTTCGTCGAGCACGACGGCTACGGGCCCAGCGGGATGTTGATTCCGCCGCCGGGCGCGCCGATGCCGAAACCACCCGGAGCGCCTCCGGGGTTGGTCGGATCGTACTGATTGATCCCGAGTGTTATCGGGGCCTGCTGCTGCACACCACGCGCCTGATTCCGCTTCTGGAAGGCAACCGTGTTCTCCAGCGCGTTGATCAACGGCACCTGGTTGGGGCGCTTGTCCATCGCGGCGACGAGATCGTCCATGTTGCCCTTGGACGGGACGAAGCCAAGGGCGCGCATCTTGAGGGCCACGTGGATCAGTTGCGAAACCTGACCACCACCGGCACCGGTGTCGTACTGCCCGGCGATGTCGTCGAGCACATCGGCGTTCGCGGTGCCCGACCCCAACCCGACCATCAGGCCCGCGGCCAGTGCACCACTGGCCACTGCCCCGGTGACGGCGCGCCGCCAGCCCGTGTTCCTGCCGGTCTGCGATGTCATCGATCCTCCATGCGGAGCCTTGCCCGACCCAATGCGGCTATCTGCCACCAGCGGGAGCCTAACAGTGTGCCGCGACCGCGGCACGGCCTCAGTCGTCACCGGCCGCGCCCATCAACTCGGCCCGCACCGCCACTGTGAGCCGCTTGTAGCGATTCGTGTCCTCGTCGAGATACCAGGCGTGGCGCGACGGCTTCGGGATGCCGGCGGCCTCGAGCGGACCGAGCAGCGGCCGGTACGACGCGCTGAGCTTCATCTCCGGCACCACGTGAATGATGTCGGGCGGGACCCCGACCGCGAGCGCGGCCAGCGCCTCGTTCAGGTCGGCCGTCGGCACGCTCCCGCCGGGGGCGAGCGCGAGGGCGGTGACCGCGAGCTGCAGCCCGTCGACCTCGACCCGGTAGGTGACCGCCAGGTCGACGGCGCCGACTCGGCCCCCGGCGTCGTTGACCGCAGCGGCGAAGACCGGTCCGCGGGCGGTGCGGATGACCGAACCGCGGTTGTCGACGAGCCAGAAGTCGCCGTCGTCGTCGCGCCGGAACAGGTACTCCGTCGATACCCAGGTGTCCGCGGGGGCGAACACACCCCGCTTGATCGACGCGGTCGGATCGATCGGGCCGCGCGGATGGGCGAGCAGCACGCCGACCTCGCCTGCCTGCGCCAACCTCACGAATCCGCGGTCGTCCTCGAGGATCAAGTCGTCGTCGACGTCGTACGCGGCGAGTTCGACGTGCCCGCCGCCGGGAAGTGGGCGTCCCTCACTGCCGACCTTCGCCCCGGACACGTTGGCCAGCACGGCCTGCCCGTCGGTGGTGGCGAAGAACTCGACGATGTGCGCTGGCGCGAACTCCTCCTCGACGCGCTTCCACAGCCCGGTGGGCATGCCCGAGCCGATGAACAGGCGGACCGGGTGGTTGCCGTTGATCGAGAACGACGGATCGTCGATGACGTCGCGCAGCATCGCCCAGGTGTAGGACACGACGGTGACGCCGTACTGGCGCAGCTCGTGGACGAACCGGTCGGGCCGCAGACCCCGCGACAGCGCGATCCGGGTGCCGCCCACCACGGCGCCGCCCAGGCTGACCAGCAGGCCGGACTGGTGATGCAGCGGGGTGAGGCAGTAGACCGTGTCGCTCCGGCCGAGGTTGGCCGCCGACGCCGTGCCGAACGCGGAAAGCGCCCACCGGAAGTTGGTGATCTGGCGCGCCACCAGCTCGCCGTTGACGGTGGCGAAGGCGACGTAGGCGAGATCCTTGGCGTATCCGGGATTGGGTCGGTACCAACCGGGCAGCTCGACCACGTCCGGGTCGATCCGCTCCATGTCGGTGACGTCGGCGTCCTCGGGAAGGTGCAGTTCGCGCGTCTCGCCGCCGCCGAGCACCAGCACGCGCAGCGGCAGCCGCCGGGCCGCATCGAGGTTGCCAGGATCGGCGATGACGTCGGATACCGCGCCGATGCGGGCCGCTTCGGCGAGATCACCGTCGGGCGGCATGAGCACGGCCACCGCGCCCAGTCGCGAGAGCGCGGCGATGGCGACCAGAGCACTGGGCCGGGTCTCCATCAGGACGCCGACGTGGGCGCCCTGCCGCACGCCGACCCCGATCAGGCCACGGACCACGTTGTTGATGCGGCGGTCCACCGCCTCATAGGTGTGCACCCGACCGTCGAACAGCAGGAACTCGCCGTCGGGCGCCCCGCGGGCCTGCTCGGACAGGATCCGGCCGAGCGAAATGCGGGTGTGGTCGTTGATCTGGCCCAGCCGCGCAAGCCGGGGCAACGTGCGGACGGTCTCGACGGCCAGCGCGCGGGCAGACTTGTTGGCGGCCACGAACGCGTCGGCGGCCGAGCGGGCCAGGTTGAACGTCATCTCCGTCGCGGCGGCGGCCCCGTGCGCCACCCGCGACGCCAGGGGAACGCCGCTCTCGCTGTGCTCGGCGGGCTGCAGCGCCATCGGAACAATCTGCTCGGGCATCTCGCCGTCGCCTGCCAGCCACTTCACCCAACTGGCGACCGTCGGCCACGTCTGGGTGGCCGCCCTGGAGCCGACCACCAGGCCGAAGTGTCCGGTGCGGATGAGGTATTCGTAGACCTCCGCCTGTGGGGCTGCGCGCTTGATGCCGCGCACCGACGCCGGCTGACCGATGTCGTCGACCTCGCCGACCACGGCCAGCACGGGGCAGTCGATGTCGCTGAGGGTGACCAGGTCGCCGCGAATGCTGAAGCCGCCGGACATCATCCTGTTGTGGGCGATGAACTGCTTGAGCAATTCCGCGATCGCCGGCCCCGACCAGGCGATCCAGCCATCCGACGAGAGGAACCGCCGCTGCTGTTCCCTGGGCAGCAGTGCCTCACGGTCGTGCAGCTGGCGCAGGAAGTCCAGTCGTGCCTGCGCGGTCTTGAGCGGATCGAGCATCTGGAACCCGGTGCGGGCGAGCCAGCCGGGGACGTCGATGCGGCTGAACACGTGGTCGGCCATGAAGTCGGCGGCCGCGGCGCTGAAACCGGCGGGCAGGTTCATCGGCAGGCCCGCCAGGGTGTCCACGGGAGAGCCGAACGCGATGATGCTCGCCAGGTCCTTCGAATGCCGGTACGCCGCGGTCTGGTAGGCGAACATGCCGCCCTGCGAATAGCCGGCGAGGTGCACGTCGCGGTCCGTGACCGTCTTGACGGTGTCGATCGCCTCACTCAGCGCGACGACGTGATCAGCGAGGTTGCGCTGCATGCCGCCCTCGACCTGGTCGGGCGAGCCGAAGTCGATGACCCACGGATCGACCCCGGCCGCGTGCAGGATCCCGACGGCGCCCTCGTCGCGGGTGACGTCCCACATGTCGGCCGACATCATCATCGGGTGCACCATCAGGACGGGCGGTCCGGCGGGTGTGGCGCCGGGCCTTGAGTCGGGCGGGAAGTACCGTCGCAGCCGGTACATCGGCACAGCCTCGATGATCTGGAACGGGGACGGCACCGCGCCGGTCTCCAGTCCGCCGTAGCGGAGTACTTCCAGGCCGTTCTGAGCGGTTGCGACCAACCGCCCGACCGGCCTGGTGATCGCCGACAGGTCCACTGGGCTCCCCTTTGTGACGTCCTGAATCCCCCGATCCGACGTCATCATGGCACAGCTGATTGAGGCGCCAGCGCGTTTGACCGGCGCAGAGCTTAGACCGCCGCGGGCATGATGCGGAAGGGTCGCGACTCGCGGCCGAACACGAGCCGCCCGTCACGCCACAAGGCGATTCCGACGTGAGTGGCGGGCTCGACTCGTCGCAGGGACGCGGTCAACCGCGTGCCCACCTCGATGGTCGCCTTGGGCAACCCGAGGACCGCCGCCGGGTTGCTCGAGATGAGGTCTATCGCACTAGACAGTTGCATCGAGCCATCGCGCGCAAGAGCATGCGGCGCCGACTGCAGCGCCGAGGGCAGGTAATCCGAGCACAGCACGTCGCAGACACCGGCGGCGACAGCGTCGGCAGCTAGCAGATTGCCCGCCGAAGTCGACCGCCCGCGGACCGCATTCGGGGCACCCAGCACGACTGTCATCCCCAGCTCGTCGGCCCGGCGTGCGGCCTCCATCGTCAGTGGAAACTCGGCGACACGTGCGCCGTGGTCAAAACCTTGCTCGATGTGTTCGGTGGTCCTGTCGTCGTGAGTTGCCAACACGATGTCGTGTGCGAGCGCGAGCGCCGCAACTTCCTCGCGCCGATCGGCGGTCCGGCTCAGCCGGACCGGGTCGACGGTGAACACCTCCTCGACCTCCGCCTCGGTCACGCCCCAGTCCTGCGAGTAGAACGCACGCGTGGCAGCGAGGGAGGAGAACCGGCTGCGCTCCACCGATGTCTCGATCATCGAGATGAGCGCCACCCGCGACGACGACGCCAGTACCGCGCGAAGCGCGTCCACCGAGTTTTCGTCCGTCAGCTCGACCCGGGCGTGAATCCGCCAGTCGCAGCACAGGAATGGTGCGAGTTTCTCGATGACGGCCGCGAGCACGGTGGCATCGGCGATGGCGATGCCCTTGCGGGGCGACTCCTCGCACCTGGCCGCCACGCAGACCGTCGCGATTCCCGCCGCGGCGCACTCGACGTCGAGGACCGAGATCACCGCTTCGTAATCGAGTGACACCGTTGCGCGGGGTCGTCGGCGCTCGACGAGATTGTCGAGGTGTAGGTCGACGCCGCCCGGAACCAGAAGAACGTCGGCTGGCGCAACCCCTTCGACGATGTCGGTCACCCTGCCGTCCGCGTCGAGCGTCACCACGGCGTCGGGAATGGCCGGCCGTCCCCCTCCGGGCAGCACCGTCACGCCCTCGATCACTGTTTGTGCCATTCGATTCTTCCTTTCCGCAACTCACCCGACGCTGTCGCGACGGATTCGAGTGCACTACCGGGCGCACCGGTCGCGATGATGGCCGCCCCGGCGTCCATGGCGCGTTTGAGCGAGGAGGCCAGGCTGTCCGGATCCACGGATCTCTCGGGTTCGTCGAGCACGACGAACGGCCGCTCGGCAAGCAGCGCGGCAGCGAGCGCGACGGTAAGCCGATCGGCCGTTCTGAGCCGCCCGATGGGTGCCGGCGCCAGGTCCGCGGCCTGAAACCTGGCCAGCGCCGCCACCGCGGCGGAGCGGCTCCGCTGAGCGACCCTGGCCGCCACGATCGCCGCGGGCAACCGCGGCGCGGCTGCGAGTTGCCCGTCGAACGACGCGATGCGGTGACTTCGCATCCAGGCGACCGTGCGGGGATCCGCGGCCGTGAGGTTCAACACTCGAGCGCCGAGCCGGAATGTCACCTCGCCCGCGTCGGGGCGGTACACCCCGGTCAAACACCTGACGAGTGTCGACTTGCCGGAACACGGTGCCCCAACAATCAGCGACAACGTTCCGCCACGCGCGATCAGATTCACGGCGTCGAGCACCCCGGTGGGCGCCGCGCCGCCGAACCTCTTCGACAAGTCCGTGACCGTGATTGCGGCCGCCCCTTGCGCGATCATCAGGTCAGCCTCGATGAGACGAGAAGCTGGGTGTAGGGATGCTGGGGATCTTCGAGGATCTGCTCCGAAACTCCCTGTTCGACGATGCGCCCGTGGTGCAGCACCACGATGCGCGACGCAAGAATGCGCACCACGGCAAGGTCGTGGGAAACGATGACGGTGGCCGATCCGAGCGTCTCGGTCACCCGCTGGACGACGTCGAGCAGGTCGGCCTGAACTGAGGGATCAAGCCCGGTCGTCGGTTCGTCCAGGAGCAGCAGCTGTGGCGGATCCACCAGCGCCCTGGCCAATTGGACCCGCTGCTGCATTCCGCCCGAGAACGTCATCAATGCGTCGGTATGGCGCTCCGGCTGCAGACCGAGCTCGGAGAGCAAGTCGGTGGCCCTGGCGTGGATCCCGGTGAACGCCCGGGCACCACCACCCAGCAGTCGTTCAGCGACGTTCGATTCGGCGGCCAGCCGCGGGTACAGCCCTGCCGCCAACGCGTTCTGATGGACCATCACCACCGTCGACCGCCTGAGCTCGCGATGCGCTGCGGTCGCCTGAAACATGTTCTCCTGCTGACCGACGACCATCGAGCCAGCGTCGGGGACGAGGTCGAGATGCAGGCACCGCAACAGCGTGGTTTTGCCCGAACCCGATTCCCCGACGACGCCAAGCACTTCGCGTGAACCCACTTCGAACGACGCGTCGTGAACCGCTACCACTGAGCCGCAGGCATGGCAGCGGTTGGTGCCGGCTTCTTCTCCCGTCAGCTCGACACAGCGGTCGCATCCCGGTCCGAACCGGTGCGAGACGCCACGGACCGACACCAGTGGCGGCGGCGGCAGGAGTGACTCCCCGTCCGTCCAGTCGGCTAGACCATCGAAGGCATTGGCGGTCATCATTCCGCCGCCCCGACGCGCGCGCCGCACGCATCGACGTCGCTGCAGCACCAGACCAGCGCCGCGACGCCCGCCCCGTCGGTCGGAACGCGATAAGACGTCGAACTACCGCACCGATGGCAGGGACCGTCGGGCCGCTCCGGTTCGAGCGGACGGTCGTCGAAGGCCAGCGGTTCAACGGAGGTGTAGGGCGGCAGCGCAGTCAGCCGCGCCCGCCTGCCCGCACCGAGCAGGATCGGGTGGGCCCGCTGATTGAGGCGCATGACGTCGTGTCGTGGTATCGGGCTCGGGCTCATCAGCCGCGCACCCGCGACCAGGACGGGATGATCCGCGCCGGTACGCGGCCCACCGAGCCGGGCCTGCGCGTCGTAGAGGTCGAGCCACGCCGGTGTGTAGTCGCGTTCGGCATGACACGCCAGTGCCGCGACGTCGTCAGGTACCACCCGACGCAACGGCTCGGGGTGCGGAACCTGAAGCACGAGAAGCTGATCCGCGCGCAGGTCGGTATCCGGGATGCGGTGCCGGCTCTGGATGATCGTCGCCGCGGGTGTGCTCGTCGTGGCTTCGCACTGGGCGGAGGCACTGATCAGGTTCCGCATGCCGACCGCATTGACCGAGAAGTCGTCGCCCTGATCGATGACCTTGACGATGTCGGTCGGTCCGACGACGGACAGCGTCACCTGCAGCCCTCCGCTGCCCCAGCCACGTGCCACCGGCATTTCTCGCGACGCGAAAGGCACCTGCCAGCCGGGAATGGCCAGCGCCTTCAGAATCGCCCGGCGAACATTGCGCTTGGTGTCTTCGTCGAGGTATGCGTACGCCTCGGGTTTGCCGTGGGCAGCGGCCAGCCCGGCCACCGTCTGCGGCTGGTTCGGAGTCGACATCACCGGGCCTGCTTCACGGCCGCTTGAGCGAGGTACGCGGCAAAGCCGGCGTAGTGGGGCAACCTGAGGTGTTCGACGAATCCGTTCGTGGCCGACCCGTCCGTGGCCGCGATGATGGTCTGTTCGTCGAGCACGAGTTGTTCCCGGAGCTCGCCGTCGGCCTGCATGGCGGCGTCGAGCAGTGCCAGCGATATTCCGCGCCGTTCCACCGTTCCCATCGAGGCGCCCCATCCCATCGCGAGCCCCGGCTTCCCGTCCACGTCGGCGTCCAGGACGACCTCGACTTCGGTGATCGGCACGTCGACGACCGCGCACGGCGCTTCGGTTCGCGGATGCGGGATCCGAATTCGCGCGACTCCGACGGTCAGTTCGACGAGCACGGCCTCCTGCCGGCGACCCAGGATCAACGCCGCCAGCGCGACGAGCGCACCCGTCTCGCCCCGGGCCAGCAACCCCAGCCGGCAAGCCCGGGTGAACGGCGGCACCAGGACGGTGTGGGCTGGGTCCTCGCCCGCTCCGTCGTCTGGTTGCGGCACCATCGACACTCCGTTGATGAGGTCTCGCACCCGCGGCACTCCGCCGCGTGTCGGCGCGTCGCTCACGGTGGCCGCCGTCGCGGTCGCGTCGGCCGTCGACCCGACCTCCTCAACGCTGGGTGCCTGGGACCAATTCAGTTGCCGTGGAGCCAGATCGGGTGAGAAACCGAGCCACTGACCGCCTGGTATCTCCGGGTACGCCGAGGACAACCGCCGCACGACGGCGACGTCGTCGGGAGCCACGGTAACGGCGTGTACGTGGGGCTGGGTGGCCGCCCACACCCGCAACATTGAGACCGCGTGCGGGGTGTCGCCGTGCGACTGGTCGAGCGCGCGCCGAGCCGCAGCGGTCTCCCAGAGTCCCGCTTCGGCGCATACCTGCTGCTCGAGCATCAAGGTGCTGACGCCACCGGCTTGGTGACCCGTCGCAGCTCGCACTAGCGTGCGGGCCGCGTCGAGCGCGGTGTTCTCGTGCATGCTGGCGTACATCAGGCCGCCTCGTGGCGAATCGAGACGCTGCGCGGTAGCCCGATCAAGCATTCCGCGGTGACGACGAGGACGTCGACGCCGCACGGTGGTGCGGCGTTCGCGGCGCTGAATGCGTGGATGGCGACCGGGTCCAGTGCGACGAACGCTCTTTCGGATCCCCGCACTCCAGGTCCCGAGATCGACATCGGCATCGGTTCGCCCGCCGCGGCGATCACCACGGTGGCGCCTTGCTCCGGCGCGAGCCGAGTCCCGCGACGGGCACGGGTAATCGCGTCGGCCGCAGGCCCGTCCGCCAACACCCAGTCGGCGTCGGCCACGTCTCCGTGTGCCGCCCCAGTCACCTGGGCCACCAATGCCGCCGTGCGCTCCGCCGTGCTGCCGCCTGCCACGCCCAGCGACAGTCCACGATCGAGCAGGGCCAGCAGAATCGCCGCGGCACCGTCGAGTTCGGCTCTTTCGGAGACCGTCGGCCGGGTGGGAAGCACGATCGGCGTCCCCGGGGCGCACAACGCCCGCATGGCCGCCAGAAATGCGGTGCGCCCGTCGTGCACCGGATCCCAGTTCACGGCTCGCCCAGCCGTGTCATCGCGACCAGACCGGCACGCTCGCCATCCTCGCGGGCGCGCGCTTGCTCTGCCGCCCGGCACAATTCGCGCACCCGCCCGGCAAGCGGCCCGCGCCGTTCGTACTCGGCGTCACAGACCGCTGCCGCAACCGCGCCCACCAGGTCATAGCCGCTTCGCATCCCGTCGCCTCGGGTCCCCGCGAGCGTGATCGTGCAACGGGTGAGGGACACGTGTCCGAGCACCACTGTGGTCGCGCCGGACCCGGGCACCGCAACTCTGATCGGCGCGCTGACCGACTCGGGTCCCGCGGTGACCGATACCTCAACCCCGCCGGCCAGGATGTCGTCGGCCAGGGCCTCCAGAGCGCCTACCTCCGCACCGGCCAGGGCCTCGAAGCGTTGTTCGGCCATCATTCGAGATCCACCGTGAATTGAACCCGATCTCCACGAAACCGGTGCTGCACCAAAGCAATGGGCTTGCCGTCCTGGTCGACGTTGAGGCCGCGCATCTCCAGGATCGCAGCGCCGACGGGCAGTTGCAGCGCCTCCGCTTCGGTGGGTTCCGCCAGTCCGGCCGCGAAGGTGCGGTTGGCACGCTGCATCCGCACGCCGTAGACGTCCAGCAGGTGATCGAAGAGTGAGGTTTCCCCATCCCACCGTTCCGCAAGGCCAGGGAAGCGGTCCGCGTCGATCGACGTCACTGAAACCGACCAGGGCTGTTCATCGACCAGGCGGAGGGTACTGCACACCAGCACCGTGCCCACTGTCCCGAGTTCTGCTTGTAATTGCGGACTTTCGCTTGTCACGGCCGACAGCAGCCGGATGCTCACTTGATGGCCGAGCTCCTGCATGGTGTGGGTGAGGCTCGCATCGCGGCCGGCCGAGATGTTGTAGCGTACCCGCGGCCGCGCGACGAACGAACCCTTGCCGTGGACCGTTTCGATCAGGCCGCGCTGATTCAGTTCGCCGAGCGCGCGGCGGACGGTGAGCCGGTTGACCTCGAACTCCTGCGACAGTTCCGCCTCGCTCGGGAGCCGGTCCCCCGGCCTCGCCGCCTCGGCCAGACGTGCCTCCAGCACGTCGCTCAGCTGACGGTAGATCGGGCGATCGGCGTATCTATTGATCACGACAAGAAGTCTACTCATCTATACCTCTATACACCGAGCACACGCCGCCGAATCGCAGCCGAAAGTCGTTCGAAGGCAACGACTACGACCAGAATCGCCAGAATGATCGTGAGGGCCTCGTCGTAGCGCAGCAGAGTCATCGACGTGGCCAGCTCGATGCCGATGCCACCGGCCCCGACGAGTCCTAGCACCACCGACGATCTCGCCGACGATTCCAGCGCGAACATCGAAGTCGTCACGAAGGACGGCAGGCAGGCGGGAATCACCCCGCCGACGATCACGCCGGCGCGGGGTGCACCGATCGCACGCAAACCCTCGATTCGGCCCGGGTCGATGTCTTCGATGCTCTCGGCGAAGAATCGGCCGCAGAACCCCATGACGTCCACCGTGATCGCCAGCACGCCAGCCTCGGGACCGAGGCCGACCGCGATCACGAAGATCAGACCCCAGATGAGGTCTGGAATCGTCCGGCTCACCGTGATGATGGCCCGGCTGACCCCGTACAGCGACCAATGCGGCGTGGTGTTTCGCGCCGCCATGACCGCAAGCGGCACACTGAGAATCACGCCGATTATCGTGCCGAGGAGTGCCATCTCCACGGTGACGAGCAGGGCCGCCAGAATCGGGCCCACCCGGCTGACGTCGGGCGGTACCGCGTCGTCGACGAACTCGCTGAGCCGGAACACCCCCGTCAGTAGGGAGTCCGGCCGAACGGTGGCGCCTTCGGTCCAACCGTGCACGAGCAGCGCGCCCACCACCAATACGATGACCAGCGTGAGCAGGCTCGGTCGCCGAACGCGCGGCGGCGGAGCGGTGCGGGTGGCCGGCTCAGTCACGTGGTGGACTCCGCGAATATTGGGTTCAGCTGCGTTTCATCGCAATCGCCCGCGGGTTGGTCGAAGTCCAGGGTGCCGTTGCGCAATCCGATGACTCGATCCGCGTAGCGCAGGGCCAACTCGATCTGGTGCAGCGCCATGATGACCGTGACGCCGCGTTCGGCGGCGATCGAACACATCAGGTCCAGCACCGCGTTCGCCGAGGCCGGATCCAGGCTGGCGACGGGTTCGTCGGCGAGGATGACGCGCGGCCGCTGCATCAGCATCCGGGCGATCGCGACCCGCTGCTGCTGCCCCCCGCTGAGCGTATCCACCCGACGGTCCGCGAACGCGGCGACGCCCACCCGCTCGAGGCATTGCATAGCCTCCTGGCGGACGTCGCCCGGACTGGTCGACGGCCAGGAACACCGCGAGCCGTGCCGGCCCATCGCGCCCTGCACCACGTTGTGGAACGCGGTCAACCGCGGGATCAGATGGTAGCGCTGGAAGACGAATCCGACGTCGCGCCGGATCGCCCGCAAGGCAGGCCGCGACGCGCCGGTGACCTCGGTCCCCGAGATCGCGATGCGTCCGCCCGTCGGCTCGATCAGACGCACCAGGCAGCGCAGGAGCGTCGATTTGCCGGCTCCGTTCGTGCCGATCAACGCGACCGTCTCGCCTTGGTGGACCCGAAGGTCGAGGTCCGACAGGGCATCGGTCTTGGCACGCCGGTAGCGCACCCGCAGATTCGTCACATCGATCGCCGGGGCCGACCCGGTCGTGCCGGCGAGATCGCCTTC
>Ga0193742_1001610_pt1 | contig 13428 bp, 12 predicted proteins | sample L2c1metaG_FD_165511 | JGI IMG/M metagenome (GOLD analysis project Ga0193742, IMG submission 165511) | Soil microbial communities from a riparian zone of the East river system, Colorado, United States - L2c1 | ecosystem: Environmental > Terrestrial > Soil > Riparian zone | place: USA: East River... | reverse complement strand
GGTGCCCGCAGGTTCGCGTTCAACTGGGGCCTGGCCCGGGTGAAGGCCGACATCGACGCTCGCACCACCGATCCGGCCCACGAGTCGGTGCGCTGGGATCTGGGCTCGTTGCGCAAGGTGTGGAATCAGACCAAGGACGAGGTGGCGCCGTGGTGGGCGACCAACAGCAAGGAGTGCTACTCGGCCGGGCTCGCCGATTTAGCTCAAGCACTGAACAACTGGAGTGCCAGCGTGGCCGGCACCCGGCACGGCCGGCGGGTGAGATTCCCCCGATTCACATCCAGTCGCCGCGACGCGGGTCGGGTGCGGTTCAGCACCGGCACCATGCGGCTTGAGCCGGATCGGCGCACCATCACCGTGCCGGTGATCGGTGCACTGCGCGCCAAGGAGAACACCCGCCGCGTGGCGCGCCACGTCGCATCGGGGCGGGCACACATCCTCAACATGACCCTGTCGCAGCAGTGGGGCCGGTTGTTCGTCTCAATCGGCTACGCGCTGCGCACACCGGCCACCGAGCGCACGGTGACCCAGCCAACGGTGCGGGCCGGGGTCGACCTCGGTGTACGCACCCTGGCCACGGTCGCCACCATCGACACCGCCACCGGCGAGCAGACACTGACTGAGTATCCGAATCCGGCCCCGCTCAAGGCGACGCTGACCGCGCGTCGTCGGGCCGGACGTGAACTTTCCCGCCGCATACCCGGCTCCCGAGGATGGACAGCAGCGAAAACCAAGCTGATCCGCCTCGACCGCCGATGTGTGCATCTACGGCGGGAAGCTGCCCACCAGCTCACCACCAAGCTGGCCCGCAGCTACGGCCACATCGTGATCGAAGACCTCGACGTGGCCGCAATGAAACGGGGCATGGGCCGGCGGGCGTTCCGCCGGGCCGTCTCCGACGCCGGCATGGGTGCGATCAAACCCATGCTGGTGTACAAGACCGCCCGCCACGGTGGGCGATTGACGGTGGCCGATCGCTGGTTTGCCTCCAGCCAGATCCACCACGGCTGCACTCAACCCGACGGCACACCGTGCCGGCTGGCCGGGCGCGGCCGTATCGACAAGCAGCTGGTGTGCCCGCAAACGGGTGAAACCGTCGACCGCGATCACAACGCTGCGCGCAATCTCCGTGACTGGCCGGATAACGCCAGTTGTGGCCCAGTTAGGGCCACGGCCCCATCGGTACCCGGGCCAACCACAACGGTTGGTACAGGCCATGGCGTCGACGCCGGATTACCCGGCGCCGGCGGAGCTTCTGTAAGACCCCGCCCACGCGGGGCCCGAAGTGGCGAGGCCAAAACCCAAACCCCGCAAGGGGACGCCGCATGAGCGTGCAACCAAAACACACTCAACGGCAACGGATGCTCACCTGAGGAAAGTGCTTGCAGGGCAACAGTCCGACCGCAATTCCCAGGATCGCGGCGAGCTGGACGTTGCTGAAGAAGGTCATGGCCGGGGTGAGTCCCCCGATGGTCCAGTCCAGCGGGCGGTTGGTGAAGTCCGCGGGCTCCTTGGCGGGGAGCGGGCCTGCATAGCTGACGTACCGGCGGACCCAGGTCACGTAGTTGCGCGCCAGTCGCGCGTGGTAGTCCTCGCCGAGCGCATCCCACGCCGCCTGGTCCTCGTTCATGTGCTCCCGGAAGATCACCTTGCACTGCTCGACGACCTCGTCGTCGCTCAGCGCGCATAGGGCCGGCAGCAATGACTCCGACTTCCCGGTGCGGTAGTCGACGTTGATGGCGACCTCGTGCACGATCCCGTTGGTGACGAGGTCGGGGTGATCTGCGATCAGGTTCAGCACCAGGGCGCCGCCCGAGCTGCAGCCGTAGAACGTCGCCTCGTCGATGCCCAGGGACCGAACCAACGCGGCAACCTGATCGGCGGCCTTGACCGGCGTGAGGTCCTGCGGGTCGGGCGGGGCGCCGGTGCGGGAGAAGCCCGGCATGTCGAAGGTCAGGACACTGAATTGGTCGGACAGCCGGGCCGCCACCGGATCGAACGGAGCGCAGTCGCCCTCGCCGGAGGGCACCAGGACCACCGCCGGGCCGTCTCCTTGTTGCTGGCAGTACCAATCGATGCCCTCGACCTGGTGCATGAAGGATTGGACGGGCATGGTTTGCCTCCTGGTAGATGCGGCGCCGGGTCGTCCCAACCGTCGGTTTATTTGATTGACGACACTTTATCAACGTGTGGAACGGACGCCGATCCCGAAACGCCACAAGATCACCCAACTGGCGGTATTCATCAGGGATCACGCCCGAGTAGCCACCGAGTCGACCGCAGCACACAGCCGGCGATCACGCCTGGGCGGTAGAGCAATGTCTACCGAGTATTTGACGGATAACACTTTAGTGATTAGGGTCCTGATCAGGCAGTGGAGGGAGAATTCATGACCGAAGTCGCGTTCGACCTGTTCGACCCGACCGTGCAACAACGACCGTTCGAGGCCTACGCCGGCCTCCGCGATCGAGGTGCCGTAGAGCTCGTCGATCCCACGGCGTCACCGCTCACATTCGTGGTCTCACACTACGAGTCCGCCCGCGCGGTGCTCCGAGATCCGCAGACGTTCTCGTCCCGTGTGCTTCCGGCGCCCGCGATGTTGTTCCTCGACCCGCCCGACCACGACCGCATCCGGCGCACCATCAACCGCGCCTTCACGCCGGGCAGCATCGCGACCCTCGAGCCCCGCATCCACGAGATCGCGTCCGCGTTGATCGAGCCGTACGTGGCCGCCGGCGGCGGCGACTTCATCGAGGCGGTGGCCGGCCGACTACCCGTCTACGTCATCGGTGAAATGCTGGGCGTGCCGACGAACGACTGGGAGCGGCTCCGCGAGTGGTCCGAGGCCACGGTGCACACGTTGGCGGCCGTGTTGGGCGACGTCGACCCCGCGGCCATCTCTAGCTCCATGGCGTTGCACGCGTACCTCGACGAGGTCGCGGCCCGCTACCGCACAGAACCGAATGACACCATCGCCGGCCGGCTAGTGACGTTCGAGACCGACGGCGAGATCAGCCGCGACGAACTCGTCAGCTTCCTACTACTCATGTTCGTCGCCGGCCACGAAACCACCGCCGCGTTGTTGGCCCACACCCTCGAGCGACTTGCTGCCGACCCCGAACTGTTGAGCACCGTGAGGGAGGACCGCGGGCTCGTCGCACCGCTCATCGAGGAGATGTTGCGCATGTACTCGTCGCTGCAGCGCGTGTTCCGCGTTGCGACCACCGACACCGAGATCGCCGGCGTCGAAATACCCGCGGGGAGCAGCGTCGTGGTCCTGATCGGTGCCGCCAACCGCGACAACCAGCGATTTGCGGCAGGCGACCAGATTGATCTCGACGCCGCCGACGCGGCCCACTTGGCCTTCGGGCAAGGAATTCACCATTGTCTCGGCGCGCCCCTGGCCCGCCTCGAGGCCAGGGTCGCGATCAACCGAATCCTCGACACGGTCAGTGCCGTCCGCCTCGACCCTGATCACCGCATCGATCGCTTCATCGGGGGCAGCACGTCCGAACTGCTGACCACAGCGCTATGGCTGCACGTCGACGCGATCGCGGGTGAAGCCAACCCCGGGTAGAAACTGCGATGGGGCCTTGATCCCGAGGTTACGGAACGACTGTTCGTAAATAGTGCCAGGCAGCAGTAGACTCCGCCGGGTGCCGTCCCCGTCTGACCAATCCACCACGCCCGCCCGCCGCGGCCGTCCCCGCGCGGTCAATGACCGATCGGACGTTCGGGCCGCGGCAACCTCGCTTTTTGCCGATCAGGGCTACCGGTCGACCGGGGTGCGCGACATCGCCGACGCTCTGGGCATCGGCCCGACCAGCGTCTACAGCCACATCAGATCCAAGGCGGAGCTGTTGAACGAAATCGTGATCGACACAATGGACGCGATACTCGCGGTGCAGCACGAGGCGATCACCAGCTCCACTGACGTCGTGGACCGACTACGCCGAGCCGCCGAGTCCCAGGTGAGATTCTTCGTCGAACACCCCAACGAGTCACTGGTCGCGATTCGGGAGTTCCGCTGGGCCGAAGGCGAAGCCATGACTGATATCCAGACGCGCCGACTCCGATATCGCAAGGCATTCGAGGACTTACTGATCGAAGGCGACAGGCAGGGCCGCCTGTCGGTCGAGAACGCCAAGATCGCGGCGTTCTCAATCATTGAAATGGCCGAGGCCGTTCCGACCTGGTTCCGCCCGGGGCGCGAGATGTCGGTCAACCAGCTCGCATACCTATACGGCGAATACGCGTTGCGGATAGCCGGCGCCTACAACATCTCGGGAGCGGTCGAGCGCCGCACGCGCTGACCTCGTTGCCCGTCGATATACGCGGCGGACCGCCGCGCGATGGGCCGCATGCGCCGGGTTCGTGACAAACCCTGGGAGCACCGTTGACTCGGAGCGGATCCCGTTGTACGTTTCAGAACGAACAGTCGTTCCGAAAATAGTTTGGTCCCAGCGGAAAGTAAATCTCGGTGCGAGACATCACCCACGAATGAGAGCGACGGAGCACACATGAGTGACTACAAGAAGATCCTCTTCAGCCGAGACGGTGCGATCTCAACGATCACGTTCAACCGGCCCGACGCCCACAACGCAATGGACAAAGAGATGTCCGACGAATTGCAGGACGCGGTGCGTCGGGTCAAACGTGATCGCGAATGCCGTTTTCTCGTCTTCCGGGGAGCCGGGGACACATTCTGCGCCGGCGACGACATCAAGGACTTCCTGACCTGGACCGACGAGGACCCCTACTGGCAGGCGCGGCAGTACCAGGAGACCGCGCAGATGATCGAAGATCTGACTGCGATCACCATCGCCGTGGTCGATGGAGTGTGCACCGGCGGCGGCCTGGAACTCACGCTCACCTGCGATTTCGTCATCGCGACAGACCGCAGCCGGTGGGGCATGCCGGAAATCGACTGGGATATCACTCCCGGTTGGGGCGGTGTTACCCGGTTGGCGCGCTTTGCCGGACGCCGAAAGACCAAGGAATGGAACCTCATCGGTCAACTGTTCACTGCAGACGTCGCCGAGCAGCACGACCTGATCAATCGCATCACCACGCCCGCTGAGCTCGACAACGAGGTTCAGGCACTGATCGACGTGATGCAGGCGAAGAATCGTGTCACCGTCCGGCGCACGAAATTCGTTCTCAACAAGGGGGCCGACCTTCCCTTGTCCGGGGCGATGGCGTTCGAGGTGCCGGTCGAGCCGTTCGCGAACAAGCCCGGCCGTTTCGCCACCGATGGCATGGAAGACTTCGCGCACAAGGACACCCGCGAGGCTCGACGCAAGGTGTCGAGGTCGTTCTGGCAGGACTGAGACGCTCGCAGCCGATGAGTGACAACGGCCGCCACGCCGTTCACGAGCCGCTATCGGCTCGGAGAAAAGCGCTGCCGCGGCGGTACGGCGCCAACGCCACGGGCCTGTCGCCATGATCGCCCCATGCCGCACGAACGACATTGCGTACTTCCTGTCGTCGCGCCACTGAGAGTGCGACCAACGTGGGTTCGTCGAGCTCGACCACGATCCGGTCGGCACGCAGCCGACACCGGACGACTTCGGGGCGCAGCAACCGGTCGAGCTCGCGTTCCGCCCGGTTGACCGCGGTCAGGTCGGCCGGGACGATCGCGATGCCGGTCTCGACCCGGCTGGCCAGGCACGGCGCTGCGGGTAGCTCCGCCACGTCGTGCAGACCGAGGTCTGAGGAGATCAGCCGGATCGCCGCCTTGTCGATGCCGACCTCGACGTAGGGATGACGGACGTCGAACGTCCGCGCCGCGGCAAGGCCGGGCCGGAAGTCGCCGAGGTCATCGACGTTCGTGCCGGACAGCAGCGTCGCGGACGTGCGGTCGGCGATCGCGCCGTAGAGATGTGTCTTGCAGTGGAAGCACCGATTGACCGGGTTGCTCAGGTAATTGGTGTCGCCGAACTCACCCGCGTCGAACACCTGGAGGTCCCAGCCCTCGTTGCGCGCGTAGCGCCGGACCCGCTCGGTGGCCTCGGGCGGCACGGCAGGGGAGACGGCGTGGAACATCGTCGCGGCGGCGTGCCGGGCGCGGTGCGCGACTACCGCGAGGGTCATGCTGTCCACCCCACCGCTCACGGCGACGGCGGCCGAGTCGAGATCCCGCAGCCACAGCACCAGGGCGGCCATCCCGTCAGCCATGCCGCAAGCTCTTCATCGCCGCGCAGGCGGCCCCGTAGCCGTTGTCGATGTTGACCACGACCAGGCCAGGGGCGCAGCTGGACAGCAGGCTGTGCAAGGCCGTGCGACCGCCTTCGGCGACGCCGTAGCCTACCGACGTCGGTACGGCGATCACCAGGCCGGGAACGAGCCCGGCGAGCACGGTGGGCAGGGCCGCATCCATGCCCGCGCACGCGATGACGATCTGGTGCCCGGCGATCTCGGCGAGGTGTCGCTGGACGCGCCACAGTCCGGCAACTCCAACGTCGTAGATCTCGACCGAAGTATGGCCGTGAAAGAGCAAGGCGCGCACGGCTTCCCTGGCTACGCCGATGTCCGACGTGCCCCCGGTGACGACGGCGACGCGGGCCGTTCCGGTTGCCGGGGTGGGATCGCCGAAGAAGCCGGTCCTTGAGACTTCCTCGTAGTCGATGCGGGCCCGGTAGTCGGTGGGCAGCGTCGCGAGCTGCTGGGGTGTCAGCCGCGTCAGCAGCATCGACCGGCCTGCGGCGTCGGCCTGGTCGAGCACGGCGACGAGTTGGTCGGCCGTCTTGGGTTCGCACAGAACGGCTTCGGTGATGCCGACGCGGTTCAAGCGATCCCAGTCGAGGATGACGGGCGTGGTCATTCGGGCCGGTCCTCGTGCCGGTGCCGCAGCCGCGCGCGCAGTGTGGTCGCCACTGCCTCCGCGATCGCTGTTGTGTCCCTGGTGATGGCGAGTGTGCCGATCAGGGCCTCGGCACCGATCGTCGCTTCGGCATGCGGGCCGGGCAGGCACCCGACGGTCGCAGTGCCCACTTCGCCGACACCGATCCTGACCCGAGCCTTGGTGTGCCTGCCGTGGCCCTGCTCGACAGCGAACAGGGTGGGGGTGGCGGCGTCGGGATCGAGGGAGAGCAGCGCCTCGACCGTGCCGTCCTTGCCCTCGGCGCCGACGCCGCCGGTGGTGATGATGAGCCCGTAGCCGAGCTCCTCGCCCGCTTCGCGGACCGCCGCGGCGATGGCGTCGGGATCGTCGGGCAGGTTCTGTCCTTCGGTGACGGTGAACCCGGCTTCCCTGAGCCGACCGGCGATCCACGGCTTGTTGGTGTCCCGGATCTGGCCGCTGACGACTTCCGGGCCGGTGGAGAACACGATCGCCCGAGACGCGATGGTGCGCTCGATCTGACTGGCCATGACCCGTGCCCGGTCCAGGGCCTCGGTGGCTTCGTTGTCGTCGTCGCTCGCGATCCAGCCGAGCATGCCTTGCGAGCAGAGGGTGGTCGTCTCGTCGACGGAGACGCCGGGGACGCCGGCCAGCGCGGACAGCAGTTCGGCCCGTCGGCCCGCGATGCGGTACGCGTCGACCGTCGAGCGCAGGACGTCGAGCGCGAGCACGTCGTCGCGGGCGTCGATCACGATGACATCCTCGGCGGGCAGCCCCAGGGCGCCGGCCACGGCGGCGGCGACCTCGGTGAGGTCGGCTCCGTCGAGCTGGATCCGTTCGATTCGCAGCTCGGTCTTGTTCAGCAGGTCCCATTCCGGTGTGGTCGTCATCCGACGTCCACCACCCGAAACCTCATGTCCAGCAAGGGGGCGTCCACGATCGCGCGGCCCACGTCGATGATGTCGACGTCGAGCCCGCGCAGCCGGTCGATGTCCGTCAACTGGACGCCGCCGCCGAACGCCAACCGGACCGCGTCGCGAAGCCCGTTCGCCCGGAGTGCCTTTGACACGATGCTGACGTCATCGATCCGGCCGGTGTCGACGAACACGATGTGCGCGCCACCCCTCGCGGCGATACATGCGCCGTCGGCGTCGACGACCTGGATGATGCGCTGATAGCCGGAGAGTTCCGGATACGCTGCCACCGCGTCGAGGGCACCCTGGACCCCGCCCAGCATGCTGACGATGTTCTTGTCCAGGTAGGCGAACGGCCAGTCCGCGATCCGCGGCGCCGCACCCCCGGCCGTGATCGCGGCGCGGATCATGTCCTTCTGCGAGAACGGGAGTTTCTTCCAGGCGCCGGAGACGATCTGGAGACGTCCGCCCGCGCGGTCGACGAATCTGCTTGCGGCGGTGGCGATGCCGGACGGTTTGGCCACCAAGCCGATCAGCCGCTCCTCGGCAAGGGCGATCTGGAGCGGAGCACCGGTCAGCCGAAGGACTTCGTCGCCGGGTTGCACCGGTTTGCCGTCGGCCAGGTAGTGATCGACCGCGAGACCCAGGTCGGTTGCGGCAGCGGCAGCAGCCTCGGTCTGTGTGACGATGCCGTGCTCGTCGGCCAGCAGGACGGCGGTGACACGCCGGTGCGCGATACCTGTGAACAGCAGCGGTCGTGGGTCGGTCACGGCTGCACCGAGAATTCGGCTGGGGCGAACGCGCGGTACGTGGCCCGCTGAACGTCGGGGTCGGGGGACAGGCAGAACAGGATCGGCGTGGTGATGCCCGCTTCGACGTACGTGCGCACGCGCTCCTGGCAGTGTTCGCTGCTGCCGATGACGGCGATGGAATCGACGAGTTCATCGTCGAGGGCGGCCCGTGCGCGTTTCCAGTCGCCGGCCGCGCCCGCATGCAGGACGGTGGCCGCCTGCTCCGGGTGGCCGGCCGCCGCGAGAGATCGGTTGTACACGGGGTTGGTGTAGTACGGCGTGAAGACATAGCGGAACAGGTCTCGCGCCGCGGGCACGTCGTCGGTCACCATCACCTGGAACCGGCTGCTGATCTCGATCTCGTCGGGCTGCCTGCCCGCGCGCGTGGCGGCTGTCCGTATCTGTCCGATCAGGTCGTCCAATACGGCCAGCGGAAACAGGTTGAGGATCACACCGTCGGCGGCCGTGGCGGCGAGTTCGATCATCCGGGGACCGAGTGCGGCGAGATGCAACGGCACGTTGGTCGTCAACGCGGTCTGGCGGTAGCCCTTGCTACGCAGTGTTTCACCGGAGAACGCGGTCTTGTCCCCGGCGAGCATCGACTTCAACAGCGTCACCGTCTCGCGCATGCGCGTGCCCGGCTTGTCCAGTTTCAGCCCGTGCCAGCCCTCGATCATCGCCTCCGACGAGGCGCCGAGGCCAAGGGCGAATCGTCCCGGCGCCAGATCGGCCAAAGTCGCCACGGTCGCCGCCAGCACGGCGGGTGTCCTGGTGTAGGCGGGCACCACCGCGATGCCGACCCGGATGCGTTGCGTCGCACCGAGAACGACGGCCGACAGGGTGAGCGCATCGATCCCGCCTGCGTCGGGCAGCCACACGTCGTCGTAGCCGATCGATTCGGCCCACTGAATCCATTCGACGTTCCGAGCGATCGATCCTGGCCCGGCGAGATAGGGGGGTGTCATGGCGGCCCGGTAGCGCGCTTTCGCGGGCACCGGATGTTGTGCAAGGACAGTCGGCGGCGCCGTCGTCACGTCAAACGTCATGTCAAACTCCTCACGCAGCGACCGGGACCGGAAGGCCGCGCTGCCGAAGCCATTTGGGCAGAAGCACTTCATCGACGTGGCGGGCCACCTCGGGCGCCTTGGCGATCAGGAACTCGGCCATCGGCCGAGTCATGTTGATGGCGCCGTAACAGCCGTCGAAGACGATGCCCTTGTCGGTGCCGGACCGGTCGGTGACGATCTGCACCGCCTCGGCGAGGTTGTTCGCGACGACGATGTCCTTGTCCGGGTGGATTCGCAGTAGGTCCTTCCCGACGTTCGCGTCGGCCGCGACGGTGAGATCCGCTGTACTGGCGAGCTTCCATGCGTAGTTCATCACCACGCCCTTGATGTGCGCCTTGAACATCCCCTTGTCCGGATGGGCCGGCGGGTGTGTGGGCAGGTCGAGGTCGAAATGATCTTCGCTGTTCTCGTATAGCGAGCACGCGGTCAACCCACCGGCGTGCTGATAAGGGAGCCACCGGGTGTCGTCGGCCACCACGAAGCAGGCATCGATGGTGCTGAACAACTGCACCATTTTCCCGTAGCGGGACAGGATCAGGGCGCCGAGCCGGCGATCGAGGGCGATGAGGTCGTTGTCCGCGTCCACCCCCATGGTGCCGCTGGGTGAGGTGGACAGGGCCGCCGAGAAGCCCCATCGTTGCTGAATGTACGGGGATTCATAGATCGCCCGAGGAACGATGTTGGCGCTGCGGGTCGGAAAATTCTGGTGGAAGATCGACCGCGTCTCCATCCGGGCGTAGCTCATCGTGAAGGACTTCAGTAGTCGCCCGTTGACGTGGTGGTAGTGAATTTCGCGCGGATCGTCGTAGTGCACGTGGATGAGCCATTTCGCCGCGTAGGCCTTGCGAATCCCGTACAGCCTGCCGATCTCGGTGTCGATGGCGATGCCGGGATCGTATGGCCCGAAGTTGAAGGTCTTTCCCTCGAAGTGTTCGTCGAGGCCGTGGCGGGGAATGATTTCGGCGGACTCGAACTTGCTTGCCGCCGAGGACATCGCCAGCTTCACCTTCGTCGCCCCGGTGCGTTCGACGACCTCGTCCCGCACCGTCTTGATCAGCGCGGCGTAGGCGTCGCCGCCCATCATCGAGAAGCCGTGCTCGGAGCACAGGATGTTGACCGAGTCGTCCGGCTGAATCATGGACATGTCCACACCCGCCAACGCGCTTCGGGCGGCGTCCCGGACCGGGGCGGTGTCGTCGCCTGCGCGGTGGATGGGGTCGGGAATGTCGGAGAACAAGTCCTGCACATTGACTGAGCAGATGTTTGGCAGATCCGCCGCGCGCATCGCGGGGGCCTTGCGCCCGTATGCGAACTTCGATGCCGACAGCGGTGGTGGTGTAGCGGCGGGCCGAATCATCGCGTGACCTTCCCTTCGGGTGCTGGTGCCACATCGGGGAAGGCGGGGTTGGGACTATTCAGGATCGTTCCGTCTTCCACGGCGGCCAGGTTTTCCTTGAGCCGGTATTCGGGGTACTTGTCGGCGACCTCATCGGGAATGGTCCATATCCCGACGTGGGTGCCGCTGCCGTCGGTATAGATGCGGTGGTCCTTGGCGGAGCGCTCGACCGACACGCCGTGTGCATCGAGCAGGCGCATCACTCCGGCCAGGCACCACATTCCGCACTTGGCCCGCACGCCGGTGGCGAGGGCGAGGTCTTCCGGTACGTGGACCCCCTCGACGATCGCGGCCGCGATCTCAGCGGCGGTCGTGCCGGTGCACAGGCAGACCATCGCGTCGGGCGCATAGCGAGCCTTCGCGCACAGTTCGTCCACGCTGGGCTGCTCGTACTCGTCTTCGGGGACGGTGAGTGTCTTGGGGTTGGGATCCGCCGTAATGGAGATCGCGTTGTAGGGGTAACACGCCTCGACGCATTTGAAGCAGCCAACGCATCTCGGCTCGTCCAGCACGGCGAGTCGTCCGTTCATGGCCAGCGCATCCGACGGGCACACACTGACGCAACGCTGGCAACCCACGCATTTCTCGTCGGTGATCGCCACCACGGCCGAGGTCTTGAACATCAGTTCACTCCGATCAGTCGGCGCAGCATGATCTCGATCCGCTCGTACAACTCGTCGTCCTCGAGGTCGAATTGCTCGAGTACCGCCAAAGCGGCGCGGGCGGCCCATTCGACGTCCCTGTCGAACCCGTCGCGCGCGACATCGGGCATGGCCGCGTTCAGCAGTCGCGCCAAGATTCCGGGTGGTCGCGCCATCAAGTCGGAGTGATGCTCGCGCACAACGGGATCGTTCGACATCAGCGTCAGCAGCGGCCGGTACATGCGACCGAAGTTGATGGCTCCGCGGGTCCAGCTGGAAATGATCTCCAGCGGAGACGCGGTCGCCCACTGTGGCCGCGCTCCCCAGTCCTCCATGGTTTGGCTGGCGCGCGCCGCGAACCGCTCGTGCAACGCGATCGCCACTCCGCGCTTGTCTCCGAACCGGCCGTAGACCGCACCCGTCGTCATACCGGCCCGTCGGGCGATGTCCGCGACGCCGATGTCGGCGTACGGCCGCTCGTAGAGCAGATCCATCAAGGCGTCGAGCAGTGCTTCGCGATTCGCCCGTGACCGATCCTGCTTCGGGGCGACCTCCGGCCGACGGTCGGTTCCCGCCTGGCGGCGGGTCGTCGTCAACCGCGGACCGGGTTCGATGGTGCTGTCGATCACGGCTTCCCCTCCGAGTGGTGGCCTGTTGAGAAACAATAGTAATTCGATTATTATTTTTTCACAACCCCGGGCACCCCGTTCCGGGTTCCCCGCGAGCCGGTCTGGTGGCCCATGCCTTCCTTGTATGTCGATTGCGTCGGCGGAGTGGCCGGCGACATGCTGCTCGCATCCCTGATCGATGCGGGGGCGTCGTTGGACGCGGTCCGGACCGGGCTGCCGATCGACGGCCTCGATCTGCGCATCGAGCGCGTCGAACGCCAAGGTCTGGCCGCGCTCGCACTGAGCGTGATCACCGGGGAGGACCACGCACACCGCACCTGGCGTGACGTGCGAACGCTGATCGATTCGGGGTCGATGCCCGAGCGGGCCAGGGCGCGGGCACAGGCGGCCTTCGCGCTGCTCGCCGAGGCCGAGGGGCGTGTCCACGGCGTGCCAGCCGAGGAGGTCACGTTTCACGAGGTCGGCGCGCTCGATGCGATCGCCGACATCTGCGGCGTGGCGCTCGCTCTCGAGGACCTCGACATCGACGACGTGGTGTGTTCGCCGCTGCCGCTGGGCCGGGGCGTGACGCGCGGGGCGCATGGACTGTTGCCATTGCCCGCGCCGGCGACCCTTGCGCTGCTTCGCGGGGCAAAGGTGACCCCCACCGGGGCGGCTCTGGTGGCCTCACTGGCTTGCAGTTTCGGGCCGCTGCCGCCAATGACGTTGGTGGCGACGGGGTCCGGCGCCGGGAGTTGGGACCCCAGCCACGTGCCCAACATCGTCCGGTCGCTGATCGGCGTGCCGACTGACCCGCTCCCGCGGCAGGACGGCCCGCTGATCCTGGAGACCAACCTCGACGATCTGCAGCCCGAGTTCGTGCCCGACGTGATCGAGGCATGCCTCGCGGCAGGCGCGGTCGACGCCTGGACCACCCCGGCCGGGATGAAACACGGCAGGCCCGGCATCACCTTCTCGGCGCTGGTGCCCACAGACCGCGAACGTGGTGTCGCGGAGACGATCCTGCGGCACACCACCGCTCTCGGGCTCCGGGTTCGGCGGACCGAGCATCGCTGGGCACTCGAGCGGGTGTTTCACACGGTGGAGGTCGGCGGTCATCCGGTGAACGTCAAGGTGGGCCTGCTCGACGGCGAGGTGGTCAACGTCAAA
>Ga0193742_1001609_pt1 | contig 13433 bp, 13 predicted proteins | sample L2c1metaG_FD_165511 | JGI IMG/M metagenome (GOLD analysis project Ga0193742, IMG submission 165511) | Soil microbial communities from a riparian zone of the East river system, Colorado, United States - L2c1 | ecosystem: Environmental > Terrestrial > Soil > Riparian zone | place: USA: East River... | reverse complement strand
GACCTCGCCGGCGAACTAGCCCGCTTCAGCGCCACCGGCATCGACGGCGTCTTCGCCGACCACCCCGACGTCGCCGTAGCCGCACAAGCCCTCAAAACTCCCCGCAGAGTAAAGGTCTAACTCGTACTGCGTGGGCCTGGCGCACCGGACACTCGCGAAGCAGTGCGGCCACGGCAGCAGGGGCAGGTCAGCTGGTTGCCACTGGTTGAGGTGGCGGGGGAGCTGCTGGGGTTACTGCTGCCGTGGGACTGCGGTCACGCGGCCGGGGGCTTGTCGTCGTAGATGCGGGCGGCGATGTCCGACTCGGGGGTCGGCTGCTGCTGGGGCTGCTGGACGTTCTGCCAGACCGCCTTGCCGTCGGCCTCGGGGATCACGATCCACGCGACCACGTAGCCGAGCAGCGCGGTGCCGCCGGTGAGCAGGGTCAGGGCGACGATGCCCAGGCGGACGAGCGTCGCGTCGATGTTCAGGTACTCCGCGATACCTCCGGAGACACCGGAGAGCATCCGCTGGTTGCGGGAGCGACGGAGGACCTTGCCGGACAGATTCTGGAACGGTGCGTTGGAGTTCGTCATGTCCCCAACTGTGCTGCCTGGACCCCCTTCGGCACATCGGGATCGGTACCGACCCGACCCTGGTCGCACCCCTGGCTCCGGCTTGTCCGGGTCCCTGACGACTTTCGTCAGGTTTTGTCGGTGCAGGGTTCTACCTTCGGGGGATGGATGCTGCGGAGGTGACCAAGGTGCTGCTCGGGTTGCCCGGGGCCGAGGAGCACGAGGGCTGGGCCGGACAGCCCTGTTTCAAGGTGAGGAAGAAGGGCTTCGTCTATCTGTCGTCGGACGAGAGCTCGGTGATGCTGAAGGCGCTGCGGGAGGAGCAGGAGGCGCTGGTCGCCGAGGCCCCGGAGGTCTACACGCCGTCCTGGGCCTCCGGTCGCTTCGCCTGGCTCCAGGTCGACCTGGCCGCCGCGGACGACGAGGAGCTCCGCGAGCTGCTGATCGAGGCCTGGCGCCTGACCGCCCCCAAGTTCCTGATCGCCCAGTGGGACGGCTAGAGCCCGTCGGCCGGCTGGACCTGGCTTGCACTCGCTTGGGTCGAGTGCTAATACTTGGTTAGCACTCACGGGGCGAGAGTGATAACTACTCGCGCTCACGGAGTGTGACACAGACGGCCTCGATGAGGCATCGGAACGCGGCGGGACGTGACCGCCACGGTACCGGCGCCGTCCGTCGCGGGCATCCGGCCGGCTACCCAGAAGACTCGACGCGGGAGGACTCGCGGAGAATGCCCAAGCTGATTTCTTTCAATGAAGAGGCGCGCCGTGGCCTCGAGCGGGGTATGAACACCCTCGCCGATGCCGTGAAGGTGACGCTCGGCCCCAAGGGCCGCAACGTCGTCCTGGAGAAGAAGTGGGGCGCCCCCACGATCACCAACGACGGTGTCTCCATCGCCAAGGAGATCGAGCTCGAGGACCCGTACGAGAAGATCGGGGCCGAGCTCGTCAAGGAAGTTGCCAAGAAGACGGATGACGTCGCAGGCGACGGCACCACCACGGCAACCGTGCTGGCCCAGGCGCTGGTGCGCGAGGGTCTGCGCAACGTCGCCGCGGGCGCCAACCCGATGGGCCTGAAGAAGGGCATCGAGAAGGCTGTCGAGGCCGTCAGCGAGCAGCTGCTGGCCCAGGCGAAGGATGTCGAGACCCGGGAGCAGATCGCTTCCACCGCCTCGATCTCCGCCGCTGACACCCAGGTCGGCCAGATCATCGCCGAGGCGATGGACAAGGTCGGCAAGGAAGGTGTCATCACCGTCGAGGAGAGCAACACCTTCGGTCTCGAGCTCGAGCTCACCGAGGGCATGCGCTTCGACAAGGGCTACATCTCGCCGTACTTCGTGACCGACACCGAGCGGATGGAAGCGGTTCTCGACGACCCGTACATCCTGGTGGTGAACAGCAAGATCTCCAGCATCAAGGACCTGGTCCCGGTGCTGGAGAAGGTGATGCAGACCGGCAAGCCGCTGGCCATCATCGCCGAGGACATCGAGGGCGAGGCCCTGGCGACCCTGGTCGTGAACAAGATCAAGGGCACCTTCAAGACCGTCGCCGTCAAGGCGCCGGGCTTCGGTGACCGCCGCAAGGCCATGCTCGTCGACATCGCCGTCCTGACCGGCGGTGAGGTCATCTCCGAGGAGGTCGGCCTCAAGCTCGACACCGTGGACCTGGAGCTGCTCGGCCAGGCCCGCAAGATCGTCGTCACCAAGGACGAGACGACCATCGTCGAGGGGTCCGGCGACGCCGACCAGATCTCCGGCCGGGTGAACCAGATCCGCGCCGAGATCGAGAAGTCGGACAGCGACTACGACCGCGAGAAGCTGCAGGAGCGCCTGGCCAAGCTGGCCGGCGGTGTTGCGGTGATCAAGGTCGGCGCTGCCACCGAGGTGGAGCTGAAGGAGCGCAAGCACCGCATCGAGGACGCCGTTCGCAACGCGAAGGCGGCCGTCGAAGAGGGCATCGTCGCCGGTGGCGGCGTGGCGCTGCTGCAGGCGAGCGTGATCGCGTTCGAGAAGCTCGAGCTCGAGGGTGACGAGGCCACCGGTGCCGCGATCGTGCGGTCCGCGGTCGAGGCTCCGCTCAAGCAGATCGCCGTGAACGCCGGCCTCGAGGGTGGCGTCGTGGTGGAGAAGGTCCGCAACCTCGAGCCGGGCTGGGGCCTCAACGCCGCGACCGGTGAGTACGTGGACCTGATCAAGACCGGGATCATCGACCCGGCCAAGGTCACCCGTTCGGCGCTGCAGAACGCCGCGTCGATCGCGGCGCTGTTCCTCACCACCGAGGCAGTCATCGCCGACAAGCCGGAGAAGGCCTCGGCCGCTCCGGGTGGCGCCCCTGACATGGGCGGCATGGACTTCTGATCTCCTGAAGTCAAAGCACCACAAAGGCGGTCCCGGGCACTCCCCGGGACCGCCTTCTTGTTGTCTCCTTGCGTCCGAAGAACCTGAGGTCCTGACCTCAGGTTCTTCGGACGCAACGGTTTTTCAGGGGAGGAGTGGCCCTTGACTGCTTCTGCTCGGTTTTAGTCAGTAACTGTCGCGGCGCGGAGCAAACGGAGCTGGCCGATCTCGGCTGCGTTCTTCATCAGCTCGGCGTTCACCCAGGCGAAGAGGTCCGCCTTGGTCCGCCCGGTCTCCGGTGGCCAGGGGAACGCGACCGGGATGTCGAGCTTGTCCTCGTCGGCGTCGTCGAGCACGTGCCACCACTGGTCTCGCAGGACCCGCATCCACTCGAGGGTGCCGGCGAGGTCGCCGGGCCACCGGACAGCGGTGCGTTCCGGTGGCACGGCACCTCGGGCGTGTGCGATCGCGACGGTCCACCACCAGCCGATGTGCCAGCTGAGCCAGCCGATCGTCGGCACCGGGATCGGATCGAGGTGCTCGTCCGACCAGTCGGCCTGCCAGCCACCGGCGGCGGGGTGGACCGTCCAGCACAGTTCAGCCGGTTCCCAGAGCAGGTCCCCGGGCGTCAATCGCTCTAGGTGGTACTCGAACAAGCTCCAGGTCAGCTCGTACTGCGCCAGCAGTACATCCTTCACGCCCGACAATTCCTCGCCCTTCCGACGGCAGTGCTACCGCCGGATCATCTCAGGCCTGCGTGTTCACCAGGCAGAAGGACGCATAGTGGTCGGCGGTGTAATACAGGGAGGCCGGGTTGGTGAGCGCGCCGCCACCGATCAGCCGCCGGGCGCCACGGTCGGACGAACCCGGGGTCTTCACGGTGTACTCGTGGTAGTAGCCGCTCGACTTCGGCGGCAGCAGGCCTTCCCGGTTCTGGAACACCGAGCCGTCCTGGCTGTAGGGGAACGGGCCGCCCGAGCGGATCAGGTTCCACGTCGTCCTCGCCTGGGACGGCAACGAGCTCAGCGTGCAGGACGGAAGTGCGGCAGTCAGAGCGGGTGCGGCCGACCCGGAACCACCCTGTACGGCGTACTGGGTGGGCGCGGTCTGTCCGGCGTACGAGGATGTGGTCGCGGTGAGGGTGAGGAGGAGGGCGGCTAGCAAGGTCGCGAGGGCGGTGAGAGCCCTAGGGGCGTTCGATGGGGTTCGCATGCTGCAGAGGCTTCCCGGCGAAATCGAACCTGGCACATCCCAGCTGTGAATAATCGGTGGACTATGCCCCAGGCCGGGACCTACTGTCTGCCGGGCGAGCAGGACCCCGCAGCGAAAGGAGCGACCGATGAACACCATGATTATTCGTATGTCGGCGCGTCCGGTCCGCTCGCCTCACTCGCACTGAGCGGATCCCGCGCCTCCTTCTGGAGGATTCGTGACCATCCGCACCATCGTCGAGGCCGACCTCGACACCATCCACACCCTGATCGCCGACCAGTCGGTCAACACCGTCACCCGCGAGCGCTTCGAGAACCTCCTCGCGTCCGGGGGATACCGGCACGACTGGACCTGGGTTGCCGAGCAGGACGGCGAGATCATCGCCCTCGCCATCTGGTGGGGGATGCAGCAGTACGACCACCCGTTCAGCATCGACGGCCTGTACTACGCGGGCGCCGGTGATCCCGTGCCGGTGTGGACCGAACTCATCCGGCACACGCTGGCGACCATGCCTGCGGGAGCCGACGAGCCGGAGTACCACTTCTTCCTGCCGAACGGCTGGCGTGATCAGCCGGAGGTCGTGGCCGGTCTGGAGCCCCGGCTCGCGGCAGCAGCGGCGGCCGGGTTGTCGGGGATCATCGAGCGGCTGCGGTACGAGTGGTTGCCGGAGTACGGGCTGCCGGCGCGGTCGACGCGGCTGCGGTTCGAGCCGGCCGACGACGACGCGTTCCTGGACGTGTTCCGCCGGGTGATCGAGGGCAGCCTCGACGCCGGGACAGCGCGGGCTGTCGCCAAGATCGGTGCCGAGGGATCCGCCAAGGAGGATCTCGAGGTCTATCAGGCGATGCCCGGCGAACGCTCCTGGTGGAGACTCGCGTACGACGAAGCCGGTGAGCTGGTGGGGTTCGCGGTGCCGTCGGCGAACAACGGTGGTCCCGTGGTCGGGTACCTCGGCGTACTGGCCGAGCATCGCGGCAACGGGTACAGCGACGACCTGCTCGCGGAGATCACACACATCCTGGTGGAGACCGGCGCGGAGCAGATTCGGGCCGACACCGACCTGACCAACAAGCCGATGGCGGCGAGCTTCGAGCGCCAGGGTTACCGCAATCACGCGGTCCGGCTGGTCGCCGGCTACCCACTCGGATGAGCTGACGTCTGCCCCTTGGGAAAAGTCCTTCCCGAGGGGCAGACGGCGGGCTTCCGGACCCCTATGCTCCCTGACATGTCAGACTCCTCCGGCGGTCGCCGGAGTGGACCAGGGGCGGGGCGATGCGCGACATCGCACTGATCCTGCACGTCGCGGCCGGAGTGGTCGCGGTGCTCTTCGGGCCGCTCGCGATCGTCTACACGCTGCGGCTACGCCGGCTCAACTGGGCCAGCGAGACCTACCACTGGGCGGTCGCGATCGTCTGCCTGGGAGCGCTCGTGATGGTGCCGTACGACTGGGGCCGGCTGTGGGTGTTCTGGCCGATCTCGGTCGCGTCCTACTTGTTCGTGTACTTCGGCCAGCGCGCCGGCGAAGCTCCCGGAGGCCTCTGGTATCGAGGCGTACTCCGCGGCTACGGCGGCGGCTGGATCGCCATGTGGACAGGGATCGCGGTAGTCAGCGTCCCCGACCACCCCTGGACCTGGGCAGTCCCGATCGTCCTCGGCTCAACGATCATCGAATGGCTCTGCTTCCGCCCCTCAGTCGCCTGGACCCGCTCCTGACGACCTGGCGGAGCTCTAAGTCCAGGTTACTAACTCAACCTGGACTTAGAAGGAGATAAGTCCAGGCTTCAGGCTTGGCCGGCTTGTTCTTCGGGGGTTGCCTTGCGGACGACGAGGCGGGTCCAGGCGCCTACGTAGATGCGGTCGTCCTCGTTGAGTTCGCGGCGTTGGCCCGGGGTGATCGGGTCTTCGGGGAGCGGGTCGGAGGTCTGGCCGACGAAGGTGCCGTTGGAGGACTGGAGGTCTTCCACCCACCAGCGCTGGCCGTCCGTGGTCAGCTGGGCCTGACGGCGGCTGACCCCGGTGTCGTCGCCGCAGTCGATCTCCGGGCTGATGCCGCGGCTCTTCGAGGGCCGGCCGACCAGCACGCTCTTCGCGATCAGCGGTACGACGACCGGCAGGCCGGGGGAGGGACACGGGTCGTCGCTCTGCTGGACCGCGTACCAGTCCGGGTCGACCCAGCGTTCCACGACCCAGTCCGCTACTGCCTGCGGAGCCGGGGGCACCGGTGGCGCAGTACCGAGGTCTAGTGGGGAGGCAGGGCGCGGCATCGTGCCGGTGGTGAAGTCGTAGCCGCAGTTCTCACAGAACAGCGCGTCCGGCGCGGCCGGCTCGGAGCAGTTCGGGCAAGCCTGGGTAGTAGGCGCCGGAGCAGCTACAGCGGGAGCAGGAACCGATGCGGCCGCAGGTGTCGCGGCTGCGCCGATCGGCAGGCCGCAGACGTCGCAGTAGTCGGTAGAGGTGGACGGGTGCCCGCTCGGGCACGTGACTGTGCTCATTTCTTCACCCGGGTGGTCTTGGTGGACGCGGTATCGAGCGCCATCTCGTCGGCCTTCTCGACGCTGCGCTTCAACCGGACGGTGCCGGTGTCCTGGTCGTCGATGTCGACGACCTTGCGCAGCCGCGATGTCGCTTCCTCGTTGCCTGTCTGGGCGGCGAGCTGTACTGCCCGGCCGAGCTTGGTCGTGGCGGTCGCGGTGTCGCCCGCGGCCTTCGCCGCCAGGCCTTCCTGGATCGCGTCGGCGAGCTCGGTCTGTCCGGTGTAGTGCGCGACCTCCGGGCTGATCCGCGTGGTCAGGCCCTCGTCGGACGACCACAGCGCCCGCACCAGGCCTTGTGCGACAACCTGCTCACCGATGGCGAGCTGCACGCGCGCCGCGAGCTGCTCCTGCCCGATTCCCTTGGCAGCAAGCCGTACTGCGACGTGGTAGTCCCGCGACTCGTCGCCCCACGAGCCGGTCGGGTAGGAGCCGGTCAGGGCGTTCACCTCGGTACGACGTGACGTCAGGTCGTCGACGTTCGGTGCGACCTGCCGGACGAACAGCACCTGCGCCCCCTGCGGAGCCCACACCCGCATGTCGGCGGCGGCAACGCCCTTGCTCATCGCCTGCCGGATCAGCTTGGAGAACTCCGCGGCGAGCTGGTCCGGGGCCGGGATGATGTCGACCGTACCGAGCAGCGCGGTGGCGATCCGGCGGACCTCGGCGACCTGCCAGGCGACGCCGACCCCGCGACAGTCGCACTGGAACTGGCCGGTGACGGCCTCGATCGTGGCGGTCAGTACCTCGGGCGTCTCGTGCTGGTTCTCGCCGTCGGTGAGCAGGATCGCGTGCTTCTGGGTCAGCGACGGCACGGTCGCGAACACCCGCGCGGCCAGTCGCAGCCAGGTCCCCATCGCGGTCCCGCCGTCGGCGTAGAACCGGGCCACCGCGTCCTTCGCCGCCTGCCGGGTGAACTGGTCCATCTTCACCATCACCGGCTCGGGCGACGGCGGGAAGGCGAGCTGGGCCCGGTCGTTGCCGGAGATCACCGCGAACCAGACCCCGTCGAGGATCTGGTCGAGCGCGGTCTGCGCGGCGTACGCGGCGGCCCGGACGCCGTCGGCACCCATCGAGCCGGAGGTGTCCACGATGATGATCTCGCCGGCGTCGCCGCTACCGGACTGGCCGGCCGCGCCCGCACCGGTACAGGCCACCGTGACGATCGCGTGGACGTCCGTGCCGCCGTCGGGCAGGAACTCGTTCTGGTACACGGAGGCGGTGAACTCGGCCATCTCAGGCGTCCTTTCGGGTGGTCTGGCGGGTCACAGGCGGGCCAGCGCGACGGTGATGTTGTCCTGGCCGCCCTGGGCGTTCGCCCAGTCGACCAATGCGGACGAGGTGGCCAACGGCTCGCCGCCGTGGGCCGCTGCGGTCTGACGGACCAGGTCGGCCAGTGGTGCCGCTTCGGAGCAGTAGTTCCACAGGCCGTCCGAGCAAACCAGCAGCCAGCCGGGTCCGCTCACGTTCAGGGTTGTCGTACGAGGTGTGTGATCCGGAGCGTCCTTGCCGAGCCACCGGGTGATGGCATGCGCCTGCGGGCCGGTCTCGGCCTCGTGGCGCGGCACCCCGGTAGCGATCAGCTCAGCCGCCCAGGAGTCGTCCACAGTCAGCCCGACAGCCTCTGCGTTATCCGGGAACCAATAGGCCCGGCTGTCACCGACTACACCGGCGACGAGCAGGCCGTCCTCCAGCACAGTGGCGACGAACGTGCAGGACGCCGGGTTCGGGCTGTCCGGGCTGGTGTTCGCCAGTACTGCGTCGTTGGCGGCGTCGGCAGCTGCCGTGAGCCGAGCGACAACCGCTGCATTACGCGAGGACTCAGTGCCCATCCCCTGCGCATGCCCAGCAACCAGTACTTCGCGCGCGGCGCGCGCAGCAGCCAGGCTGGCCACGTCGGAGTCCAGCGACGAGCTGACGCCGTCGCACACCACCAGCAAGGCTCTACTACCCGGCTCCGCGTCGGCAGCGATCGCCACGGCATCCTCGTTGCGGCTGTGCCGGATCCCGCGGTCGCACACTGCGGCGACCCACGGCGCGGGCTGCTCGCTGAAGTGGTCCCGGGGCTTGCTCGCCTTCGTACCGCAGGTCTGGCAATAGCCGTCTGCGCCGACGACACCGCCGCAGGAGCGACAGGGACCTGGCGCGGCCCCCTCGGACAGGTCCGGCACGGCGGCTGGGTTCAGCTCGATCGTGGGCTCGGTGTCGGTGTCGATCGCGGGTTTGCCCAGGGCGGCCGGTGCCAGCTCGGCACCACAGGCCTCGCAGAACAGATCGGCGTCGGAGATCGGTCCGCCACAGCTGGGGCAGACCGTCCGGGTCGTACTCGTCATCGCAACGTCCATCCTCGAACCTCGTTGGCAAGGTCGACCAGGGCGACCCGTTCCTCCCGGCTGTGGGCGTGTCCGGCCAGCTCACGGTAGGCCGCTTCCAGGCCTTCCCGCAGTTCCGGCTCGGTAGCAGCCCGGCCCGAGATGTGCAGCTGCGGCTCCGGACCGGAGCCGAGCACCACGTCCAGGGCCGTCCTGAACACGCTCGCGGACAGGTTCGCCCGGTCGATCGGGTCGATCGTCAGGGCTTCGATACTGCCCATGGCCTCGGCCAGTGCGGCGAGCCCACGCCCCGATCCTGCCAGTAGTCCGGCTCGTTGCCGCCTAGCCCGGACATACGCGCCGCTGGTCGGCGGGACCAGGTCGAGCGCTGCCACCGCTCCGTCGAGGTCGCCACGGTTCGACCGGATGGCAGCCAGCCCGAAGGCTGACGGTGCGATGTAGTTCGCGTCGGTGCGAGCACAGGTCTGGTAGAGGCCCTCGGCAACGTCGTACTCGCCGCTGAGCTCGCAGGACACAGCCAGCGCCAGCTTGGGAGCGAGCTCACCCGGCACTTGGCCGTACACGGCGTTGAACGCCGACTGCGCTGCCGCGGAGTCTCCCCGGGCCAGCGCGACCAGTCCGGACATCCAGACCGCCCGCCACTCCCAGGGATCCTCACCGAGCAGGACCGTCACCGTCTGGTCGACCTGCTCGTACTGCCCGCACTCCAGCGCTGCCTGGGCAGTCGCCAACCGCACCTCGGTCGAGCGCTGAGGAGCGCCGAGGAGGACCCCGAGCCGCTGCGCCGGGTCAGGCACGCTCACGGACTTCAGCCAGTCGGACTGCTTGTCGCTGTCGTCCGGGACCAGGGACAGAAGCCGCTGCCACGGCGGTGCGGTGTCACCCATCCCGAGGGCGCGGTCGCCCGGGCTGCCGAAGAGCAGGGAAGACGTGGAGTGCTGCGCCGCGCCGCCGCCCCGCTTGGTGGCGACCACCTCACGCAGTACGCCGAGCAGCTGGACGCGCAGCTCGTCGGCGGAGACGAAGCGGTCGGCCGGGTCCTTCGCGCAGGCCTTCAGCAGCAGCCGGTAGACCGAGTCGTACTCCTGGAACAGCGGCACGTCCGCCACTGGCGGCAGCGAGGACAGATAGGTCGACTGGTAGCCCCGGAACTCCATCGCCAGCACGGTCAGGGTGCGCCCGAGCGTGTAGATGTCAGAGGCAACCGAGGTGCCGACCTCGGGCACCTCGGGCGCCTGGTAGCCGACCGTGCCGTAGATCGCCGAGTCCATGTCGTCGATCCGCCGGACGCCACCCAGGTCGATCAGCTTCACCGCGTCGCCGACCTGGATGATGTTGTCCGGCTTGAAGTCGCAGTAGACCAGGTCGAGGTCGTGCAGGTAGGAGAAGGCCGGCAGGATCTCCAGGATGTAGGCGATCGCCTGGTCGATCGGCAGCGCGTCGTACCGGCCGCCGTTGGCCTGCATGCGTTGTTTGAGCAGCGTCTTCAGCGAGGTGCCGCCGACGTACTCCATCACGATGTAGCCCGCGCCCTCGTGGGTGACGAAGTTGTAGATCTCGACGATCAGCGGGTGCTCGACCCGGGCCAGGAACTGCTGCTCGGCGATCGCGGCCGCGACGGCGTCCGGGTCTTCGGAGTTCAGCAGGCCCTTCAGTACCACCCAGCGGTTGGAGACGTTCTTGTCCCGGGCCATGTAGATCCAGCCGAAACCGCCGTGCGCCAGGGCGCCGGCCACCTCGTACTGCCCGCCGACCAGGTCGCCCGCCTGCAGCTTCGGCGCGAACGAGAACGGGCTGCGGCACTTCGGGCAGAACCCCTCGGTGCGGCCCGGCTGGTCGCCGCGGGCCCGGCCGACCGGGTTGCCACAGTTCGGGCAGCTCCGGCGGTCCTCCGGGACCATCGGGTTGGACAGGATCGCCTTGCTCGCGTCGATCGCCGGGATCGGCGGCACGTTGGTCAGACCGGCGCCGAGCCGGGCCCCGCGCAGGCGGGTGGACGAAGTACCGAGGCGCCGGGTCAGCTTCGAGCCGGCCGCGGTCGCGCGGGCCGAGCCGAGCGGCGTCGAGGCCAGCCGGTTCGAAGCCCGGGAGACGGTCGAGGGCGAGCTGATCGGTTCAGGTGCTTCCGGTGCGGCTACATCCGGGGCACCGGCGACCGCAGACGGGCTGACCGCGCCGGCGGGGGCTGGAGACCCGCAGACGTCGCAGTAGCCGTCCATGATCGTGCCGGTACAACCGGGCTGGGTGCAGGCGATGGTCGTCATGTCGTCCCTCCTGTGGCGCGGCCTGCCGGATGCACCGGCGGGTCGGCGGCAAGACTGGTGTCCAGATAGGTCTGGTAGGCCGCCACGAGCGCGCCCAGCCGGACCAGGTTCACGGGTTCGTCCTTCAGTACCTCGCGACCGCGCCGGTAGAGCTCGGCCAGGTCTTCGGTGGTCCCGGCCGTCCGGGCGAGGCTGCCGGCCTTCACCTGGTACGCATCCAGCCGCCCGCCCAGCTCGTCCCTGCGTGCCAGTGCAGCCCCGTACGCCGACTGCGCCTGCCCCAGAGCACGCCGTACTGCGTCCAGCCGGGTCAGGTACTTCTCCAGCTCCGCAGGGGTATTCGGCACCGGCCCAAGCGCAGTGACATCCGGTACGCCGAGCCGCGGGGCCGGCGTGACTCCGGCGACGCAACGGTCGGCCAGGGCGCGTACTGCTTGGCCCTGGGCCTCCAGTTCGTTCCGCACCGAGCGGGCTCGGGCAACATCCGCAGCGCGTTCGCGGCGGGTCGCGGAGCCGACGATGAGGTCCCGTTCGTTGCGGGCAGCATCGATCTCGAGTGGTCCGATCAGGCCGCCGACATCCGCGCCGCGCTTGGCCCTCTCGGTCAGATCGGTGACGCGGCGATCGAGGTCGTGGTGTGCGGCAATCGCCGCGTTGCGGGCGTTCGCCGGTTCGCGGGTGACCAGGTCGCCGATCCGCTCGACCTGGGCGCGGAGCTGGCGGAGGCGCGCGGCGAGATCGGCGTCACCTGGTTCCAGCGCGAGGCGGGCGCGCAGGCTGGCGGCCAGGGCGTCCGACAAAGTGCATGCCTCAGGCAACGAGACCGCGAGCGAGCCGGTGGCGCCGGTGTCGAGGCCGCCCCAGATCAGGGTGGAGATCCGCTCGGTCTCGGTCGGGCCGACCCGGCCGGAGTCCCAGGTCACCAGGATCAGTTCGTACCGGTCCGAGACCGCCTTCCAGACCGCCATCGACAGCACCACGTCGGCGCTGAGCGCGTCGGCCTCGGGGGAGTTCAGGGCAGCCTGGTCGAGTTCGTCCAGCTCGGCACTACGCCGGTCGCGCCAGGTACCGAGCACGTCGAGGTACGCCAGCAGGTCCTTCGCAGGAATACTGCTGCCGATCCTCCCCGGAGGCGCCGGCGCAACGGCAGTCGGCGTACGAACCGTCATCACCTGCCGTACACAGGCGCCGGCGGCGCCGACAGCGGGCCGAGGTCAGGGGCAAGCCACTTGTTGTACGACGCCATCCAGCGGCCGTCCGCCTTCATCTCTTCGAGGACGCCGTTCACGAACTGTACGAAGTCCTTCTTGTCCTTGTTGATCCCCAGGCCATAGGGCTCCTGGCTGAAGGGCTTCTCCGGAAGGACCTTCGCGTACGGGTCCTGCGCGGCTTCACCTGCGAGGACCGTGTCGTCGCCAGTGATGCCGTAGGCCTTGCCCTGCTGGAAAAGCACGAGGCAACCGGTGTCGGTGTCCGCTGTGATGGGGATGACCTTGGGATAAAGCCTGCGGAGGGCCTCCAGGCTGGTGGAGGCCGCCGGGGCACAGATCGTCTTGCCGGGCAGATCGTCAAGAGTCTTGGCCGTCGAGTCCCGCTGGACGAGCACCTTCTGGCCGGAGCGGTAGTACTCGGCGGAGAAGGCGATCTGTTCCCAGCGGACACAGTTGATCGTCATGTTCCGGGCGACGATGTCGACGGAGTTGTTCACCAGCACGGGGATCCGCTGCGGGCTGGAGATCACCCGCAGCTCCACCTTGCTCGGATCGCCGAAGATCGCCTGTGCGACGGCCCGGAGCATGTCGATGTCGAAGCCCTCGACCGCGCCGGTGATCGGGTTCCGGGAGCCCAGGTGCAGGCTGTCCGCCGACACACCGGCGATGAGTCGCTTGTTGGCCTTGATCCTCGCCATGGTCGAGCCGGCGGGCAGGGCGTCGGGTGAGGGCAGGGCGCCACTCGGTGCGTACGAGGCGAGCGGGTTGCGGCACGCCGGCGGCGCGGCTGTCGGCGCCGGAGAAGGCGTCGTCGGGGCTGGCTTGACGGGAAGCTCCGTCGCCGCGTAGTCGCCGGAGGCGCAAGCGGCGGTGGTGAGGAGGAGGAGGGCGGCGGCCAGTGAGGCAGCGATCAGGCTCTTCTTCTTCATCGGTATTCCCCCAGTCGCTGGGACAGGCCCCAGGCGGCGAGCAGTGCGGCGACGATGCCGATCG
>Ga0193742_1001608_pt1 | contig 13441 bp, 13 predicted proteins | sample L2c1metaG_FD_165511 | JGI IMG/M metagenome (GOLD analysis project Ga0193742, IMG submission 165511) | Soil microbial communities from a riparian zone of the East river system, Colorado, United States - L2c1 | ecosystem: Environmental > Terrestrial > Soil > Riparian zone | place: USA: East River... | reverse complement strand
GTTTCTCGATGATATCTATCACCGTCAGGAGATCATCCGGGCAGGCCGCATTCCTCGCGAGTTGTTCACACACAACGATGCCTATCTGCCGGAAATGGTCGGGTTTAGACCACCGGGTAATGTTTACACGCATATCATCGGCGTCGATATCGTAAGGACGGAGGAGAACCAGTTCTACGTTCTGGAAGACAATGCGCGCACACCCTCCGGCGTGTCCTATATGCTGGAAAACCGCGAAACGATGATGCAGCTGTTTCCGGAGCTGTTCCAACAGATCAAAGTACGCCCGGTTGAGACCTATCCGAAGCTGCTGCGCCAGTCATTGGCCGCGGTTGCGCCGCCCGGCTGCAAGGGCACGCCGACCATCGCCGTGTTGACGCCGGGCATCTATAATTCGGCCTATTTCGAACACGCGTTCCTTGCCGACCAGATGGGTGTCGAACTCGTCGAAGGTGGCGACCTCAAGATCGAAAACGGCAAGGTCGTCATGCGGACGACGGAGGGGAACAAAGCGATCGATGTGCTTTACAGACGGGTCGACGATTCCTTCCTTGATCCCCTCACCTTCCGCCGCGATTCCGCGCTCGGCGTTGCCGGGATCATGGATGTCTATCGTTCGGGCAATATCACCATTGCCAACGCCCCCGGTACCGGGATTGCCGACGACAAGGCGCTTTATTCCTACATGCCCGAGATCGTTGAATTCTACACCGGTCGCAAGGCGATCCTTGAGAATGTCCCGACGCATCGCTGCTCGGAACCGGACACGCTCAAATATGTCCTCGAAAACCTTGCCGATCTTGTGGTCAAGGAGGTTCACGGCTCCGGCGGATACGGGATGCTCGTCGGTCCGGCGGCTTCGAAGAAAGAATGTGAGGCTTTCGCCCTCAAATTAAAGGCCAACCCGAAGAATTACATCGCACAACCGACGCTTGCGCTTTCGACAACGCCCATCATGACCGAAAAAGGTTTGGCGCCGCGGCACGTGGATCTGCGGCCGTTTGTTCTAGTGTCCGACCGCATACGCATCACGCCGGGCGGTCTGACGCGTGTCGCATTGAAAGAGGGCTCGCTCGTCGTCAATTCCAGTCAGGGTGGAGGTACGAAGGATACTTGGGTGCTGGACGATTAGACTTTTCTGAGGGGAATAAGAATCGCTCAAGACGGTTCCAGAACTACAAAGAGGGATACCACTAAAAAATGCTTCTTGGCCGAACCGCAAATGGTCTCTACTGGATGTTCCGTTATATTGAGCGGGCAGAGAATATGGCGCGCTTGATCGATGCCGGCTTGCGTATGGCCTTGACGAAAACGTCGGACGCACCAGAGGAATGGTCGTCCGTACTGATGAGCGCCGGCGTCAAGATCGGCTATGACACCAGGTACAAGGAATACAACGCGAGCCTGGTGTCGGATTTCCTGCTGCGTGATCTAGGCAATCCTTCGAGCGTCATGTCCTGTGTTGAAACTGCGCGCTCCAACGCGCGCATGGTGCGCACTGCGCTTACGCGTGAGGCTTGGGAAAGCGTCAATGAGACCTGGATGGTGCTCAAATCGACCTTGGCGTCAATTGTCCCCGAAACCGACCTTCCACGCGTTCTCGATCAGATCAAGCGTGAAACGGCGATCATACGCGGTGCTTTTCACGGAACGATGCTGCGCAACGAAATTTTCAATTTCGCCCGTATCGGCACATTCATCGAGCGGGCGGATAACACCGCGCGCATTCTCGATGTCAAATATTACGTGCTGCTGCCCTCAATTTCCTATGTCGGTACAACGCTCGACAACTTTCAATGGGAGTCTATCCTGCGTTCCGTTTCCGCACATCGCTCCTATCGCTGGGTTTACGACGTTGAATACAATCCCGTGAACATTGCGGACTATCTGATCCTCAATTCTCGCATGCCGCGATCCTTGAACTTTTGCTACTCAAACATCGTGGATAATCTGAAATACCTTGCAAACGACTACGGCAAACGGCACGAATGCCATGACATGTCGGAAGGCATCATGACACGGCTCGAAAACAATGAGATCCGGACCATTTTTGACAATGGCCTGCACGAATTCCTGAGTGATCTCATTTATCAGACGAACAGCTTGAGCAGCAAAATTGCTGAAGCCTATAATTTCGATTGAAGATCATGCTTTTGAACATCCAGCATAATTCCCGCTATCGTTACGACGCTCCGGTACACTATTCAGTGCTGCGCTTGCGTATGCATCCACAGAGCAGTCCCGGCCAGAAAGTCATCGATTGGGCACTCAATATAGAGGGCGCGACACAGGAAGCGAACTACCGGGACGGCTATGGCAATCGCACCATGCTGATAAGGCTTGATCGCGACGTGGAGGAACTCGTCATACACGCCGAAGGCCATGTCGAAACCGAGGATCGCACCGGCGTTCTCGGCAAGGTCTATAATTTCATGCCAATATGGCTCTACGAGCGCGAAACGGACCTGACCAAATCCGGAGATGCGATCCGCGAATTAACGGCAAGCTTGCCGGCCAGGAGTGACAAACTGGCAATCATGCACGATCTGATGGGATTGTTGCATCAGAAAGTTGCCTACACACCCGGTACCACCACTATCAACACGACCGCTGAAGAAGCACTCCTCAACGGCAACGGTGTTTGCCAGGACCATACGCATATTTTCATTTCCGCAGCCCGCCTGCTCAAAATTCCCGCCCGCTACGTATCCGGGTATCTCATGCTGAACAACACGATCGAACAGACGGCAAGCCATGCGTGGGCCGAGGCCCATATAGAAGGACTGGGCTGGGTAGGATTCGATGCGGCCAACGATATTTGTCCGAATGAAACCTACGTGCGTCTGGCTAGCGGCCTCGATTACCGCGAAGCGGCACCAATTTCCGGAATACGCTTTGGACCGGGCATTGAATCACTTGCCGTACAGGTCAATGTAGAGCAGTAATCGCTCTGCTATCGGGATTCGGGATTCGCTATGACTTACTGCGTGGGGCTCAAACTGGACCGCGGCCTTGTGTTCATGTCTGACACGAGAACAAATGCTGGTGTCGACAATGTCTCCACATTCAAGAAAATGTATACGTGGGCCAAGACAGGCGACCGCGTTATCACGCTGCTCTCCTCTGGCAACCTTGCAACGACCCAGGCCGTTATCAGCATCCTGAATGAGCGCACCAAGCAGCCATCCGAACGTTCGCCGTCGATCTACGAAATGCCATCGATGTTCCAGACGGCAAGGCTCGTTGGCGACACGATAAGACATGTCATCGACGAGGTGGATTCCGGCGGACAGCGTGCGGATTCATTCGGGGCCTCTATTATCCTCGGCGGTCAGATCAAAGGCGGCGATCCGCGGCTTTTCCTGATCTATCCCGAGGGAAACTTCATTGAATCAACGCCTGACACACCCTTCTTCCAGATTGGCGAGCACAAATATGGCAAACCGATCATCGTGCGTTCCTACGATCCGGCGATGACTTTTGAGGAGGCTACCAAGCTTTTGCTGGTGTCTTTCGATTCGACGTTGAAGTCCAACCTGTCTGTAGGCCTGCCGCTCGACATGCAATTTTACGAGTCGGATAGTCTCAAACTTGGCTTCGAAAAGCGTATCGAACGCCATGATCCCTATTACGAAATGATTTCGGATGGTTGGTCGCAGGCTCTGAAACTTGCATTCCAAAGCCTGCCGCCTTTCGAGATCAAGCTCGACTAAACATTACCTTTATAGTGTCGCGGTCTGGACACTTGCTGCCTGACGAATGGCGCGTGTTTTGACGATCGCTTTTTCCAGATAGGCGTCGCGCTGATAAACGTCGTCGTAATACTTGATTTCGCCTGTCGTCGCATCCGGCCATGCGGTGAAATAAGACACGTAGACGGGCAATTGGTCCTTCACCTTGACGCTGCGTTCGTTCTTGCCGAAATACTGCTTCAAATCCTCGACTGGCACGCCGAGCACTGCTGCAGCCATGTCACGCGGACGCTCCAGGCGGATACAGCCATGGCTCAATGCCCGCATGTCCCGCTTGAAATAGGATTTGGCCGGTGTGTCGTGCATATAGATGTCGTGACTGTTCGGGAAGAGAATCTTCAGTTCTCCAAGAGCATTGTCGAGGCTTGGCTTCTGGCGAATACCAACGCCGCCGCCATTTGAAGCAACCTGATACCAATTGATCGAACTCGACGGAACGACGCGGCCCGACTTGTCATAGACCTCGTATCCACTATTTTCGAGATAGGACGGATTGCTGAGTATTTTCGGCATCATCTCGTTGAGAATGATCGAGCGTGGCACCCCCCAGGATGGATTGAAGACAACGGTCTCGATCGTATCGTCGAAGAAATAGGTCTGGTTCGTGGGCGATCCGACTACGATGTTCATCGCCAGTTTTTCTGTGTTGTCGTCGAAGTATTGGGCCCGGTACGCAGGCTGATTGATGAAGACATAACGCTTGCCGAAATCATGCGGCAGCCAGCGCAGCCGCTCCATGGAATAAAGAATACGGTCGCGTTTGGACGAAGTTGTTTCGGCCTGAAGAGATTTGATGGTGCTGCTGCCGATTATACCGTCGGCTTTGCGCCCCTGTGCCTTTTGAAAGTCCTTGATGGCTTCGACCAGGCTTTCGTCATAGACGTCGCTGTTCTCGTGCGCCGCCAATACGATCTCGTGCTTGGCCAGATAATCCTTTGGCGCTTTCGCCCTGATCAGCGCCACCACGTTGCGTATTTCCGGGTTTGTTTCACCAGGACGGATCATCGTGCCGGGAGCAATACTCACAGTTGGTTCGCTGGTGTCGCCAAGCTCATGCAGATTCTCTTTCAGCTCGGCATACCATTTATTCTGCGGTTCGAAAGCAACAAGCGTCGCGCTCGGGTCGCTCGAAGAAGCAAGCTGATCGATCACTTCCCGCGGCTTGACACGGCCCGTAGCGAAGTCATGGAACCCGCTGAGCCGGTTGGGATTAATGCGGCCCTCACCCTGATCCATGGCGTAGCGTAGCGCTCGTGCCGACATCGACAATTCGAAATCTGCAAGCTGCTTCAATCGCGCTGGAATATTGGCACGGTCATAATCGTCACTCGGCACCGTAACTGCATAGTCTTGTGGATCAAGACCATCGTCGGCAGCCTTTGCAAAAAGCGCCACGACTGCCTTGGCCTGTCGTGTCACATCGTAGGAGGTCGTCCAAATCGGACGCTGTTTCGTGGCATAGTATGAGACGATCGCGTCAGAGATTTCCTTTTCCGCCAGAACGTGAGCAGCCTTCAGATGATCGATCTTCAGACCGAATTCATCCATCGCCATTGACGGCGAGATATCCTTGCCATGATCGGCAGAAGCCGTGATCTGCGTATCGACTTTCGAGAAATCGACCTGAACCAAACCTTCGGGCTTGTAGTCGTAATTTGTCGGCGCTGTGACGACCACGCGCTTGATAGGGGCGGCCGGCCGGTGGACGCTGGCGCGCTTGACCGACTGGTCGTCCTCCAGCCTACCCGGATGAACCTGGCGGGTCTGATCGACGGGCCTGGATTCGATACTGCGATGGCCAAACAGCAATTCCATCAGGTTGCTGGCTGCCGAGGCAGGCGACATCGAGACGGCCGTAGCCGACAACATCGCAGCCAGAAAGATTGCATGTTTTTTGGAATAGGAATTCATGATGCGCGCCCAGCTGGAACTGTGTTGCCCACGGATGAACGTGAGCCTTTAATGAGGTGTGTGGCCAGTTTGACCGCATCGTATTTAGATTCTTTTAACAATGCCCCGCCCCCAAATATTAACTCGCCGCGGCACAATTTTAAGCTGTGTGCTGGTTTTGACACATTTATCCCTGTTCACCTTCATTTTCATGTTGATTCATCACACAAATAGTTGACCAAGCCAGTTCATTCTCAAAAATTGTAATAATGTCACAGAAGAAGCGACTCACTGCATCGAATTGGGGGATACGATGAACAAGTTTTTCGGCATGTCGTTGTTGTGTTTGACAGTTTTTGGAATGAGTTCTTTGACAGAGCCCGCAAATGCCCAGGATACACTTATCAAGAAAATATTTCTTGCGGGCCAACCCGAACGCCAAGCCGGCAAATATCGATCAGATCACTCGCCTATCGCGCGTAAATCCATATCATTCTCTACAACCTATGGTTCTGAATATCCTGAGATAACTCAAGTCACTCGCCGCGGCGTGAACGGCTCGCGGCTTAAACCCTTCTCGGCAAGCTCGTCGAGATAGGCCTGCCAGCGCATATTCTTGTTACGGCCAAGATCGATCAAATAGTCCCAACTGAACAGGCCGGTATCGTGCATATCGTCAAAAATGATACGCACCGCGTAGTTGCCAACCGGTTCCATCCTGGATATCTCGACATTTATCTTGCCCGGTACCGTCTGGCGCTGCTCTGGCGAGTGCCCTTGCACCTCCGCTGAAGGAGACGCAACCCGCAAAAGCTCCGCCGTAAGCACATAGCTTTCGCCATTGTCGAAGGTAACCGCGAGTGACCGGCGGTCTTTGCTTACGCGCAGTTCTTGGGGCCAGGCTTCAGTCATCGCGAACGCTCCTCGTGCTCCGCTCTTGTGTAAGAACAACGATCGATCCCCGCAAGCGGGCAAATGACGGCACTTGGAAATGTTGCGAAAAGTGATATGTTTCTGGAGTGAGGAGCGAGCTTTCGCCCGCCCCTCTTTGCTAGAAGTTGAATCGAACCCGGATCACCAGCGTCCAGCCGGTCCGGGTTCTTTTCATTTCCAGGGCGATACTAAACGGCAAATACCGCATAGTTCACCTCCAAGTTTCGAAAGCAAGGCCCGTTACCGCGGTTGGAGTGGCGCATCCCCTCCAATGCACCGGCTGGCTTGGTGCAGACTGTTTCGCTTTCGAACGGCCAATTCTCCGCTTTGTTCGATGCTGTCGGCAACAAACGCAGGGTTGAATAAAACTGCGTGCAAAGGCGTACCCGGTTGTCTTGAAAACGTACTCGCCCCCGACTGGACAATTGGCAGCCGGCATCCTATCTCTTCAGTAGGAGGAAGCTCTTGGACCACGCAGCATTGCTCGACACAGCGGCACATCAGGCACCCATGGTCGACCCTTTCGGGCGAACGATCAGCTATTTGCGTGTATCGGTGACGGATCGCTGCGACTTCCGCTGCACCTATTGCATGTCGGAACACATGACGTTCCTGCCGAAGAAGGATCTGCTGACGCTTGAGGAGCTGGATCGGCTTTGCACAGCTTTCATCGAAAAGGGTGTGAAAAAACTTAGACTTACCGGCGGTGAGCCGCTTGTTCGCAAGAACATCATGCATCTGATCGGCGAGCTTTCGCGCCACCTGCAGTCGGGCGCGCTCGAAGAGCTGACGCTCACCACGAACGGCTCGCAACTAGCACGCTTTGCGCCTGAATTGGCCGGCCACGGCGTCAAGCGCATCAACGTATCACTTGATACACTGGATCCCGACAAATTCCGCGCCATTACCCGCTGGGGTGACTTCAACCGGGTTATGGAAGGCATCGACGCAGCTCAAGAAGCCGGCATCAAAGTCAAGCTGAATGCAGTCGCCCTCAAGGGCTTCAACGATCACGAGATTCCAGAGATGATCCGCTGGGCTCATGGGCGCGGCATGGATCTGACCTTGATCGAAACCATGCCGATGGGCGAAATCGATCTCGATCGTACCGATCAGTACCTTCCCCTGTCCCTGCTTCGGGCCAGGCTCAGTGAAGAATTCACCTTGAACGACATTTCGTACAAGACCGGCGGCCCTGCCCGTTATGTCGAGATCAAGGAAACCGGCGGGCGCGTTGGCTTCATCACGCCTATGACGCATAATTTCTGCGAAAGTTGCAACCGGGTACGTCTGACCTGCACTGGCACGCTTTACATGTGCCTCGGCCAGGAAGATGCCGCCGATCTGCGCGAACCATTGCGCGCGTCAGAAGGTAATGAACTCCTGAACAATGCCATTGACGAAGCAATCGGCCGCAAGCCGAAGGGCCACGATTTTATCATCGATCGTCGTCACAATCGCCCGGCGGTCTCCCGCCATATGAGCGTCACAGGCGGCTGAGCCTCGCCAAAACATTCCGGATGCACTGATCAGCACAGGTTGATATACGACTGAAGCGATTCTGGAGGAGAATCGCGTCCTCTTTCGGAAATGACCATCTTGGCGCTATCTCCCAATTTGCGTGGCAGTCTTTTCATGGCGATCGGCATGGCAAGCTTCACATTCAATGACGCGACGGTCAAATTCGTCGCCGAAGACATGAACATGGGCCAGGTCATGCTGGTGCGCAGCTCGATTTCGACCGTACTTATCCTCGCACTCGCCTGGCATAAGGGCATGCTGGTTCCGCTGCGTAAAGCTTTGCATAAAATGACCATTGTGCGGGTCATCGGCGAGGTGGTCGGCACGGTGAGCTTTCTTGTCGCTTTGGTTCACGTACCGCTCGCCTTGACCTCGGCAATTCTGCAGGCCCTGCCCCTGGTGGTGACCCTTGGTGCCGCACTGTTCTTTGGGGAACCAGTTGGCTGGCGGCGCTGGATTGCAATCATTGTCGGGTTCATCGGCGTGCTTATTATTGTTCGACCGAGCCATAACGGCATCAGCCCGTATATTTTGCTGATCGTAGTGACTGTGATTTTTGCTTCAATGCGTGATCTCGCGACGCGCAAAGTCCCAAGGACGATCCCGGTGCTCATGATTTCCGCCCTCACCTCGATAGGTGTGGGACTTGCCGGGATAGGCATGATCGGTCCGCTCGGCGGATGGACGCCCATGTCGTTGACAAATACACTACTTCTGACGCTCGCGGGCTGCTGTGTCATGGTCGCGTATCACTTCATCATTCTGGCGATGCGAGAAGGCGAAATCGCCTTTGTCGCTCCGTTTCGCTACACCAGCCTGATCTGGGCTATCCTGCTCGGCTATCTGTTTTTCGGCGACCTCCCGGATGTCCCCATGATCATCGGGTCCATCATCGTGATTGGCAGCGGGCTCTATACGCTTTACCGTGAGCGCATTGTCGGCCGTTTGAAGCCGGTCGCAACCACAACGGCGGCGGCAACGTCACCCGATGGAGTTTAGACGTGCGTATTGCGGGTATCATACTGGCTGGCGGTCAATCGCGAAGGATGGATGGGGTGGACAAGGCGTTGCTGCCTTTTGGCGATCGACGCGTGATTGATCATGTCTATGCGCGCTTGTCGCGTCAGATCGAGCCAGTGGCGTTGAACAGCAATAATGAGCCGGTGCTCTTTTCGGATTTGCCAGTTCCCGTGATCCCCGACGACATTGACGGGTTTGCCGGTCCCCTTGCCGGCGTTCTGGCCGCAATGGAGTGGGCGAACAATCAGGCGCTGCCGTTCACCCACATCGTGACCGTGGCGACGGACACGCCATTCTTTCCTGACAATCTGGTTGATACACTGCGCCAAGCTGTCGCCGATACTCCAGGACACATCGGAGTCGCAGCTTCCGGAAACAGACTGCACCCGGTTTTCGGGCTCTGGCCAGTTTTCCTCAAGAACGATCTTCGCCGCTGGCTCAGCGATGAAAAGCACCGCCGCGTTGTTTCATGGATCGAAGGGCATCCGCACAAAATAGCGGAATTTCCCATTGTGGCGACGCAATCTGGCGCATCCTTCGATCCGTTTTTCAATATAAATACTCCCGAGGATATTGCCGAGGCTCGGCAGCGATGGAACGCGATCCCATGACCCATCGCATATTCGGGATAACCGGCTGGAAGAATTCAGGAAAGACAACGCTGACCGTCAAACTTGTCGACGAATTGACGCGCAGGGGCTGGATGGTTTCAACCGTCAAGCACGCCCATCACGACTTCGACATCGACAAGGAGGGCACTGACTCATATCGGCACCGCAAGGCAGGCGCTGGCGAAGTGGCGATCGTCTCTGATCGCCGCTGGGCGCTGATGCATGAGCTGGTGAGTGAAAGCGAGCCGACGCTGGCTGATATCGTTGCGCGTTTCGCCCCTTGTGATCTTGTCCTCGTCGAAGGATACAAGCGCGAGGGACACAAGAAGATCGAAACTCGCCGTACGGAAGGCAGGTCAGGAGAGCGATTGACGACAGGCGATCCAAGCATCGTTGCAATCGCCAGCGATTACCCCATTCTTGATGAGAATGTACCCGTCTACGGCCTTGATGACGTGGCTCGCCTGGCCGATTTAATCGAACGCGAAACGCAGCTTTCCCGCTAGACGCGTCATAAATTGCAATTTCAACCACCGCGCGCGCAACAAAAGTATAAGGTCCAAATCGCTTATTTGGTTTTGCCCGCAAATTCGTTTGGCGAAGCAAGATTCCCGGTTGCAATTGGTGGAAAACTAGTGGGAATATCTGTGTCAGGAACAGTGACATAAGCTGCGCCATGCCCGGAAGGCTGTCCAATAAGAATAGGGGAACAGCCGGGCCACATAAGAGAGGTTCAAAATAATGCGTATTACCAAGCGTCTTGTACTCGCGATTTCAGCTGCAGCCCTAGCCTTTTCAATGGGTGCGGCTCACGCAGAGGACGCACTCAAACTGACAATCGCTTCAGAAGGTGCCTATCCGCCCTTCAATAATCTCACCCCCGATGGCAAGCTCGAGGGCTTCGACATCGATATCGGCAACGCGCTTTGCGCGGAAATGAAGGCTGAATGCACCTGGGTATCCCAGGATTGGGATGGAATGATCCCGGCGCTGCAGGCAGGTAAATTCGATGCCGTCATCGCCTCCATGTCGATCACTCCGGAACGACTTGAGAAGGTCGACTTCTCCAAGAAGTACTACAATACGCCCCCGGCGATTGCCGTTCCCAAGGACTCGGACATCAAGGACATCACACCGGATGCGTTGAAGGGTAAAACGCTCGGCGTACAGGGATCGACCAGCCATTCGAACTACGCTCAAGCCAAGTACAGCGGCTCGGATATCAAGATGTATCCGACTTCGGATGAGTACAAGCTTGATATCTCCAACGGCCGTATCGACGCGGTGATGGACGATGTCGTCGTCCTCGGCCAGTGGCTCGACAGCGATGCCGGCTCATGCTGCAAGCTCCTTGGCACGATTACGCCTGATCCCGCGATCCACGGTCCAGGTGCCGGCGTGACGGTGAAGAAGGGCAATACCGCTCTCGCCGACAAATTCACCACAGCCATTGCAGCGATCCGCGCAAACGGAAAGTATAAGGAAATCAACGACAAGTATTTCAAAATCGACGTTTACGGCGGTGAGGATTGATCCTCCCACTGGCTTGATACAGGATGTGGATGGCGGCTCAACCGCCATCCACCGCTTTGACTACAAAAAATGACGGGTAGGCTCAAAAGAGCGATTGGGGAACAGCCCGCAAATATGAAAGTTGCCTATGGAAGGCTCAATAGCGTTACTGGGTTTTGGCGAGGGCGGTTGGGGTCCGAGCATTGCAAGCGGGGTTCTTGTAACCGTCAGTCTGGCGCTTGCCACGCTACCCGTCGGGTTGGCGATCGGCTTCTTCGTTGCACTTGGCAAACAATCGCCGGAACGTTCCGTCAAGCTCGCTGCCAACATGTATACGACGATTTTCCGCGGATTGCCTGAACTGCTCACCTTGTTTGTCGTTTATTTCGGTGCCCAGATCGGCATTCAGAAACTCGGTCAGTTGCTGGGTTACACCGGTACATTGGAGATCAACTCGTTCATCGCCGGAATGTTCGCGCTTGGTGTCGTATTTTCATCCTATTCCAGCGAAGTCTTTCTGTCCGCGTTTCGCGCCATCCCCAAAGGTCAGTATGAGGGCGGCTATGCGATCGGCCTCTCCAACGGCCAAACGATGCGCAAGGTCATCCTGCCGCAGCTGATCCGTATCGCACTGCCGGGACTGGCTAATCTGTGGATGATCTTGCTGAAGGACACAGCCCTCGTTTCGGCCATCGGGCTTGCCGATATATTGCGCCAGACCGGAGTTGCGGCTCGTGTCACGAAACACGCTTTCCTGTTCTTTGGTGTGGCCTGCATGATTTATCTCGTGCTCGCCATTCTGTCATCCTTTGTTATCGATGCGATCGAACGCTCATCGGCCAAGAGCGGGGTAAGGCGGTGACAGAAAGTTTCATCAATGCACGGCCTGCAACTGTCATGCGTCCTCCTGCACCGCCCAAGAAATGGACGCGGGGAAGGGTCGCGGGTCACTTGCTCGTGGGACTTTGGACAGCACTGCTCATTGGCCTCATCGTCTATCTTTATAGTGCATGGAATATCGAGCTTATCGAGAAATACGGCCCCACCTATCTCAAAGGCCTCAAGACCACCATCGGCCTCGTCGGGTCCTCGATAGTTCTTGGCGCATTGATTTCCATACCGGTTGCGCTTGGCCGCATGAGCAAAAACCGGATCGCCTCGTCCTTTGCTTATGCCTACGTTTATTTCTTCCGCGGAACACCGCTCATTGCACAAGTCTTTCTGTTTTATTACGGCCTCGGATCGTTCAAGCCTCAACTCGAAGCAGTTGGCCTCTGGACGTTTTTCCGGGAGGCCTGGTATTGTGCGCTGCTGGCGTTTGCGCTGAATACGGCAGCATATCAGGCGGAGATATTGCGCGGCGCTATCCGTAGTGTATCCCTCGGGCAGTGGGAGGGCGCAGCATCGCTTGGCATTTCCAAATTTGTTACGTTCTGGAAGGTGATCCTGCCGCAAGCTCTTATCGTGGCGTTGAGACCCTACGGCAACGAGATCATCCTGATGATCAAGGGGTCGGCAATCGTAGCCCTGATCACGGTCTACGACCTCATGGGTTATACACGCCTCGCCTATTCGCGAACATTCGATTTCCAGGCCTATCTCTGGGCCGCGATCATTTATCTGATTTTGGTGGAAATCATTCGGCATATCTGGGATTGGTTGGAGCGTCGTATCACGCGTCATCTCATACGCTGAGTTCAAATCCACCGAAGAGAATCTACCATGCTGAAAATCTGGGGCAGGACAAACTCGACCAACGTCAAGAAGGCGCTTTGGGCCGCTGAGGAAGTCGGCGTTCCATACGAGAACATTCCTGCTGGCGGCGCCTATGGCATCGTAGCCGATCCTTCCTATCGCGTCATGAACCCGAATGGTTTGGTGCCGACGCTGGAAGACAACGATCTGGTACTGTGGGAGAGTAATACGATCGTTCGCTATCTTGCCGCGCAATATGGCCAGTCAACGCTCTACATCGACGATGCGGCGAAGCGGGCAAAAGCGGAAAGATGGATGGATTGGGCGACGTCTACCCTCGCCGGGCCTTTCCGTGACTTATTCTGGAATGGTGTGCGGATGTCCGCAGAAGAACGTGATTATGGGGTGATGGAGAAGGGCCTACAAGCTTGCAGCAAGCTGTTTGCAATTGTGGATACCGCCCTCACCTCACAGCCGTACCTCTCCGGCTCAAAGTTCGGGATCGGC
>Ga0193742_1001607_pt1 | contig 13449 bp, 21 predicted proteins | sample L2c1metaG_FD_165511 | JGI IMG/M metagenome (GOLD analysis project Ga0193742, IMG submission 165511) | Soil microbial communities from a riparian zone of the East river system, Colorado, United States - L2c1 | ecosystem: Environmental > Terrestrial > Soil > Riparian zone | place: USA: East River... | reverse complement strand
CCCGCGCCGACGCCGCCCGCCGAACCCGCCGCGCCCGCCCCGGCTCCGACGCCGCCCGCCGAGCCCGCTCCGGCGCCCGCCGCCGCCAGCAAGCCCGCGACGGGGAAGAAGACCACCGCCAAGCCCGCCGGGGCGAAGAAGACCCCGCAGCAGGAGCGCGAGGAGTCGGCCGAGCATGACGGCGGCGCGCCGGATCCGTTCGAGGAGGACGCCGCCGCCAAGGCTGAGGCGGATGCCGCGCAGGCCACCGAGCCCGCCGCCGCCTGAGCGAACCGCCCGCCAACACCTGAACGAGAAGCTAGGGGGTCCGTGGTGACACGGACCCCCTTCCGCGTTTTGAGTGCGGCGCCCGTCATGTGTTGCTGTTTGATACAGTTCGGACCGCCCCCCAGTTTCAACCCTCAGTTTGGAGGCCCAGTTGAACCCCGTAGTGAAGATCGCCCGCGAGAAGTTGCTGCACCTGCTGGACGGAGGGCGAGTCCAGCTCCCAACGCCAGTCGGCCTGTTGGAGGTCGAGGGCGCACCCGCCACCTCGTGGGTCCCCCTCGATCCGACGAAGATGTCCGCCGCGACCACCGCGCAGTACAGGCGCATGGGCATCGAGATCCCGGACCAGGTGTGGCAGAACGACCTCTACGAGGTGCTGGTCTACTCGACCGGCGACAACGAGGGGATGCACCTCTCCATCAAGCGCTACGACCGGGCACCGATCCGGAACTGGCGTCACTTCCAGCAGATCAAGAACGAGATCGCCGGGCCGGAGATCGAGGCGCTGGAGCTGTTCCCCCGCGAGTCACGTCTGGCTGACAACGCCAACCAGTACCACATCTGGTGCCTACCCCCCGACATGCAGATCCCGGTCGGCTGGGAGGTGGGGTTTGTGTCCACCCGTGACGACGAGGTGGACGAGATCAATAACGGGGGCGGCCCCGGCCGTCAGGAGCCGTTGCAGGAGGGGCTGACCATCGGCGAGACGATGAACGACGCGCGCACGCCTGAGCAGGAGCAAATCCTGGCGCAGGCTCGGAAGGAGGTGTTCGCTCGTGGCCACTGACACCGTGTTCGAGCGGACAGAGTTCGAGAAGGGCATCATCGAGCTGGCCACGGACGAGGCAGCGCGGATCCGCGAGGAGGTCGCCAAGTCTATCGCCAGGATCGAGCAACTGAAGACCGAGTTCAGTGTGCCCTACCGGATCCTGCGAGACATGGGCGCCGAGGCCGAGCCGCTGACGGGCACCGCCGCGTTCAACGCGCACATGTCCATCGCGGTCGAGGAACGCGACGAGCGGATCGCCGAACTGGAGACCGAGCTGGCCGCCGCGCGCAACGGCGTCCAGGCGTCCACGCTACTACAGGAGAGCAACAACGGACTGAGGATCGAGCTTCAGACCGCACGCAGCACAATTACGCAGCGGGGCAACGAGATCGAGAAGGCGACCACCCTCGCCGAGGAGCTGCGACAGCAGATCTCGCAACTACAGTCTGCCCGTAAGGAGGAGAAGGAGGGGGGGCCAAAACCCCAGGGGGAGTCCCAGCCCGAACGACAGGCCGAATCCCGGGACGCAGAGCCCCGATCCTCTAACCGCAAGGGCACCGAGCCTGCGGTGACCGAGGCGCAGGCGCGCGAGTTCGTCCAGTCGCTCGACACCACGTTCAGCGGGGCGACGGTGGCCAGGCACTTCGGCATCTCCAGCACCACCGCCGGGCGCCTGCTACGCAAGCTCGGCGAGCGCGGCACTATCAAGCGCCCGGACGACAGTCCGGCGAAAGGCCCCCACGCCAAGTGGGTGTTCGTGAAGCCGAACGGTGGCGGCCCGAGGCGCCGTCCGCGCAGCGAGCCCTCCCCGTCACGTGGTGGGGGCGCTCCGGCGCCCGTCCCTGGGACTGGCAGGCCGAACGGCCCGGCCGAGACGCCGGGCAAGCTCAAGCGCCAGCAGCGGAAGGCTCCGCGGGTGCGCCATAAGCCCGTGAAGGGGGTCCGGGTCTGATGGCCGAGCTATGCGGGGAGTGCGGCCATCCGCTGCTCAACGCGGCGGGGGCGGGCCTCTACTGCACCAACTGCGGCGAGCCGGTGGGCGGACCGAGGCCAGCCGACCCGGAGGCGGCGGACTGGTCGGTCGAGCGGCGCCTGACCAAGCGCGCCGAGCTGGTCGCCGACCTGGCGGTGCAGACCATGGCCGAGCGCATCGAGGCGAGTGTCGAGATCGGTGGGCGCAAGTTCACCATCGTGGTCACCAACGGCGACACTCTGGACACCGCCACGAAGGAGTACACCGGCCCATGACCGTGATCGACAGATTCAAGTCCGAATATCAGGACTACCACCGGATCAGCGAGGAGCGCGCCGGGCAGCAGCGGGCGCTCGTCGCCGAGTTCATCGCCGGGCTCAACCACTCGGTCGAGAACGTGACGAGCGCCGACTTCCAGGCGTTCGCCGGAGGGCTGATGGCGCGCGGCTACCACGTCAACACGGTGCGCAAGAAGCTGAACATGATGCGCGCGTTCTTCGGCTGGGCGTACGCCGTCGGTGTCATCACCGGGGACCAGTACCTCCAGCTCAAGCAGGTCAGGGATCCCCGTGGCGCCACGGGCAAGACGACGCCGAACCCGTACAGCTCCGGAGAGATCCAGGCATTCTGGGCGGCGCTCGACAAGAGCCTGCCGAGGATCCCCGTGAAGGGGCGGGGCTCGCAGGCGCTGCGGCGCTGGCGGGCGCACAAGGGACCGTGGCGGCCAGTCTGGCGTCACGCCATGCGGCTCCAGGTGGAGTGCGCTGTCCGCCTGGCGCTCGACCTGGGCATGCGGCGCGCGGAGATCTACGGACTGTCGGTGGACGATCTGCACTACGACAACGAGTACATCGTCATCACCGGCAAGGCCGACCCCAACACGGGCGAGGCAAAGATCCGCACCGTCCCCTACACGGCGGACGCACGCGAGGCGGTCTACCAGTGGGTCGAGATGCGATCCATGATGCACCCCCCGCACGGCTCGGCGTGGCTGTCATGCTACTCCGAGGCGTACAACCACTCGATGTACGAGGACCGCTTCCACACCCTACTCCCGGCCGTCGTCGGCAAGGGGTGGCGCTGGCATCGCTTCCGTCACACGTGCGGCACGGAGTGGCTGCGCGCGGGGATGGAGCTGGCCTACGTCTCCAAGCTCCTGGGCCACGCCAGCCTCCAGCAGACGCTCGCCTACGCGGAGATCGCCAAGGGCGATGTCGCCCGTCACGTCGCACGCCACGAGGAAGCGTTCAGCCTGGCGGTCCGTCGTGCCGCGTAGACGTAAGCGCCGGACTCCAGTCGGCTACTTCCAGGAGCGCCCGCTGCCGGAGATGGTGGAGGTCGGCGGCGAGATAGTCGCCGGGCCGTTCTGCAAGCACTGCGGGTACCCGGTCACCATGCACGGGCCGAAGCTGGAGTGCCGAGAGGACCCGAACGCGCTCATGGGTCCCATCTGCGACTGTCACTACATCGAACAGGAGGAGGGCAAGCATGGACGCATCGTCCGAGGCACCCCCGACCAAGTACAAGCCGCGCGAGAACGACGGGGTGAGGCAGCGCGCACTCGCCGCCCATATTGAGCGGCTGAGGAAGACGAAGGGCTACTTCACGACGACAGTTCGCCGTGAGGACACGGTGCGCGAGTTTCTGGACTGCCCCCACACCGAGGGGCGGGTTTTCGATGTGGAGAACACGCACGGGGAGTGGGCGGTCGTCATCTGCGTGAACTGTGGACAGCAGATCCACAAGGAGTGCCCGCATGTGTCCAGCACCTGGAACGAGGCGGGTACGCTCCTGACCTGTGACAACTGCGGGATCGACGGGACATGACCCGCCACGCAAGCCCGAACGATGCCCAGATGTACCTGTACTTCGCCAAGGACAAGGGCTTCATCGGTGGATACGAACGACTGAAGGACAAGCGTCGCGTGCTGTGGAAGGTCGAGACGATCTCCACGCGCTACGACCAGCACCACGGCGTCGAGTGGGTGCCCATCGTGCTGACATCGCGCGAGGTGTGCGTCTTCATCGAAGGATGCTGGGCCGCATCCAAGCACCATCCGACCACTCGCGCTGGCGCCTACGGCGCACCGTGGGAGGCAAACCACGTCACACCTCTATGGGGGGTCAAGTGAAGGTACGAGTGGAGGCACTGGCGGTCGGCGAGGAGGGGGCCGTGAAGATCATGGTCCTGCGACCGGACGAACCGAACGGCGACCAGCGGCAGAAGTACGTCGCTCGCGCGCAGGCTCAGTACAGACTGGAGTTCGGAGCTTGGACCCCGAACCCCCCGACAGTGACGGTGGAGCGACATGGCTGAGCGCACGATCAAGGCGTTCCGTGTCGTCACCGACATGCAGATCGAGTACCCCGAGGGCGTGGACGAACAGCTCATGGAGGCGACGCTGCAAAAGAACGCAGCGAACATCGCCCTGTCGCTGCGCTGGTCAACCGTGCGGGACTACCGGACGGCGGACATCCAGCTACAGCACTACGGGATGCGCGAGATCCCGCTGTTCATGCCGCCAGTGCGACAGCAAGCGGAGCCGAGGGACGTGAGGGACGCCAGTCCATCATCTTCTCCCGGATCGCCGCCTGAGCCTTCTTCACCCGCTGGACACTGACGCCGAGGAGCCCGGCAATCTCTGGCTGAGTGAAGTCCCCGAGTAGGAGGAGGGCGACGATCCGTTGCTCTAGGAGCGTAAGAGTGGACGGAAGTTCGACCTTCTCCTCCTCGACCACAGCGTACACCTCGTCGTCCTCCACTATCAGGCCGTTGGCCAACTCAAACCTGTCGAGTCGCTGCTGCGAGCTTCCCCCGGTTGACTGGTCCTCGATGTACACCTGGGCGCCGCCGCGCCGCTCGTTGAGCCGGGACTGCTGCTTGAGCAAGTCCTTCACGTAGTTGGCCAGACAAGAGAAGACGAACCTGTCCTCGGCCTGCGTGGCGCGCGCCGGGCTGTAGGCCAGCCGCGCCTTCCACACCTTGATGCGGAGAAGCTGCTTGATGTCGTCCAGCTCCTCGTCGGCGAGGATGGGCGCGTAGCGCACGGCTGTCGAGTGGACAAGGCCCTCGTACGGACCAATGTCATCGGCTGTCTGCATCATCCCGCGCAAAACCGTAGCACGGCTAGCGGCCCGCGTCTCTATTCAGAACGCCCGTTTGCCCGTTGGCGACCCAGAGCGCGTACCTAATCGGCCTCCAGATCACCCTCGTCAGGCACCGAATTGAACTCGCGCTTCGCCGCATCGAACCCGTCACTGTTGTCCTCTCCTAGCGTCGGCATCTGCGAGCAGTAAAACCCGCCGTCATCCCCGTGCCAGTCCATCGGCATGTCGTGGCATGAGCACACCGGGGGCTCGATGGACACAGCCAGCGGGGGGATCGGGTGCTGGAACACCCCCAGACGCACGTGCGCCCCAGCCGCCATCATCTTCACGTGCTCCTCGCTTGGCATCCAGCCGGAGTGGCTGACGATGGCGGGCCGGTCGCCCTCCACGTACGGCTCCAGGTCGCAGTGCAGGTCACCGATGTCGGTTCCCTCGGGGCCGTAGAGCACCGTCTTGTACCGGCCGCCCTTCAGCGGGTGAAGCTGAAGCGCGTGGTAGCGCGGGTCGTCGGGGTTAGCGATCTCGTACACCTGGACCTCCAAAGGCCAGTAGGACTAGGGCGATCATGCAGACTACCGTTGCGACATCCGTCACCTCAAGTAGTCCTTCAGCTCGTCGTACGTGCGGATCCCACGGTCGATGTCATCCACCATCCCGCGGATCCCCTTGATCTCGTCGTCCACTCCCCGCAGTTCCACGACCTCGGTCTCCAGTTTGGACCGCTCGTACTCAAGCTCCCCGGCGTGTCGCCTCAGGTCTCCGATCTCGCGGTGGGCTTCCTTGCACCACGACTGGAGTTTGGCGATCCACTTCTCCAGGGATGGGAAGTTTGGGATCTCGTCCAGGTTCGGTGGGTCCTGATCGGGCACGCCGCCGGGAAGTCGTGTCACGGTCATGTCTGGCACACCACCCGGATGACCCAGAACTTCTTGACGCCCACGACGCCCCGGCCGTCCGCCTCCTCCCACGGGCCGTCCGCCGGATCGTAGTCCTGGTACTTCCGCTCGATGTCCAGGTCCGGGTCCGTCATCACGTGCGCCTCGTGGACCCGGTAGCGACCGTCGGGCAGCGGGTCGCCCATCGGACGGAAGTAGGCGAACTCGCCGTAGCAGGCGTATGTCTCGCCCTCCCCCCGGTCGCTAGGCGGGAACTTCTGTTCGAGATAGCGCACGGCCAGAATCCCGGTGCAGACGGATCGCGTCCACTCCACCCAGGCGGTCGTCTCGATCACGTCGTCCGGCCAGCCGTCCACAAGGATCTGAGCGGCCATCGTTGCAGGTCCAGTCATGTCAGAAGGGCTCGTTGGTCGAATTGGGCGACGCCTGCGGGGCTGGGGGGAGCGGGGGGAGGGCGTCGTTGGCCGGGGCTGTCGGTGGGGGCGGCGGCGGCGAGGTGTAGGCCGAATGCAGTGGCTGTCCCGTGGGCGAACTCCCGTCCATACCTAGACGGTCCTCGATCCGCTTCACCCGCTCTGCCAGTCTCTCCACATCTGTCTGCGTCTGCGTTTTCTCTGTGACCTGGACCGTGTAGCTGGTCCCGTACTGCTCGGAGTGGAACGGCGTAACCTTCACGCTCAGGATCTCACCCCGGGGCAGGTTCTCGAACGCCCGGAGGTTCATGTCCTCAATCGGCGTGCCGTCCACCTTCGTGGCGATCACCTGCCAGATGGTGTAGGGATCTTGTGTGTTGGGGTTGACGCCACGATGGATCTCGCGCGTCTCGCGCACGATGATCTTCGTTCGCCACGTCTTGGTTGCCTGGTGAGTCATCCGGCGACACTGGACGAGCGCAGGGTGCGCCCGTCCAGTGAACTCCAGTTAGCCGATGGTCAGTCGCTCGCGCTCGGGGGAGGGCGGGGCGGCCTTGACCGGCCTCGGCTTGTAGCTGCCCTTCGGGATGATGAGGAGCGTCACCCCGGCCACCGGGCGGCCGACGGCGACGAACGCCAGCTTCAGCGCGTGGTCACCGTTGCGGGCCTCGATGAACTTCTCCTTCTTCTTCTGGCCCTTGACGTACTCCACCTCCAGCTCCACCACGTTCGGCTTGCCCGTCAGGTCGGCCACCGTGAACTGGTGCTCGCCGGTCTGGTAGAGCACCTTGTAGTAGCGGACCTCCTTCCCACCGCCGCTGCTCTCGGCCTGCGCGGCGGGCGGGTCCGGGTCCGGGTCCGGGTCCGGCGCGGGTGCCGGGGCGGGCGGCGCCGGGGGCTCCGGCTGCGGCTCGGGCTCGGGCGCAGGGGCGGGCGTCGGCTCGGGGGCGGGGGGCTCGGGCGTCGGCTCGGGTGCCGGGGGCGGGGGCGGTGCGGGTGCCGGGGCCGGGGCCTCGGCGGGCGGCGCGGGCGGGGTCTCCTGGACCGGCGCAGGGGCGGGGACGGGCTCGGGCTCACCTCGGTCCTCCGGCGTCGTCTCCAGGGGGCCGGGCGTGACGGCCTGGCCCTCCTTGTCCACCACCGGAATGGCGGCGGCCTGCTCCACCGGGTCCGGCACGGCGGGCTGCGGTGCCGCCTCGGCCACCGGAGCGGCGGGCGGGTTGGCGAACGGATCGTCCGTGGGCTGCGGCGCGCTCGCCGCGAACGGATCGGCCTGATCTGACAACTTCAGTCCCTCCTTAGAGGATTGGGTCATGGATGTCCATTCGGCTGGGCTCAAACACGAAAGGTGACGTGCCGAGAGCACCCGAGCGGTTTTTGCGGAAGATCAGCTCAGCGTCAGTCGGGGACACAACGCCCTCCGACTTCTCGTTGTCGGTGGCGAACATCCACGGCATGTGCATGAACGCCACGATGTCGCAGTGTGCTGCGACCTGCCCTGAGCCACGCAGGTCGCCTAGCTGTGGACGGCCGTCCGATTCTTCGCGCCTGAGCTTGGTGGTGTGCGCGAGACACAGGACGGCCACGTTGAGATCCTTGGCGATGTCCTCCTTGAGAAAGCGGGCCTTGGCTTCGTCCTCCTGGTTCAGGTTGTTGATGCGGCGGTCCGGATCGAACATCCGGAAGTGGTCCACGACGACCAGGCCGACGTTGTGACGGCGGATCGCCTCCACCGTGAGCGCCCGCATCTGTGACATGCGGAAGTTCGAGGCGAAGTTGAAGTAGAGCGGGAGGTCTTCGTCGTTGCGCCACTCGCGGGCGATCTTCGCCAGGTCGTCGTCGTCCACGATGCCCTCGCGCAGCTTGTCGCCTTCGATGCCTGTCATCTCAGTGGCCAGGCGGGACGCCGAGCCCTGAAGCGACATCTCCAGCGACATGACGAGCGTGGCCACCCGCTTGTCGGCGACCTTGCGCTTCTGTCGCTTGGCGAATCCCTTGGACGCGCCGAAGGTCAGGGCGGACTTGCCGACACCCGGGGGTCCGGCGACCATCATCAGCTCGCCCGGCGCGATGCCGAGCGTCCACTGATCCCAGAACTTGAATCCGGTATACACCGCCAACTCGATGCCCTGCTCGCGGGCGAGCTTGAGCCGCTGGAGGTACTTGACGTACTCCCGGCCCACCTCGATGTACGGGATGATCTCCGAGCGACGCAGCGTGCCCGTCGTGATCCGACTCGCCTCGGTGGTGAGGAAGTTGCCGATCTCCTCCGGGCTCTCGTCGCCCAGGCTGATGCGCTGCTTCACGGCCTCGGTCAGGGAGATGAGTCGCCGGTTGAGTGCGTGGCGCTTGATGAGGCGGGCGTGGTCCACGACGGTGGTCATGTGCGCCCTGGAGGCGGCCTGCGCGTAGAGGCGCTGGCTTACCTCGTTCGGTTGACAGCCCCACTGCGACGCGAGCGAGACGGCGAGCCGGTCGCCGATGGTCACGGCGTCCACGAGTTCCCCAGCGTAGTGGTTCTCGACGGCGCGCTCGAAGATCAGACGACAGTCGGGGCGATAGAAGTCGTCCAGTTCGAGCTGTTGGCCGATCACCTCGGGGATCGCGTTGGGCTTGGCAAGCATCTGCCCGACCACGCTCCACTCTGCCTCGTCGCTGTGGGGGACGAGCTGGTCCACTACTCGTCGCGCTCCAGGAACGCCACGCCCTCGTCGCCGTGCAGGACGCGGACCTGTTCGCGGAACAGCCAGCGCGCGTGTTCCTCCACCTTGTCGGCGAACTCCATGTCGAGCCTTCCCATGGCGTCACCCTTCTCCCTGTTGAACCCGGCGGCGAGCATCAAGTCCTCGCCGTCGCGCTCGCGCCTGATGTAGCTCGCGGCCACCATCTGGAAGCGGATCACCTTGTCGCCCTCCACCACGTCCACCGTCATACGGAAGGGCGAGCCGTCGTCTACGTCGCCGAGCTTGGTGACTTCGAGTCCAAGCAGGATCTCTCGTTCCATCATTTTTAGATCCACCCTCTCTCTGTGGCGATGGTGCGGACGACCTCCACAGCGTCGCGCGGGCTCACACCGTCCACCGGGACGCGGCGAACGACTATCGCCCAACGGCCGGGTCCAATGTTCACGATGGCGCCGTTGGCGGTGAAGTGCCCGATCAGCTCCTGGATCTTCTCGTCACAGGTCTGGCAGTGGCAGTAGCCCCGGTCGTAGCCGTTCCGCCTGTTGCGGTGTAGCGCCATGAACGTCTTGCGCGCCTCGTCCTCGATGCGCTCGTTGAGGGCCTTTAGCTTCACGTCCACTCCTGCGGTGTCAGGGTCTTCGGTAGGAACAGCGGGTGGTTGGGGCGCCCGTCCTTCGTGAGCTTGAGGTAGTGGAGCTTGATGTCCATGTCCTTGAGCATCTTCCGAACCTCGGTGTCGCGTCCCAACCAGCCGCCGTGCGCTCCCCAGCACGCGACGACAGTCTGGACCCCGGTGGCCACGGTCAGGATGTAAGCGTCGTTGTCCGGCCCGACCGGATCGTACGCCGCCTTCATGTCCAGCGGATTCGTCGCGCGGAACGCGAACAGGTTGAGCATGGTGAAGCTCCCGTATCCCCACGAGTTAGCGAAGTCCAGGCAACGACGCAGGGTGGGGTCGAGGGTGGCTTCGTCTGCGGTGCTCGGGTTCAAGCCGATGTAGGCGAGCTGCGGCTTGCCCACATCCCAGACTCTCGTCAGGGTGTAGCGGTACTTGCGATCCAGGCTGAGGACAGCCGGTCCGACCTCTGCCTTGATGACGGTCATGCGATCTCCTTCCAGATGACAGCGCCGCCCGGCCCGGCGGTCGCTTCGATGTGCGCGTTCTCGCGCAACCACGCCGCCGCCCCCTCGCCGCGCTCTCGTGCCGACTCGTTCGACGGCGAGCGCAGCATGGTGACGACGAGGATCTTCTGGTCGGTGATGCGCTGGCGGAGGAGCGGCGAGACCTGCTGCTCGGCCTTGCCGAGTTCGTCCGCCTGCGAGGCCCACCACTCGATCTGGTCCGTCAGCGTCCGGCCGCTTTTCGGGTGCGTCTCGAAGATCGCCGACGGTGACACGTCGGTTGAGTTGGACCTATTCGCCTCACGCCAGGACTTCAGTCCGCGCACAGCGCGGACGCAGAGTTCAGCGTTCCCGTCCACCGCCTTGACGGCCTTGAGGATCGACCGTTTCCGCGACGGCGTAAGCCTGGTCACCGCATAGCGGTTCGGGAAGCACTCCAGGAACACCGCCCAGATCCGCTGGGCAATCTCGTCGTCAGCATCGGGCGCGCCCCGCTTGGCCGGGGGAGCCCCGAAAAGCGTCTCCGGCGCGCCAAGGTTTTCTCTTACATCTTCTTGCAGTTCAACTGCTTCTACTTCGTCGCCAGATTCTGGCGATCCAGGGATCGCCAGATCCTGGCGGTTCGAACCGCCAGATTCTGGCGATCCGAATTGAGCCATGTAATCGGCCGACGGTTCGAGGAGCCGGTAGAGGTTGGTCTGGCTCCGGCGTCGCTTCGTGGCCAGTAGGGAGGCCCCCTCCAGCTCTCTGAGGTATCCGCGCAGCGTGGACACGCCGACGCCCATCTGCTCAGCCAGGCGATCCTGCCCAGGCCACGCCGCGTTCGAGCGGCGCGCGTAGTAGGCGAGTGACGCCCACGTGAAGCGCGCACCGATCGACAGACGGGAGTTCAGGAGTACGACGTTCCAGAACTGAACGTACGGCTGCTGTTCTCTCTCGAACCCGACCCACTGCTCGTCGCCCTGGCTCACTTCGCGCCCTTACTCTGGTTGCAGGGGGCGCAGAGCACCTGAAGATTGAACTCGACGTTGGGTCCACCCTTGCGCACGGGGACGATGTGGTCGATCTGGAGATCGTCCGTTGCCCCGCACGTCGCACAGGCGAACTCGTCGCGTTCAAGAATACGCGACCGGAGTTCATCTGTAAGCGGGACGCGGGCCAATCGCGACCGACCCCAGATCTCCTCCGCGAGCGACCAGAGCCTCGCAGCCACGTAGGCGCCCGCCTCGTCCCCGTAGAGATAGTCGGCGGCGTTGACCGCCTCGTTGAGCAGGCCGTCGATGTGCTCGACGTAGGCGGCGTTGGAGCCATCGCCTACGGGGAAGTCCATGATGGCCTCGCCGGACTCCAATACGGACAAACAGTCGTTACATGGAACTACTTGCACGCGGATCATCCTCCAGACGTTCGGCACCGAACACGGCACCGCAGAACGGACACCTCCGGGAATCCGCGTTCCGTCCGAAGTCGATCCATTTGGACCGGCAGAGCGAACAAGCCTTTCGTACAGCACGCAAGGTTGGACCTTGCGTGCTAGTATCGGGCGGCTCGCCTGCGTCAGTGGACGAGTGCATCATCCCCGGGGCCGGGGGGCTTGGGCAGATCACCGCCAGCGATCAGTTGCCCTTGTTCCCCCGGTCCCACTTCTATGTGGCCGGACAGTATCACGCGATCTGGACGGACCGCGCCCAGAGACGGTCGCGTTTTGCGGGATCGGGTCACGCGGCCTTCCGACGCTTCAACGCGGGGGCCGTCTGCTTCTTCGAAGCCATCGCGAAGATCCGCTTGGCCTCGTCGCTGCCCTCGCCGAAGAACTCCTCGATCTCCTTCTTGGTCAGCCGGACGAGCTGGATGAACGTCTCCGTCCCCAGTTCATCTACCAACTGTCGTTTGGCCTCCGTGTCCCACGAGTCCAGATTGCGCGGCCGGGCCAGGTCGTACCCGAACTCGGCGCGGCGCTCCCCCGGCATCATCTTCAGATCGGCCTCGACGGTCTCGATGAAGCGCTCCATCACCTTCTGGGCGTTCTTCACGTGCGGGAGGATGTCGGTGTAGATGTCGAACCCGTCGTGCTCCTTGACGAGCTGGACGATGATCTTGCGGCCGTCCTTCTTCTCCGGCGCCATGGCCGCCAGCCGGTTGACCCAGTAGTCGGCCGAGAGGTGCGTGACACGGCAGTCCATCATCAGCGGGCACCAGTGACACATGTCGTTCTTCGTCGGCTTCAGCACCTCGTCGGCGAGCATGGCCTTCACCTGGAGAATCAGCCAGCGCTTGATCTGCTGGCGCTGCTCGGGCGACTTGCGCGTGGGGATCGCGCCGAAGCGGAGCTGGTCGTAGATCTGGACGAGAGTTTCGATCTCGGGGAAAAACTCGTGGAGGCCCCAGTTGTACGACCACTGCTGCGGGTCCTTGTGGACCTCGCCCTCCTTCCTTGGCCAGCGCGCCGTCTTGGTGTCACGCGACATCCAGTAGCCGGGGTTCTGGATGTGCTGGTACAGCTCGTCCACTCGCCCACGAAAGTAGATCTGCTCGCCCTCGTGGATGAACAGCGGGACCCTGATCTCCACCTCGGTACCGATCAGCCGGAACCCGGTGACGGCACGCTCCAGGTGGATCTCGCAGTCGATCTCCAGACGCGCCACGTCCTCAGGTTCGAGGAAGTGCTGGTACTTCCCCCAGATGGCCTCGACCGCCTCGGCTGGTGAACACTGCGTCTGCTCCAGCACCTCGATGGCCTCATGGGAGGCGTGTCCGTACGCGCTGTAGTACCCCTCGTGTTCGGGGGGCTCGTCCTTCTCGCCCGGGAACAGCGCGAACCGTTCCGGCAGCTCGACATGACGCCTCATCGAAAAGGCGAACTTTTGGGCACACTCGCGGTAGGCCAAAATGTCCGAGATCCCCACCTCGTTGCTCGGAAGTTGCAACGTCAGTCTCCAGTTCGTCGTCGCCGTCAGCTATTCTTCGTCAGCGGGATCCGGCCTGCCAGGCGCATAAGCATCATCCCCGTGCGCCGGGCGCTTCCGCCGCCCCCGCTCTCTGCCCCGCTCCCCCAGCCGGTACCGCCAGTACGTCACGGCTGGTGGGAGCCGGGCTGAAGCGGTATGCGATCCGGACGACGATCCTCTGCGCCCGCGCCGCGCGCTGGCCCGGCCGCTTCTTCGGATCCAGCTTCACGTCGCGGTTGATCGTGAAGGTGTCGATCCGGAAGTAGTTA
>Ga0193742_1001606_pt1 | contig 13463 bp, 7 predicted proteins | sample L2c1metaG_FD_165511 | JGI IMG/M metagenome (GOLD analysis project Ga0193742, IMG submission 165511) | Soil microbial communities from a riparian zone of the East river system, Colorado, United States - L2c1 | ecosystem: Environmental > Terrestrial > Soil > Riparian zone | place: USA: East River... | reverse complement strand
CGGCGGATGGCCCGCAAGCTCAATATTGACGGCGACGCGCAAGCGGATCTTGCCGGCCATGGTGGGGAGCAGCGTGCAGTATTCGTTTACCAGATGGACTCTTACCATTACTGGGAACATTTCCTTGGGCGTAGCGATTTTACTCCTGGTCAGTTCGGCGAGAACTTCACGGTTGAAGAACTTGCTGATGACGAAGTCTGCATTGGTGATCGGTACAGCATTGGTGATGCGGTATTTGAAGTGACACAACCGCGCGTGACATGCTACCGCGTCGGCATTCGCATGAACGAGCCTCGCATGCCGGCCCTACTCGTCGCACACAGAAGACCAGGTTTTTACTTTCGCGTGTTGCAGGAAGGAGAAGTTGGTGCGGGCGACGACATTGTAAAAATCGTCGATGGTCCAGAACAGATCACCGTCGCGGAGATGGATGGTCTGCTGTATTTTCCGGGACATTCTCGCGATCAAGTGGAACGAGCGCTTCGGATTCCTGCGCTGAGCAAAGGCTGGCAGAGTTCATTCCGGGCGATGCTCGAACAAGAGAAAAGCACAAAAAACATGGAGGGAAATCCAGGACTCACAAATGAGGAGCAATATCCGTAAGGAAAGCGATAGCGTGACTTCCTTCGTTCTGGTGCCGATCGACGGACAATCTCTTCCCGCCTTCCAACCAGGTCAATTTGTAGCCTTGCGGTTGCATATCGACCCGGAGAAACCCCCAGTCATTCGCAACTATTCATTATCAGACCTGCCAGGAACCGGCCACTTCCGCATCAGCGTTAAAAATGAATCGAATGGGATTGGGAGCTCGTTTCTGCGCAAGCAAACGCGAGAAGGCGATTTATTGAATGTCAGTGCACCGCGTGGAAGCTTTACTCTACGACCCGGCGAGCATCCTGTGGTTCTGCTAAGCGTCGGGATCGGCGCAACGCCAGTAATGGCAATGCTGCACGCGCTCGTCGCCGAAAAATCTCAACGGCAGGTTTGGTGGATTTATGGAGCGCGGAATCGTGCTGAGCATCCTTTCGCTGAAGAATCGTGTTCATTGCTAAGACAGCTCTCTCGCGAACGGAGCTGCATCGTGTACAGCAGGCCTACTGTGAGCGAGCAGCCTGAGGTCGACTTTGATGTTTCAGGCCACATTGATGTGGCTTTGCTGGAGAAGATTGGAGTACCTCGCAACGGTGATTTCTATCTCTGTGGCCCATCTTCATTTTTGCAGAGTATGCGCGATGGACTGCGACATTGGGGTGTGCTCCCCGAGAATGTACACACCGAAGCCTTCGGTGTTCTTGAGGGTATTACACCTGGCATGGTACGGATTGATCACACCCCGCACCTGCCACAAGGGTCACAGGGATCTGGCCCCTCAGTCTCGTTTTCGCGCAGCGGGATCACTGTAGCGTGGGATCGCAAGTTCGGGAGTTTGCTTGAGTTGGCGGAAGCCTGCGACGTTCCGGTCAGATGGTCGTGCCGGACTGGAGTGTGCCACACCTGCATGACTGGTTTGATCAACGGATCGATTACTTATCAGCCCGAACCGCTTGAGAGGCCAGCCCGCGGGAATGTGCTCGTGTGCTGCTCACAGCCAGAATCGAGTGTCATTCTTGACCTTTGAAACAAAAGTCGGCATTTGGTGGGAGGCATTCATCGAACGCGAACTAGCAAATACGATCGACAACTTGCGCTTCCACTGGCCAGAGTACCTGATGGAAGCCGCGGAGGTCGCACTATATTTGTTTTTTACATGCATTTTCGCAACTTTGACACTGTACCCCGCTTCGCCAGTCCGACACTTGGTTCATAGCACTACAGGACTGCGCGCGATGATGGGACTGGCTGTTGGTGCGACGGTGATTGCGATTGTGACGAGTCCCTGGGGCAAACAGTCCGGAGGTCATTTCAATCCAGCACTCACAGTAGCTTTTTATCGTTTGGGCAAAATGAGTTTACCGGACGCACTCTTTTATCTTGTTGCGCAATTCCTTGGCGCGATTGGCGGTGTGCGCATTGCCAGATATTTGTTACCACACACAGTTGGCCGCGCAGTAAGGTATGCGGTAACTGCACCAGGCGTTCGCGGCAGCGCTGTAGCCTTCCTCGCTGAACTGATCATCTCTTTTGTTCTGATGTCAACAATACTCGTCGCGTCCAATCGCAAGACACTAACCCGCTACACACCGTACCTAGTCGGTTTGTTGTACACGACCTTCATAATCCTGGAAGCACCGGTTTCCGGAATGAGCATGAATCCTGTCAGAAGTTTTGCTCCAGCATTACATGCTAGCTGTTGGCATGCGCTCTGGCTGTATTTCGTTGCACCGCCTCTGGGAATGCTCATCGCTGCCGAAGTCTTCCTGCGCGCGCGGGGAGTCCATCCCTTCTGCGCAAAACTGCACCATGCCAACAATAAACGATGCATCTTCCGCCATGGAACAGCGGCACCATCCCAAACCTATTTTAGTAGGAGAGATTGAATGCAAACCACAGAGAAGATTTCCTCAGCTAAACCGAGCAGAAAGACAGAGCCCGAAGAATACGATCTGGTGATTCTGGGTGGCGGCACAGGGTCAACCATCGCTGCATGGACATTTGCCAGTGAAGGAAAGCGCGTCGCCGTAATCGATCGCAAATACATTGGCGGATCGTGCCCGAACATCGCCTGCCTGCCAAGTAAGAACATCATCCACAGCGCGAAGGTCGCGTCCTACTTTCGCCGAAGCGAGGAATTCGGCATCACGGACCACGGTTTCACGATTTATATGGCCGGCGTCCGCGAACGCAAACGCAAAATGGTAAGCGGTCTCAACGCAATGTATCTAGACAATTACGGGAAGACGGGAGCGGAGTTCATTTTAGGAAGCGGCCGATTCACAGCTCCCAAAACGGTAGAGGTCACTGATGCCGACGGGACTACTCGCGAACTGCGTGGCGGCAATGTAATCGTTAGTACTGGCACGCGAGCGACCTTGGAGGCAATTCCAGGTCTTGCTGAAGCGGAACCGCTCACGCATATTGAGGCACTCGAGCTTGACCGCGTTCCCGAGCATCTAGTTGTGATCGGCGGCGGCCACATCGGAATAGAGCTGTCGCAAGCGATGTGTCGTTTGGGAAGCAAAGTGACTGTGATCGATCGCAATCAGCGCTTGATGTCTAAAAAAGAAGATGAAGACGTCTGCGACGCTCTTCGCAGCCTGCTCGAAAACGAGGGTATTGAAATCGTTCTGAATGCGGTTATTAAGCGAATGTCGGGAAAGTCAGGGGATTCGGTAAGCATCTCCATCGAGCAAAACGGAACTGAGAAGACGTTGAATGGAAGCCACCTGCTGGTCGCGATCGGTCGCACTCCAAATACCGAGGGACTCGGATTGGAATTGGCTGGAGTCGAACTGACCGACCGCGGGTACATCAAGGTGAATGAGCGACTGCAAACGACTGCGCCGGGAGTTTGGGCAATCGGAGAGGTCGCGGGCAGCCCTCAGTTTACGCACATCAGCGTCGACGATTTTCGGGTAATGCATGCCAATTTAACCGGTGGCAATCGCGTGACCACGGGCAGGCAGATTCCATACTGCATGTTTACCGATCCGGAACTCGCACGTATCGGACTGAGTGAAACAGAAGCAAGAGCGAAAGGAATTCCGTATCGCCTGTTCCACGTGCCGATGGAAGCCAACTTGCGTGCCCGCACGCTTTCAGAAACACGAGGCTTTCTGAAAGCATTGGTAGAAGCCGACGGCGACCGCATCCTCGGATTCACGGCCTTCGGAGTCGGCGCAGGAGAAGTAATGGCCTCCGTACAAGTCGCAATGATCGCGGAGCTACCTTACACAGCACTGCGTGATGCCGTACTGACTCACCCTACATTGGTCGAGGGGCTAATACCGCTGTTCACATCATTGCCCTCGGTCCACGGTGTTGTTGAAGCGAACTCAAAGATCGTCGCGTCACAGCCAGTCGCTTAGAAATTTCATACGAGAAGGAGCACTTATGGGACTGTCCTGGCAACAAGGCCCGTTATCGCCGGGAGCAATCGGCCGATTTCTGATGCCTGAACCACTGCCCGCAAGAATGTTGTATGCCGAGCCATTGCGACGACGGATGCGGGTGCGCTTCGGCGGCACTTGGATCGCCAATAGCGAAAACGTCATCCTGCTCTTCGAACCAGGTCGCTATCCACCGGCATGCTTCCCGGAAACCGATATTTCTCCAGATATCCTAGAACGTACGGAGTATATGACCCGACATCATGAGCTCGGGCTCACGTCGTGGTACACCGTTCGAGCGGGCGAGCATCGCGCTCCTCGAGGAGCATGGCAGCACGTCGACTTGCCTGCATATGCGAGCGAGTTGCAGGCACGGGTTGCGTTCACTTGGCCAACCATGGACGCCTTCTATGAAGAAGATGAACGGATCTTGGGACATGCCGCCGACAGCTATCACCGCATCGACATCCGCCAGACATCACGCAGTCTCGTAGTGCGCAATCGTGACAGCATCATTGCCGATACCAAGCGGCCGGTAGTCCTCTACGAATCCGGCTTTGCACCGCGTTGGTACGTTACACGGGCCGACATTGATGAGTCCGCCCTGACGCCTGTTGAACATCAGACCTTCTGTCCGTACAAGGGTCTGTGTAGCTACTATGATATCGGGGAGGCACGCCTTGCGGCATGGTCGTATCCTGAGACTTATCCTGAGGTCAGACGCATTTCCGACCTGATCTCGTTCGAGCCAGATATAGCGTCAGTACAGCTCGATGGCAAACAACTCCGGCTTGAGCCGGGTCAAACCGTGATTCCGCACGGCCCTGATCGAGATCTGGACGTCTCCGAAGTCCTGGCTCGCGGCAAACCGGCATGATTAGTAGCGCTAGTCAGCGTATGAGAATCTATCGCAGCTACTTCCAGATAACGGGCACCCCGGAAGTTATTGAGCATTGCTGTGACAGATGTGACTGTAAGAACTCAGGCGTAACGGATTGCTCCTTTGAGAACCCTGAGCAACCCTTGGGAACCTTTATTACACACTTATTGCACCCGCATCCTCTAACCTCTAGACCCCTGCCCATTTAGTCTCCCTCAATGAGAATAAGTCGCCAATTTCCTGTTTGCCCACAAATCGGGAGTAGAGCCCCCTTTGGCTGGATGCGACGCCACCGGGTCCGGGTCCTCCCTCTTCATTACTGCTGCCATTGGAGGTAGCGTCTAGGTTAGTCGGCGACTTCTTCCTCGGAGCATAAAAAGGCGCGGCGCAAACTTGAAACCGGCCCTTCAGGACCCATCAACGAGCATCCTTGCACATTGTTGTCGCGCTTAGCGACGGTGGAGGCGTTACTGTTCCCCATTTCGAAGGTGATGACCCCATTGTCAGCACCAGAGTAGCGCCATCCTTAACCTGAGCATGAAGAAACCAGCTTGTCGGTAAATCCTGGCCATTGAGCGTAGCGGATTGCACATAACGGTTCAGTCCTGACGAATCAAATCCCTTCGCCATAATACGCAGACGCTTCCCATTGCCCAGGTTCAGGGAAGCATCCGGTACGGAAGGCGAACTGATGAGGTACACGTCCTGCCCCGCAACCGGAAAGATACCCATAGTCTGAAACAGTAGCCAGCCCGACATGGCACCCGAATCATCGTTGCCCGGAATGCCTGCGCGTGTATCCGTAAAAGCCTTTTCCAGCAGCAGGTGCACGATGTCGGCACTTTTGTCAGGGCGTCCACTGTAGTTATAAAGCATCGGCATCAGGAATCCAGGTTCGTTTGAGATGTCAAAGTGTCCCCGAGAAAAGATGAAATCCATCCGCGCGTTAAACTGCTTATCTCCACCGACCAACTCAATCAGGCGACGCATGTCCTGCGGCGCATATAGAGAGTATGTCCAGATATCGCCTTCGTACATGAAGTCCGGCCATGTGCCACGGACGACCAGGTAAGGGTCAGCCCAGGAACCATCAGGCTTGCGCGGTCGCAGGAATCCCTTGAAGCCAAGCACAGTCATGTTGGGGTCCCATAGATGTTCAAAGTTATGTGTGCGTTCCAGGGCGCGTGTTGCCTCCTGCGTCTGCCCCAGACCGCAGGCAACCTCCGAGATTGCGAAGTCGTCGTACGCGTACTCGACGGTGCGCGAGCCCGCGCGCTCATCAGCAGTCGTAATATATCCGAGTTCGTTGTAGTCCTTGAGGCCTCCGCGGCCTTCCTTCTGAGCGTTCCCTGGAGGCACAGCAGTATCATGCAGCATCGCCTGGAGCGCTGTGGCGTAATCGATACCCGTTAGTCCTTTGACATAGGCATCGGCCACGACCACATTGGCATTGGAACCGCCCTGCGTGCGCCCATTGTCGTTGCCGCTGCGGGCGTCGGGCATATAGCCGGTGTGACGATAAATATCGATGAGCGAGCGGATGATATCGCGCTGGCGGTCCGGAGCAATGAGCGTAAGCAAAGGACTGGAGCTGCGATACGTATCCCAGATCGCATAGTAATCGTCATAATATGGTTCGCTGGACGACCAGTCGGGATTCTCGCCCGTACGGTCTACCGGCATCATCATCACGTGGTACAGCGCCGTGTAGAGCTTTCGCCGCTGCGCATCTGTTTCGCCAGTCAATTGCAGCTTGCCTAGTTCTTTGTTCCACTGCATCGTGTTGGCACGGTGAACCTTCTCAAAGCTCCATTCGGGAATCTCCGTCTGGATGTTCCGGCGGGCTTGATCTGCGCTGATGAAGGAGATACCGACCTTTGCCTGCACTACCTGATGAGCATGTGCGTGGAAGTCAAACGTGACTCCAATCGGCTTATCTTCCGTCACGACAGCGTCACGCTCCGTGGTCAGAGTGCCTCCTGTCCAGGTCTGCACTTTCGTCGCTGGTGTGTCCAGCAGCATGTTATAAAACACGCGATACTCCCCACCTTTGTTCCATCCACCGCGAAAGCGCGCAACGCCCTGCACTTCGCGATCAGAGAGGACATGAACCTCTGCGCCGAGGAAGTTCTGCGACTCTGATCCTGTGCCGAGACCCAGAGCCGCCGCTACATTCACCGTCAGGTGTGCGTCCGCCGCATTCGTGAAGGTATAGCGGTGGAAACCAACTCGGCGGCTGCTCGTCAATTCCGCACGCACACCGTAACGCGTCAGTGTCACCGCATAGTAACCGACCCGGGCAATCTCATCTGTACGTGGAGATTTTATGTCATTGATATTGAGTTCGCCGGTTACTGGCGCGACCAATATGTTGCCGTATTTGCCTTGCGCGCCGCTCAGGTGCAGGTGCGAGAAGCCCAGAATCACACCATTGCTCCAGTATCCAAAGCCAGAACGCCGCCCGTCGAACGTTTCCATGTCGGGCCCGACCTTCAGCATGCCGAACGGAACTGTAGAGCCCACAAAAGTGTTTCCACCCCAGTCGACACCGATGAATGGATCCACATTGTGCGTAAAGTCAGGGCTGGCAGGCTTGCTTTCGATACGCCTCTGCGCAAGCGAAGATCCTGAGGTACCTAGGACAAGCGCGATCAGCAAATTTAATGTGCGGAGATTGGAGGGACGTCGAGTCATAAACTTTATCTTTTCCTGATGGGATGCTGCTTTATGCGTGGGAAGGTGGACTATCTCTGTCTCTCTCCTTCACATCGCTTACCTCGATGTTGAGATCGGTGCTTTTCATACTCGAAACTTCATATGAGGGGCAGGCATGTCCTGTCCCTCATATGTCAGATTGATGAACTTTAGAACGTGTAGCGAAGGCTGGCCTGCATCGAACGCTGACCAGTCTTGCTGGTTACCCGCCCAAAGGTTGAGCTGGTCGGGTTCGCATCTGGAGCGGCCAGGTTGGGGTGATTGGGGAAGTCGAAGGCTTCAAAGCGGAAGGTCAGGAACTGCTCATTGAAGGTATAGAAACGTTTCTGCAAACCCGCGTTGAAGTTCTCCGTGCCAGGAGCGCGCAGAATATTGCGGTTATGCTGGGGCGTAAAGGTGCCGGAAGCTGGTGCTACGAAAGCAGCAGGGTTGAACCAGAAGTTCTGGTCGGAGGTTCCCGCGGAGAACTTTCCTGCGGCATTCGAGCCAATGCCGGGAGCGGTGGAATAGAACTGTGCACCGCCGCCTGTGCCTACTCCAGCAATATCAGTTGAGGTCGTTACGGAGAAAGGAACGCCTGTCTGGAAGTTGTAAATCTGTGTGATCTGCCACCCGCCAAGCACCTCCTGCGCCAGACGGTTGCTACCGTGGAACGGAATTTCCATGACGGCGTTGATGGTGACTGCACTGCGGATATCGTAATCCGCAGTGCCGCATAGATACTTGGGATCAAGCAGATTGGGCAGAAAGTTCTTTTGGAACGATCCGCAGTCAGTGGCCTTCGCAAGCGTATAGGCGACGCCAAAGCTGAGGCCCCTTTGATAGCGGCGATTGAGGTCAACCTGGAAGCCGTTGTACGCGGAGCCGGAACCCTGCGTAACGATGGTGATGGGACCGTAGCCCGCGTAAGGACGGTAAGAGTTGATATTCAGTTTCGCAGCAGCAGCAGCAGCGACCGAGCCAATCGGTGCCTGATTGAGATTCGCCTGAAACTGACCATGCAGACCGCGACGACCTACGTACGCTACGCCGAGTACAGTGTTGAAGGGGAGCTCACGTTCCACGGCCAGGTTCCATACATATGCCTCCGGCTGTGGCGAGCTACGATCGATGCGTCCGGAGATGTTTGGGAACGAGCCGGCCGCGCCTCCACCGGGATTATCGGCACTCCCTCCGCTGATACCTGCGTATTGCTGCAGCGGTGGCGCGCCGCCTTCAAACACGCCGTCGGAGACACCTTGGCGGCTCATATAGCGGCCAAACCCGGAACGAATCACCGTCTTCGAGTTCAGCGCATACGCAAGGCCGATGCGAGGCTGGAAGGTGGTGTAATGCACGTCGATGTAACCTCGCGGCAGATTATGAAAGAGGTAGTCGGCTGCGCCGGTAGTAGCCAGCGGAACATGTTCCTTGGCACTCTCAGTAAAGCCGTTGCCGAAGAGTACAGTGCCGTTCAAAGGATCGCCGGTGCCGGAGATAGGATTGCCCTTGCTGTCCAGCTTCACGGCATTTGCGACACTGTAGAAGGCCGGATCGAAGGTGCCGATATTGTTCCAAAGACTATAGAAGGGACGCACGATGGAGTAGCGCAGGCCATAGTCGACGTGCAGTTTCTGGGTCAGTTTCCAGGAATCCTGCGCGAAGAAGTCGTACATGTTTGCGCGATATGGTGTCTCTGCACGAGGACCAACCTCGGCATAACTCTGGAAGATACCTAGCGCGGCATCGGCCGTATCGAGCCCGGTTCCCGCCGGATTGGCACTGGAGAACTCGAATTTGCCGTTCTGATTATTGGTTTGTCCCGGAACGCTGTTCTGGCCGGAGATCTGGTCGTTGTCGTTCTCTCCCGCACGCTCATAGAGAACGCCAGCACGCAGCGTGTGATTGCCTATGATGCGAGTAAAGGTGTCCGCATAGTCGAAGACCTCTCCCTGCGAGTGCGATGGGTAGGCGCTGCCGTCCAGCGTAGTGATGTTGCTGCTGTCGAACTGCACCGTCGGAATTTTGTTTGCAAGATCCTTGCCTGTCGGAAACAGAAATGGATAATTGATGCCGTATCTTGTGCGGTCATAGAGACCGCTGCTGGTATCGATCGAGAGCCGGTCTGCGCCATGTGCTGCCGTAATCAGCACCTCGTTAATCGTATTCGGGCTGAAGGTGTGGACCCAGTCCAGAGAGGCCGTCTGGTTGGGCCGATTGAAGATGCGCGGTACCAGGTCGTAGGCGGCGGAGAATGGATTGTTCTCGTAGTAATAGAAGTGCGTGAAGCGGAAGCGGATGTAATCCTTCTCTGTCGGAATAATGTCCAGATTGGCGCTATCGATCTGCTGGGTCTGCGGATGCTTTGCAATCTGGAGCAGATTCTGCGTCCCTACCAAAAATCCCGGCGTCGGCGTTGGAAAGGCCGTTAGCAGGCCTACACCGTTCGGACTGAGACGACTCTTCGGAATAATGTTCTCTGGGAAGCAGGCCGGGCCGCCGGTCTTCGGATCGCACACGCCAGTGGCCTGAGGATCACGTAGGTGAGTGGCTACGGAGGAAAAATCGCCGTTGCGAAATGCAGGGTTTGGTACCGTCACTGGCGCCGTGTTTGTTGCGGGATAGTGCACGAAGGCCTCAGAGTAGAGAAAAAACACCTTGCCCTTGGGTAGCACGTGTGGGATGTACGCCGGGCCATTAACGCTGAAGCCGAACTGATTGAAAGTAAATGGAGCCACGTAATTCGACTTCACGCTCTTTGGCAGTGCCGGATCCGAGTTGGAGGGAAAGTGGTTGCGCACCCAGGTGTTGGCGTTGAGTACCGGATTCTGCAGATACTCGTACAGCATGCCGTGAAAACGATCCGTGCCGCTACGGGTAATAATGCGCACCTGACCGCCGACAGACCGGCCATACTCCGCCGGATAGTTCGATGCCAATACCTGCACTTCCTGCACGTTCTCGAGATCAACGACGCCTACGGAGTCGCCGCTGGCACGTACTCGCACCGCCACCGCTCCGTCATAGGTCACCAGATTGTCGCGTTCGCGCGCGCCATTGATGTTCAGCCCCCCAAGGCCGGTGCTGAATTGGAAGTTCGAGACATTGCCGCTGGTGCTCGTCACACCGGCTTTCAGGAGCGCGAGTGTGATGGGGTTGCGGCCACTAAGCGGCAGCATCTCCGCCTGCTTGCTGGTGATCACGCGGCCGAGGACTGTGCTGTCCGTCTGAATGCTGCTCTCCTGCGCACTTACCTGAACGGTTTCATTGACGCTTCCAGACTGCAGCTGGAGATTCGCCGTTGTCGCTACGGACGGATCCAGAACGTTGCCTTTGCTGGTCAACACGTGAAAGGTCGGCGCCTGCACGACGATCGTGTAGTGCCCGGGCGACAGGCTGGGAATCGTGTAGTAGCCCGAGTCGTTTGTCACGGTCCTATGTTGGGCCCCCGTGGTCTCATCTCTAACCGTCACCGCCGCACCGCGTACCACGGCGCCTGATTGATCGGTGATGGTTCCGGAGACGCCGGAGAGGTCGGACTGCGCGAACATGGGTGGAGCGAAGCATGCAAGCACGCACGCCAGGAGCGTCGCGATATGCCGCCGGTGCTTCCGCGGATCGACAAAGATGCGCCAGAACTTGATCACTGCATTGACCCTCAGGGAGAAATTTGCATACAAGCCGCACCAATGCCAGACCAAACGGACCGACACAGCTCAGCTCATGGATTGTCCTGATCATCCCGAAGCGAGTTGGGCATCACAAGGGGTTTGCATCTTCCAACAGGGGAATCGGCCACGGTAAGAGGCGCAAATAAATGACTTACCTAACAGCATTCGCTGAATATTCATCGACAGAAAAACGCACCGTACCCGGATCATCCACTCGGGGAAAATTGTCTGTACCCCTCCTGCCGCCACGCATCTCCCACCTGAAGAGCTCTATTACCGTTCACGGCATGTTCACGGAAAAGACTTAGGGTTGTGGTGAGACGATTCAACTGATTATGCAAACCTTGGAGCCGCCATCAGCGACCCCGCCCGAACCGGCAACACGACTACTGTTAGAGTCTGGCAAAGCAACGATTGACTCGCATGCCGATGATCCGCGGTGGCAGCTTGCATGGAGGATTGCTACCAGCGGTAGCCTTGGGCGCTCGCGTCTGCTGGCAAGATTTCTTCTATTTACCGTTGACCGGCTCATTCGCGGCCGGAGCGATGAGATTACAGAACAGCAGATCGGAATTTTAGTCTTTGATCGGAACGAAGGCTACGACTCAAACGAAGATAATATCGTTCGAAACTACGCTCGGAAGCTGCGCCGCCGTATCGACGACTATTATGCGAGCGAAGGCAAGAATGAGGAGATGTATCTCGAAATCCCTCGTGGGAGATATGTTCCGTCCTTCACGCAACGAGACTTAGATGGAGAGGGATCCGCGGGGAGGCATGCTCCCTTCGAGGATACGCATAGAGTAGTCTCCAATCTTGACGAGACAGGTCCGCTAGACCATTCGGAGTCGGATGGAGAATCCAGCCCGGCGCCGGGAAGCTCGTTTGCGTTGCATCAGATTCTGCGCCAATATGGCATCCTCCTCGCATTGTGCCTTGGTATTTCGATTGGACTATCGCTGCACGCCGCGCGGTTTCCTCGATTCCTCCAACATGGATCATCTTCGGATGAAGATGCGTCAAAGAGTTTCTGGCAGCAGATATTCGTAACGGATAGAGACACATTCGTCGTGCCTTCAGATGATGGATTAGTCATCATGCAGCGGCTCACTGAACGTCCAGTGCCCCTAGCAAGGTATATCGATGGCAGCTATCGCAACAACGACAGTCAGCGCGAGCAGAGTGATACCGAGATTCTCAAACTGGGTGCCCGGCGCTATACGAGTATCGTAGATCTCGATTTCGCCGTGCTTCTGACACAAGTGGCTGGTGTCGATCCAGTTCGTTTAGTCGTTCGATACGCGCGGGACCTGCGCATGGACGACATTCGAACAGGAAACGCAGTTCTCATCGGCTCCATTGAATCCAATCCCTGGATTCAGATCTTCGAAACACAGATGAACTTCCGCCAGAGAGTGAGCACTGACGCGCAAATTCCATCTGGCTTTCTCAACACGCATCCGCATCCGGGTGAACGCGATCTCTACGGCACACCCGGGCGAGATCATACCTATGGGCAGATCGCGTACTTGCCCAATCTCTCATCCACGGGGCACGTTCTCATCGTGGGAGGCCTCAATACAGCAGGCACACAGGCAGCTACTACCTTCCTGCTCACTCCCTCTTTGATGGCTCCAATCTTGCAGCGGGCCCGAACAGAGCACGGCAAGATCCGATCCTTCGAACTACTGGTCAGCGCCGACAACTTTTCATCCAATGCATCAACGCCGCAACTCATCACGGAACGTATCGACAATCGCTGAGCTGAACGGCGTGATGAAGGCAACTGATATCACACCTCACTAAACAGGGGGGCTACGAGACCGCAGATTCGTACCGAGAAGTCGACTTGTCGGAAGTGATCTGGGGCCTACTAACCGATTCTTCCCGAATTACAGTAACTCTGACCCACCTCCGCGAGTGACCAGCAATCAGCTTCTCGGAGACAGAATATGTAACGCAACTCATTGAGTTGCCAGATGGCACAGACCATACTCTCCGCCACTGACTGCACGTAAAATCCCCTTATTGAACCCGTTCGATCGCCCCACAAGAGCATTTTCTCCCCACTTGGATTACTTCCGAATTGTCCGCGATCCGCCCCAATCCGCTGCGGGAGCTATCCAGATTTCTTATTGAGCGCATAAGCGATTATCACCAAGTGAGATTTGTAGGGGACGGCGCAGGTTCCCAGGAACTCGGGATCTCTGGAGGTTCGAATGGAGCAAGCGA
>Ga0193742_1001605_pt1 | contig 13465 bp, 12 predicted proteins | sample L2c1metaG_FD_165511 | JGI IMG/M metagenome (GOLD analysis project Ga0193742, IMG submission 165511) | Soil microbial communities from a riparian zone of the East river system, Colorado, United States - L2c1 | ecosystem: Environmental > Terrestrial > Soil > Riparian zone | place: USA: East River... | reverse complement strand
CGAGCCAGACCGTCGGGAATTACTGGCTGCCGCCCCGCATCCAGGCCTTTCAGGGGGCCCACCCCGGCATCGATCTGCAGGTGACGATCGCCAACACCGAACAGGTGGCGCAAGCGGTTCACCAGGGGCATGCCGACGTCGGATTCGTCGAAGGCGATATCGATGATCCCTTTCTTTCGGCCCGCAAGATCGACGGCGATCAACTCGTCGTCGTGGTCGGGATGCGCCATCCCTGGGCCGGCCAAAGCAGGATCGCCCCGAAGAGCCTTGCGGCGACCGGATGGGTGTTGCGTGAAAAAGGCTCCGGCACCCGTTCGATGTTCGAGGCCGCGGTCAGGAAACTCGGCGTCAAACCCGCCGAGCTGAAGGTCGCGCTCGAACTGCCGTCGAACGAAGCGATTCGCGCCGCCGTCGAAGCCGGCGACTGCGCCACCGCGATATCAAACCTCGTGGTGGATCATTCCCTCGCCGCCGGCACGCTGCATCGCGTCAGGATCGAAATGCCTCGGCGCCCGTTCCTTTTCCTGCGACACAAGGAGCGATACCAGAGCCACGCCGAGCAGGCCCTGCTGAAGGCGTTCCGGATCTGAGCATCCGTTGTTGCGACGCGCCGGCGTCGTGCTACGCGGCTCGGATATTGGCCAGGAAGCGATCGACGTCGGCACGCAGGGTTGCGGCCTGGCCGCTGAGTTGTTCGGCCGAAGACAACACCTTGCTGGCCGCCGATCCGGTCTTGTCGGCCGCCTGATTGACGCCCGAGATGTTGCTCGATACCTGGCCGGTGCCTTGGGCGGCTTCCTGTACGTTGCGGGCGATCTCGCGGGTCGCCGCTCCCTGCTGATCGACCGCGACTGAAATCACCGATGCGATCTCGCTGATCGACCCGATGGTGCGGCCGATGCCCTCGATGGCTTGTACCGCATCCGCGGTCGCGCCCTGCATCGCGGCCACCTGCGCCGATATTTCCTCAGTCGCCTTGGCGGTCTGGTTGGCAAGCGATTTGACTTCGCTCGCAACCACCGCGAATCCCCTGCCCGCGTCGCCGGCGCGCGCGGCCTCGATCGTCGCGTTCAATGCCAGAAGATTGGTCTGGCTGGCGATATCGCTGATCAGTTTGACGACGTCGCCGATCTTCTGCGCCGCGGCCGACAGGCCCTGCACCGTGACGTTGGTGCGGTTCGCCTCGGCGACCGCCTGGCCCGCGATCTCGGTCGATTGCGTGACCTGGCGTCCGATTTCCGAAACCGACGACGACAATTCTTCAGTCGCGGCCGCCACCGTCTGCACGTTGGCCGAAGCCTGCTCGGCCACGGCCGCAACGCTGGTCGCCTGATGGCTGGCTTCGCCGGCCGTCGCGGACATGCTCTTCGATGTCGCCTGCATCTCCGTGGCGGCACCCGTCAGGGTGTCGAGCGAAGCGCGGACGCCGTGTTCGAAATCATCGGCCATCCGGCTGACAAGCTGTTTGCGCTCGGCGTCAGACCGGGCCTTCAAGACGTCCTGCTCGCCGCGCAGCCGGGTCGCCTCGATCATGTTGTCCTTGAAGACCTGCACCGACTGCGCCATGGCGCCGACTTCATCGCGGCGTTCCTGCGCCGGGATCGCCGTCGACGTCTCGCCATCGGCGATCTTGCGCATCGCTACCGTCATGGCCTTGATCGGATTGACGATGCTACGGCCGAGCAGCACGAACATGCCGACCACCAGCACCAGCGCAACGCCGACCAACAGGCCGATCTGGCGTACCTGCGCCCAGAAGATCGCATCGATGTCATCAAGATAGATTCCGCCGCCGATGGTCCAGTTATAGGGCTTGAATTCGGTGGCATAGGAGATTTTCGGGAGCGGCTCGTCGCCGCCCGCACGCGGAAAGCGGTAGCCGACAAAGCCGCCGCCTTGCGACGCCAGCTCGATTTGCTGCCGTGCAAAGAACACGCCGTCGGAATCCGGCGCATCATACAAATTCTTGTTTTCAAACTTCGGGTTCGGATGCGACTGCAACACCCCCTGCGGGCTGAAGGCATAGAAATAGTCGTCCTTGCCGAACCGCAGCGTGCGCAGCAGCGCCTTGCCGCGCTCCAAAGCTTCGGCATCGGAAAGCCCCGCCTGATGCGAAGCCTGATAGTTCAGATCGACCGCCTGACGCGCCAACAGAACGAGATCGTGGAGCTTGACCTTGCGGTCCTCCAGCAAATTGTTTCGCAGCGCGGACAGCCCGACCGCGGCGACCGCGGCGATGCCGAGCACCGAAAGACAAACCATAATCAACAGCTTGGAGGATATTTTGAGATTGCCAAGCATGAAGCACCTTGCCGCTGGAATGGAGGTCGCCGGGATAGCGCCAGACCCCGGTGACTAACTTGAATTAATGAAATAGCTGCTAATGCGAGACGAGTTATCCAGACCGGGGCACGCAGGTATTATCGTGCAGGCGAGCTTGCGGCGCACGACCACGCGGTCTCTTCGAGTGGCGTGCTTGGCGGTCGCGCATGCCCCCTCCGCTCGCCTCCTCTCGCGAACGTGAATCACCTTAAGATTGCAATTTCTATTTCATATCTGAAACTTGAGGCGCCATCGGCCATCGCGCATCCGGCCAGGTTGTCATTGTGCAGCTATCGCCGAGCGCCGCGCGCTTCCTTACATCAGCCTTACGCGGGCCGGCCGGTGTTTTTCTAAGATTCGGCTCTTGTTTGACGATCTGACTCGGTTCATGGCTAGCCCTGATTTTCGGTCAATCGATGAGGCGCTGCGCATGCGGTTGTTGATTGTGGAAGACAATGAGGAGCTCGCCGAACTGTTGGCGAAGGGCTTGCAGGGCGCTGGCTACGAGACCGACGTGCTCTCGACGGTTGAAGAAGCGACCAGCGTTCTTCTCACGACGTTCTACGCAGCCCTGATCCTCGACCTCGGATTGCCTGACGGTGACGGCCTAACGCTGCTGCGCGAGCTACGACACCGGAACAATCCGATTCCCGTTCTGGTGCTGACCGCGCGTGGCGGCTTGCACGACCGCGTCCACGGCCTGCGCAGCGGCGCGGATGATTATCTGGTCAAGCCGTTCGCGTTGGAAGAACTGATCGCACGGCTGGAAGCTCAATTGCGGCGGCCGGGCCATCTCCTCGGCAGCACGCTGCGGATCGCCAATCTCGAATTCGATACCAGAAACCGGCAAGCCTCGATCGACGATAAGCCGCAACTGCTGTCGGCCCGCGAAACCGAGGTGCTGGAGCTGTTGATGCGCAGCAAGGGCCGTGTGGTTTCCAAGAAGCAGGCCGAAGATCACATCTTCGGACACTCGGGAGAGGTCGCCTCGAACGCCATCGAGGTATACGTCCACCGCCTACGCAAGCAGCTATCGGAGCGCGGCGCCAAGGTCCAGGTGCATACGATCAGGGGAGTAGGATATCTGATCGCCGAGGAGAACTAGCGTGTTCCGCTTCAAGTCTATCCTTTCACGCATCGTTATTCTCCATATCGTCGCCGTCGTCATCACCTCCGTCTTCATGTCGCTGGCGCTGTCGTGGCTGTTGAACTATGCCACCAACAACATTCACAACGAAGCGATGCAGGAACAGGCCGTCTCGGTTGGTGAACATCTGACCGCGCAACCCGACGGCCATCTCGAATTGGACCTTCCGCAGGACCTGCTCGGGCTCTATTCGCAGGCCTATGGCCGTTACTCCTATGCGGTGATCGACGATCACGGGCGCGTTTTATTCTCCTCGCTGAGGGATAACGCGGCGCTGTTTCCCGCCGATGCCCGATCGAGCGACGTCGAATTTCTGCAACAACGGTTTGGCGACGCCACGGTATCCGGCGCCAGCGTCAGGAAGACCGTCGGCGGCCAGTCGATCTGGATCCAGGCCGGCGAGGATCTGGCCAACCGCGACGTGCTGATCGACGACATCGTCGCCGATTTCTACCGGGATGTCGGATGGATCACGCTGCCGATCCTTCTGGTGTTGCTGATCGCAGACATTGCGATCTTCCGCCGCGCGCTGCGGCCGCTGCGGGAGGCCTCGGAGATCGCCAGCGATATCGGACCGACGCGTACTGACTTGCGGCTGCCGACCGACGAGATCCCGCGCGAGGTGCGCCCGCTGGTATCCGCCATCAATCTGGCGCTGGACCGGCTTGAACAAGGTTTCCGGATCCAGCGGGATTTTACCGCCGATGCCGCGCACGAACTGCGCACGCCGCTGAGCATCCTGCGAACACGGCTCGACCTTCTGGAAGACAAGAAAATTCGCCAGGCCTTGCAGCGCGACGTCGAAGGCATGGCGCATATCATCAGCCAGTTGCTCGACATCGCGGAGCTGGATGCCTTCGTCGTGGACCCGCTCGAAAAAGCCGATCTTCGATCCGTGACTGCCGAGGTCGCGGAGTTCGTTGCGCCGCTGGCGCTGGCGCAAGGAAAGGATGTTGCCCTTCTGGGCACCGCCGAGCCGGTCTGGGTCAAGGGCAATCCGGAAATGCTGAGCCGTGCGATCCGCAACCTTTCGGAAAATGCGATCAACCACACCGCTCCCGGGACGACCGTGGAATTCATCGTCGATCAGAACGGCACGGTAAGTGTTCTGGATCAGGGACCGGGCGTCGCCGAGGAGGAACGCAACCTGATCTTCCAGCGCTTCTGGCGCCGCGATCGCCGGAAGGCCGGTAGCACCGGCCTTGGCCTTTCCATCGTTCAGCGCATCGCGGAGTTACATTCCGCCGTAGTCACGGTCGAAAACCGCGATCCTTCCGGAGCGCGCTTCTCGCTCAAGTTCAAGCCATTAGCGCTTTAGGTGATGGGATAATCTCGGGCGCCGTGCTGATCGCTTACGCCCCGACATCCGGCAGGCTGGCCGCCGCGATGGCGACGAGCGCGGCGAGACGGCGCCGGATCTGCGACGGCGCCTTCCAAAACAATGTTACGACCTGCTGCATATCGCAATTCCCAAAAAGCGCCCGCGGAACAGCCGTTCCGCCAACAGCGCCTGTCGGAAATGTGGTCTGAGCCCGCTTTGGTGTCGAGGGCACCGGGAAAATAGCAACGCTGCCATCGTCTTGCTGGACGATGGCAGTGGTTTTGTTGCCGTGCCGAGGCCGCCAAGGGGAAAAATTTCTCCCCGAAAATCCGGCCAAACGACCCAAGCGCTCAGGCCGGGGCGAATCCGAAAGCGCGTTCGAAACGCTTGACATAGCCAGGCCATACCTCGGGATTGATGATGCGCGGCGGCCGCTTGCCGTCGAGCGCATCGAGCACTTGCTGGGCCGCGATCCGGCCCATGTTTTCCCGCGCCTCCTTGGTCACGCCCGCGGTATGCGGGCTCGCCAGCACATTGTCGAACTGCAACAGCGGATGATCCGGCGGCGGCGGTTCCTTGGCCCAGACGTCGAGGCCGGCGCCGGCGATCTGCTTGTTGCGCAGCGCCTCGGCCAGCGCCGCCTCGTCGTGAATGAACCCCCGCGCGGTCGTGATGAAATAGGCATGGCTCTGCATCAGCGCGAACTGGCGCGCGCCGATCATGCCGCGATTGTCCTTGGTCAGCGGGCACGAGATCGACACGTAATCGGAACGGCGCAGCAGATCATCGAGCTCGACCTTCTCGCCGCCACGCGCCGCCATCTCGGTTGCGGAGAGATAAGGATCGTAGGCCAGCACGTTCATGTGCAGCAGGTCGCGGCAGAGTTCGGCAATGCGGCGGCCGACATTGCCGAGACCAACGATGCCGATAGTCTTGCCCTGCGCCTCGGTGCCCATCAACGCATTGCGGTTCACATTGGCCTCGCGCCGCAGCGCGCGATCCGCCTCGATGATGCGTTTCGACAGCGTCAGCAGCATGCCAACGGCGTGCTCGGCCACCGAATTGGCGTTGCCGCCGGATTGATTGACCACGACGACACCCGCCGCCGTGCAGGCCTCGACGTCAACCGGATCGAAGCCGGCGCCGTTGCTGGAGACTAAAAGTAGATTCGGCGCGCGCCTCAGCAAATCAGCATCGACATGAAAGTGGCGGGCGAGTTCGTCGCGCGCGGCGCCGATCTGGTAGACATGCGCCGCCGAGAGGATCGGCGCCGAGACTTCATCCGGGCTTTCGTTTTCCAGCCGGTCGAGCCTCACATCGGCCCGCGCTTTGAGGATGTCGGCATAGATCGGATGGGCCAGATATTTGACGTAGAACACGCGCTTGTTATTGACGGACATTGTTGGCGGAACCCTCGGTTGGAAATCCATGACGCTTTGCCGGGCCGGCGACGGGAATGCGATGACGTAAGACTTGCATCGGCGCAAGACTCCGAAACAGTTACCACCGATCGCCCCGCGATATCAGAACGCGTATCCTCCCAGCAAATTTTCTTTTGCAGCGATGCGAAGCTTAAGCATATAGCGGGTAATATGCCGTCACGCATCCTGCGATGCTTGTATGCGGCTATGCGTTGACTTACCCTTTGCTCGCGCGAAACCGTGATGGGGAGCGTGTCGTAGCCCTCCGTCATCCCAATCATTCGGCCTTGATGCCCGCGGCCTTGATGATCGGCCCCCATTTGTCATAGTCGGCATGGATCTTGGCATCGAACGCTTCGGGCGAACTGCCGATCGGTGACGCACCGAGCTTGCCCAGGCGCTCCTTCACGGCGTCGGTATTCAGCGCGGCAACGAAATCATGCGAGAGCTTTGTCACGAGATCGGCAGGCATGTTGGCCGGACCGAGCAATCCCCACCACACTTCGGTGTCGTAGCCCGGCACCGCCTCCGACAGGCTCGGCACATCGGGCAGGAACGACGCCCGCGAAGCGGTGGTGACCGCCAGCGCGCGGACGGTGCCGGCCTGTATCTGTCCGACCGATTCCGGTCCGTTGTTGAATGACAGCGGAATCTGTCCGCCCAGGAGATCGTTGATCGCGGGCAAGCCGCCTTTATAGGGAATGCCGGCAATCTCGATTTTGGCGAGATTCTTGAAAAGCTCACCGGCAAGATGCGTCGAGGTGCCGTTTCCGGAGTGGCCAAAGGACAGACTTCCCGGTTTCGCCCTAGCCGCCGCGATGACATCGCCGACCGTCTTGAACGGGGAATCGGCGCGCACCAGCAGGATGTTCGGCGACGACGCCAAAAGCGAGAGCGGCGTGAAATCCTTGAAGGTGTCGTAGGGCAGCTTTGGATAGAGAAACGGATTGGTCGGATGGCCGCTCGCGACCACGATGAGCGCGTAGCCATCCGGCGGCGAGGTCACCAGCGCCTGCGAGGCGATCACGCCGCCGGCGCCGGGCCGGTTTTCAATGACGACGGACTGGCCCCATTTTTGCGAGACCGCATCGCCGAGCGTGCGGGCCAGGATGTCGACCGCGCCGCCGGCGGCATACGGCACGAAAATGTGCACGGGTTTCGACGGAAACGGCGACTGTGCCCACGCGCCGCCGCCCGCGGCCAGCATCGCCAATGCCGCCGCGAACATCCGCAACCGCCCGGCCATCGCTTCCCTCCCGATCTTGTTGCCTGTGTTATCGCACACCGGCAGGTCCAAGGCACCCCTAAGAAAACCTCAAGAAACCGTAAGACACCCCTGAGGCATCGCCACGCAGCGCAGATCACGGTAACGCTCGGGCGTGTTGACAATCTTGGAGATCGCGTCAAGTTTCGGCGCATCGACAAGACCGCTTCTGGTCATGTTGCGACAAGAACATCGGCGCAAAGCATGAGGGAGAATTCGATGGCGGCTGCCGAGGCACAAACAACGCCACAAGCCCCGAACAAGAGCTGGCATGGCGTGGTGCTGGAAACGCTCAAGCGCAACGACATCCGGCTGGTGCCCTACGTTCCCGACCGGGTGCTGACCAACCTCATCAAGAACATCCATGCCGATCCGTTCTTCACGACGTTCCCGACCGCGCGGGAAGAAGAAGCGGTGGGCATCGTTTCCGGCGCCTGGATGGCCGGCATGCGCGGCGCGGTATTGATGCAAACCAGCGGCTTCGCGACGCTGGCCAACGTGCTGGCCTCGCTCGCGGTCCCCTATCAGATTCCGCTGATCATGTTCGTGTCGGAGCGCGGGACGCTTGGGGAATTCAACTACGGACAGTCGCTGGTCTGCCGCACCATGCGGCCGGTGCTGGACTCGCTGGCGATGGAGCATCACACCGTGACCCGGCTCGACGAATTGGAATTCATCGTCGACCGCTCGATCAAGCAGGCCATCACCACCCAGGCGCCAGTGGCGTTGATCCTCTCGCCGCTGTTGACCGGCGGCAAAGTGCTGTGAGCGCCCCCATGAGCAAGCAAGCAAATACCTCCGCCCGCAACACCAAGATCATGAACCGGTTCGACCTCACCTCGCGGCTGGTCGCGAAGCTGAAGCACGAGGAAGCCGTGGTCGGTGGCATCGGCAACACCAATTTCGACCTCTGGGCCACCGGCCATCGCCCGCAGAATTTCTACATGCTGGGCAGCATGGGCCTCGCCTTCCCGATCGCGCTCGGCGTCGCGCTGGCACAGCCGAAGCGCCGCGTCTTCGCGCTCGAGGGCGACGGTTCGCTCCTGATGCAACTGGGTTGTCTGTCGACGATTGCGACACTGGCGCCGGAAAACCTCTGCATGGTGGTGATGGACAACGGTGTCTACCAGATCACCGGCGCCCAGCCGATCCCGGGCTCCGCAACCGCCGATATCGTTGCCATCGCCATCGGCAGCGGCCTCACCAACAGCAGCTGGGCCGCCGATGAAGAGGATTTTGAGCGCCTCATCGAGCAATCGCTGTCGCCTTCCGGACCGACCTTGATCGGCGTACGCATCGACGACAAGCCCGGAACCGGACAAACCCGTCGCGACCCCGTGCAACTCCGGGAAAGTTTCATGCGCGGCATGGGTATTCGCCAAGGGCTGTGATTATTGAGGGCTTTGATTATCGAGCGCTGTGACGATCGGACACCTTGACCGTAGGCGCTGCGATCAGGCACAAGCCGGCCGCCATTAACCACACGGCATCGGGATTTCGTGGGAACCCGACTCCGCCCGCAAATCGTGATACCCCGGTGTAATGACAATCGCCTTGAAGATATTCGCGTGGCTTTTGGCCGCCGCGGTCACCTTCGCGACCCTGGGGCCGGCCAGCTATCGGCCGCACTCGCATCTCGGCCAGGACGGCGAACATGCCCTCGCCTTCATCCTGATCGGGCTGGCGTTCGGTCTCGCCTATCCGCGGAACCGGCCGCGCACCGCGATGATTGCCGTGGTCATGATCGGTGTCATCGAACTGTTGCAGCTCTGGGCGCCGGGGCGGCACGCACGGCTTGAGGATTTTGTGGTCGACGCACTGACGGCCTGCATCGGCCTCGCTATTGCCGCCGGGCTGGATTGGGCCATGCAGCGGATGCGCGCGGCCACCAACGCCTCCTGAATTCCACCCTCTCGCATCGATCGAAATGCCGCCGGCAAATCCGGCGGCATTTTCGCAGATGCTGCGACGGCCATCCGAACACCATCGCCAACCGAGGGTTGTTTTCCCGGGGTGTCCGTATAAGCTTTAGTTCGACGAAACCCGAAGTCCGAGAGACCAATGGCCGTCGACGCGATCGAACAATTCCAGATCACAAAACTGTTCACCATTGGTCATATTGGCGGACAGGAAATCGCGTTCACCAATTCGTCGGCCTATATGTTCGGTTCGGTGGCGGTGATTTCGCTGCTGATGATCGCAGGCACTAGGGCACGACGGCTCGTCCCCGACCGCATCCAATCGCTGGCGGAAGTGACTTACGAATTCGTCGCCGGCATGGTCAGGAACAATGCCGGCCAGGAAGGCATGAGGTTCTTCCCGCTGGTATTCTCGCTGTTCACGTTCATCATGGTCTCGAAGGTGATCGGGATCATTCCCTACGCCTTCACGGTTTCGAGCCATCTCATCGTTACCGCGGCGATGGCTCTCCTGGTGTTCTTTATCGTGCTGATCTACGGCTTCTACAGGAACGGCCTGGGATTTCTCAGGGTGTTCGTGGTGTCGGGCGTTCCGCTCTACGTTCTGCTGCTGGTGGTGCCGATCGAAATCATTGCGTTCTTCATCAAGCCGATTTCCCATTCGGTGCGGCTTTTCGCCAACATGCTGGCAGGTCACATCGCGTTGAAAGTGTTTGCCAGCTTTGTCGGCATGCTCGGCGCTTTCGGCTTGATCGGCTGGCTCGGCGCCCTCTTGCCGCTTGGCCTGGTCGTGGCGCTGACCGCGCTCGAACTGTTGGTCGCATTCCTGCAGGCCTACGTCTTCGCCATCCTCACCTGCATCTACCTCAAAGAGGCGATCCATCCGGGCCATTGACGCCGGGGCTCGTCCACCTGATAGACCGCGCTCAATCATTGATGTCGATGACGAGTCCCCTTGCGGGCGCTGCCGGCTTTCTTCTCGGTCTCGGTCGGGATCATCACGAGGCGGCCATACCGTACCCCGCGCTCGGCGATGATGTGATCGGCAAAATGCTGGACCTCGGCTCCGGTACCCTTCAGGGCCGTTACTTCCATGCAATTGTCATCGTCGAGGTGAACATGGAGTGTCGCCACCGAGAGGTCGTGGTGTCCGTGATAGTTCTCGACCAGGCGGCGCGACAGATCTCGTGCGGCATGGTCGTAAAGATAAACCAGCGCGGCAACGCAGTTGCCGGATTTTCCCAATTTTTGTGCAGCCTGCTGCATGCCGGCACGGGTGAAATCACGGATCGCCTCAGACCGGTTCTGGTAACCCTGCTCGGCGATCATCCGATCGAGTTCATCCATCAGATCGTCGTCGAGCGTAATGGTGATGCGCTGCATTTTTGGGCCTTTCGTCATACGAAGTATGATGAATCGTTGTTGACATCATACTTGGATTACGGCTCCATTCGCCGATAAGAGTACGATGCGCGAAAATGCTTACACCGCGGTTGTGAATCTGACCACGACCATTGCGGATTTCATGCCTGATGCTTCGCCTCTTGACGGTACGGGGGCTGTGGCGTGTCGAACCGGTGGCGTGGGCTGGCGCCGATATCGGGATTCATCCTAGCGTTTGCATCTGCGCAGGTGCTCCGGGCGCAATCGCAGCCGGAAGCCGCCGGTCCGGTGCCCGTGGCGATCCCGGAGTCGCCTGCGGCGATCCCGGAGTCGCCTGCGGCGATCCCGGAGTCCTCGGCAAATTCCGCGACCTTGCCGCCCGTCACCGTGGAGGCGTCTCCACGTCGGACGCCCAGGCCGCGGCGACCACACCAGCGCAACAGCCAAAATATTCCGCGATCTTCGAGGACGTCGGCGACCGCAAACCGCTCGACCCAGCAGGCCACCTCGCCATCGGGCACGCCGAATGCCGGATCGGGACCCGTTGGGCCGCCGAACATGGCGAGCCAAATGACGTTCACGGGTGAAGACGTCAACGCGCGTCCGGTCACCCGCCCGGGAGAAATACTGGAAGCTGTTCCGGGCCTCATCGTGACGCAGCACAGCGGCGAGGGCAAAGCCAATCAGTATTTTCTGCGCGGCTACAATCTCGATCACGGTACCGACATGGCAATCTCAGTCGATGACGTCCCGATCAATTTGCGCACCCATGCGCATGGCCAGGGCTATTCGGATTTGAACTGGCTGATGCCGGAGACCGTCAATACGGTCGAGGTTCGAAAAGGGCCGTATTATCCGACGAAGGCGACTTCGGCTCGGCGGGCAATCTTCACATCGGGCAGATCGACAGCACCGACAAGCATTGCGTCGGTGACGCCAGGCAGCTTCGGCTATCAGCGCTTCTTCGGCATGGGCTCGACCAGGCTGGGCGACAGTACGCTGCTCCTGGCGGGCGAGGCCGGGACCTATGACGGGCCATGGGCCAATCCAGACGACATGCGCAAGATCAACAGTCTGTTGCGCTACACCCAGGGCACCGCGCAGGACGGCTTCTCCATCACCGGCATGGCCTATTCGAACAAATGGAATTCGACCGATCAGGTACCGGAACGCGCCATCACATCGGGCCAGATCGGGTTCTATGGCGAGGAAGACCCGACCGATGGCGGCAACACCGACCGCTTCGCGTTGTCAGCGCGTGTCGCCGGCACCGACGATGCCGGATCGTGGAAGGGCAATGCCTACGTGGTCAAAAGCGACCTCGATCTGTTCAACAATTTCACCTACTTCCTGACCAATCCGGTCCTGGGTGACCAGTTTCATCAGCACGACGACCGCGTCATGACCGGTTTCAACGCCTCGCGGACGCTCAACGGCTCCTTTGCCGGGCGGCCGATGGAAACCACGTACGGCGTCCAGACCAGATATGACGACATCAGCCTCGCGCTGACCGATACGATTCAACGCGCGTTCCTGTCGAATGTCCGCAGCGACAAGGTCGGCGAATCAAGTGTCGGCATTTACGCCGAAAACACCGTGCACTGGACCGACTGGTTCCGAACCACCGTGGGCGTACGCGGCGATTATTACGACGCGAACGTCTTTTCGATCTTCGACGGCAACAATTCCGGAAATGTGCAGGCCGCGATCGCTAGCCCGAAATTCACCATGGTGCTCGGCCCGTTCAACAAGACCGAATTTTTCTTCGGCGCCGGCGAAGGGATGCACAGCAATGACGCGCGCGGTGCGACCATTACCGAAGAGCCGACCGATCCGAGCATGAAGTTGTCGTCCTCGCCGCTGCTGGTGCGGACGAAAGGCATCGAGGTCGGCGTCCGCAGCAAGCTCATCCGGGGGCTGGACTCCTCGATCAGCCTGTTCGGTCTCGACCAGGACTCCGAGATCGTTTTCAACGGCGACGCCGGTGATACCTCCGCCAGCCGGCCGAGCCAACGCTACGGTATCGAATGGACCAACAAGTATCAGCCTGTTTCCTGGCTGGCGCTCGACGGCGATGTTGCGCTATCGCACGCCCGGTTTGTCGGCTTCGACACGGAACAGGCTGCGCTCTATGCCTCGCTGGCCGGGTTTCCGCAGGCGCAGATCGGCAACGCGCCCGGCAATTACATTCCCAACGCGCAGCCCATCGTGGCCTCGGCCGGCATTACCATCGGTGAAAAGACCGGCTGGTTCGAAACCTTGCGCTGGCGCTATCTGGGTTCAAGTCCGCTCACCGAGGACAACGCCTTCCGCTCGCCGCCGACCAGTATCTTCAACGGCCGCATCGGCTATCGTTTTGAAAACGGCTGGCGCATCCAGCTCGACGGACTCAATTTGCTCAACAGCAGAGCCAACCAGATCACTTATGCTTACGGTTCGCTGATCAAGACCGACAGCCTTTATAATCTCTGCTTCCCGGTCCAGACGGCGCCGACGGCGGTCTGCCAGAACGGCGTCATGGACTACGTCCTGCACCCGATTGAGCCGCTTGCGGTCAGACTGACGCTTGTGGGCAGCTTTTAGCATTACAGTTGTCGTTTTTTGAAGTGGGCACGTTGAGCGGCGACCTGGTGAGCTCTGCGCCAGAAAGACCATGCGATGATGTGCGCGGGTTGAATCCGCTTTCGG
>Ga0193742_1001604_pt1 | contig 13466 bp, 13 predicted proteins | sample L2c1metaG_FD_165511 | JGI IMG/M metagenome (GOLD analysis project Ga0193742, IMG submission 165511) | Soil microbial communities from a riparian zone of the East river system, Colorado, United States - L2c1 | ecosystem: Environmental > Terrestrial > Soil > Riparian zone | place: USA: East River... | reverse complement strand
CAGCTCCCTGTGCCAGCCGCCGGGTGGAGCCGGGGACAGCCCGACTGACCTCGACCAACGCCGACAGGTACCGGGCTTCCTGGTGAGCCCGCAGCCGCGCCTCGGCCTGCAGCAGCGTGACCCGCTGTTCGCCGGCCACCCGACCCGGATCAACCCGAGCCAGCCCAGCGGCCAGCTCAGGGCCAGGCGGAAGGTCCGCCAACCCCGCAACGGCCACGACTGAGCTCACGGATCGAACATACATTCGACCACCGACAAGAATCTGCCCACTGGCGTCATGCGCTCCCGCGACCCGAGCCGAGCCCGCCGACGGCGGAAAACTGTCGGTGCCCGCCCGTAGGCTCAGAGCGTGCCACTTTCTGAGAAAGAGCGAGAAGAGTTCCTGGCCGAGCCGCACATTGCCGCGCTGTCCGTTTCGGCCGGCCCGGATCGAGGCCCGCTGACCGTGCCTGTCTGGTACCAGTACACGCCCGGTGGCGAGCTCTGGGTGCTGACCGGGGCCGATTCCCGGAAGGCCAAGCTGATTGAGGCAGCCGGGCGGTTCACCGTGATGGTGGAGCGGCTCGAGCCGACCGTCCGGTACGTCTCCGTGGAAGGGCCAGTGGCCCGGACCGTTCCGGGGACGGACGAGCTGCTGCGCGAGGTGACCTCCCGCTACCTGCCGGAGGAGCGGGTCGGGCCGTACCTGGAGTTCGCCAAGGCCAACCTCGGCGAGAATGTCGCCATCTACTTGAGCCCTCAGCGTTGGCTCTCGGCGGATCTCGGCGAGAGCTGACCAACTCGGCACCTAGGAGAACATTTTCTTGCAGAGCGGTAGCCAGATGGCTCGCGGGGCATGCGCTCCAAACCATGCCATTGCCCGAACTCCCGGACCAGGCATCGCCACTCGCTTTCCTCGGTCCAGTGCCTTAAGGCCCGCGCTAGCGCACTCCTTCGGACTCATCAGAATTGCGGACGGTGTACGCTTTTCGATATGCTGCAATCCTCCGATCATCGAAAATTCCGTGGTAACTCCTCCGGGACAGAGCGCGGTGACTGTGATCCGGTTAGCCTTGAGTTCACAATGAAGCGACTCCGCGAAGGAGGTGACCGCGGCTTTTGTGGCGGCGTAGGCGCCGAAGTTCGGCATTGGCTGGTTTCCGGCCATGGACGAAACGAATAAGACAGCACCTCGTTCGCGCTCGGCCATGGGCGGAATGAGCGCCCTACTTAGCGCCATGGTGGCTTCGACATTGGTGCGGACCATCGTGATGATGCGTTCCGGATCCTCGCTGATGAAGGGGCCACCGAGGCCAAATCCAGCGCACAGGATGAGGACGTCTAGCTTTAGGTCCAGGTTTTGCAGTTCCTCGAGTAGATCGCTACGCGCGTGGCCGTCCGCCAAATCGCACGGCGCGACCTCCACCCTTCGGCCGTACGCCGATCGCAGGTCAGCGGCCAGACCTTCGAGGCGATCCACTCGCCGGGCAACGAGTATCGCATCATGTCCCCGTGCGCACAATTGGCGTGCCAGCTCTGCGCCGATTCCAGACGACGCGCCTGTGATGAGGGCGGCGTGCCCCGTCCGCGGGCTAGGAATGGCCATCTTTAATCCACCAATTTCGCGGCGCCGGTTTGGTTGATGAGATCGGCCGCCCCCGTGATCAGCCGAGCCCACATCATGTCCCCGCGTTCGGTTTCGGCGATCGTGACCGAGACCGCAACGGTGAGAAGAAATGGGTACAGGGAGCTGACGCGATAGCTTTGCCAGCAGTCTTCCAGCGAGAAGTCATGCACACCCGCGGCTGTGAGTGCACTGTGATAGTCGCCTAACAGGGTCCGCTCATGTTCCCGCCGTTCGTCCGGGCCCAGGCATCCACTCAAGAAGATTGCCGCGTCGAGCAGGGGAGGCCCCAGGCGCGCGCCCTGCCAATCGAGCACGACGATGGGGAGAGCCTCGGGTGTCGTCGCGAACATCATGTTGTCGAGGCGGTAGTCGCCGTGGGCGACGACGAAGGGTGGCTTCCAGAGCGTTCGCGGCACGCCGGCCGCTTTGGGTGCGAGCTTCTCCACAAGCGCCATGTGTTCGCGCTCGATCCGATGGGCGAACCGCGCACGGAAGGGTTCCAGACACTGTCCCACTGCCGCGAACAGCATTTCGGTCCGTGCCATATCGAGCCATGAGCGCCGCAGAAGGTCCGGTTTGCTCCACACCGGTGCTTGGAGTGGGACCAGCTCCCCGATAGCTAACGCGGCTTGCTCCGGCGTACTGCCGGCGAGCATGTCTCCTGGTGCGGCGTCGCTTCCGAGATCGTTGAGCAGGAGGGTGAATCGGCCCGACGACGGTTCGACCGCGGCGCTGTACATTTGCGGCACTCCGGCGCGAATCAGCGGCGCGATTTCCTGGTAGAAGCGCACCTCTGCCTCGTAGACGCCCATGGCGGCGCCCATCTGGCGGCTCCCGGGATCTTCCGAAGGTAGCTTGACAACGAGTGAGCCGGGCCCAGCGCTGTCGCCATCGTAGGTGAGCTTCGTCCTGACGACGTGGCCGAGTTGCCCAGTACCGATGACCTCGCTGTCCGCCGCATCGACAATGGCGTCCGCGGTGATCAGCTCGCAGGTTTGAAGCGTGGCGGTGAACCAGGCGGGTGTGAGCTCGCCGACGGAGTCGACGATGAATTCTCCTGAAGCTTCGCGCTCAACGTGTGGTGAAGCCGCGTTCATGGCGGGGCATCCTCCTTTGCATGCGTATCCAGCCACTCCCATCAGCGGTTCGCTGACGTCCGTTCTTCCAGTACCGGCCGCTCCCATAGCGGCGTGACCTGGCGGGGGTCACATCGCTCATCGACAATCCACTTGACCATCCGCCGTAGGGGTTCGATCGCGTCCTGTGGAACCGCCATACTCGGGTCCGCGGCATATCCAAGCGACACCAGGCGTTGGGCACCATGAAAAGGCAATGTGTCGCGTAACGTTTGCTTCAAGGATTCCGGGTAAACGCCAACGGTCTGGGTGTAGGCGTTCATTGCCTGAACCGCGCTAGAGACGTCGTCAATGGGCACCAGATTGGCCACACGCCCGGACAGTGAGGTGTGAAAGTCGACCGGTTCGTCCAGTTGCGACACGATGATTGCCCCTTCATCCTCAACGCCCCCATAAATGCGGTACCACTCTGGATTCGACCGCAATCCCGCCAACCGCGCCCGCAATTCCGGGTCGAACCACTTGGCCCGCGTGCTGACTTCCTCAGGGAGCCGTTGTAGCTCATTGAAGATCGCCTCGCCGAGACGGTTCGTCCGTTCGATGCCGTCCCTGCTCGTGCCAGCGATAACGTAGACGACACGGGCATTCACACAGCCCAGCTGATTCAGCGCACCAATGTCGGTGGCGGCCCGTCGAGCGACCTCGGCGAGTGATCGGTCAGACTCAAAGGCCTCGGGTCCAATAATTGTGGTGCTGCGTTTGGGGTCCAGTGAGATTAGTTCAAGCCCGGGCTGCACGTACCGCAAGACATGGGTCACAGATGCGAAGCCACCCCAGGCCACGATCTTCTCCACATTGGCGGGAGTAAACACGCGCTCTTCGAATGACGTGTCGCCTCCCTTCCAGTAGGCAACAGAAAGGTGCCGAGTGATCGGATGGTCGGGTGCCATATCTACCATTGTTCGCACAATCGCGACCGCGGTCAGGGGATCATTCGACGGAGTCTTGATGATACCGTCTGATCGAGTTATCGCATTGCGAATGATGGTTAGCGCGGCAATCACCGGGCTATTACCCGCGATAATATGAACTGCCCTTGCCCCGAACGCGCGGACCGCCGCGGTGCGGCCGTCGGCCATGCGTCGCTCGACCCAGCCCTCCAGGTACCGAATTCCGACAGTGCTGTCAGCGATCTCCCGTACGACGCCGGGATTGAACAGCGGACCTATCTGCTGGAAGGACGAACGTACGAGCGGAGGGGTCAGGTCCGACCAGGCCGCCGAGTGCTCCAGGGCCTCCCGCAGGTACGGGTTGCTGTCCAGGGATAGCGCGCGCCCCAGTTCCTCGAGGTAAGACACAATCTCGTCGAACCTCAACTGCTGCAGGTTTCGGAGTTGGCCGGGGTCTCCAAGTGGCAGGAGCGAGGCCAGTGAGGCCGGATCAGGTGCTTGGAATCGGGCCACTCCTCCCCGTCCGCCAAAAGTCACCAAGTTTTCCCTGATCGTCCGGCCCCGGACTACGGCTGGAATTACGAGCTCACGACGGGGCTGATTCATCCTAGTCGGCCGTTCAGGAATTCAAGGGCGGCGCGATGTGCGTCCTCTGATGCGAGACACGTTATCTTGTCGTCTCCGCCCTTTTTATCACTGAATCGCTCGATCGCACGCGCCAGGTGGGGGGTTGTACGGCCGCACCCACACTCGTCGTAACTGGCGGTCACCTCATCGCCGGTGATGAAGCCTCCCCAATATGTCCCTGCCGCCAGGTCAAAAACTGCCGCCCGGCCAGTCTGTTGTCCTTGTCGCGGCAGTACAGCGCCATCGGAGGGGTTGAGGACAAAGAGGATGACCCAGGGCTCGATATGGTATCGGCCGTACTCGCACATCTTATTGAGCGCGGTGATCTCGGACATCACGTAGGCGTGCTGGACCCGTTCGACCCCGACGAAACGCTTGACCGACTCCTCCCAGTCTTCGGGCACAACTTGACCCTTGGCCCCACCACCAGTAGTGACCAGAGAATCCGGAGCAAAAACGTTAGTCAGTCCGCGTTCAAGACCTGCCTTGGCGATATCGTAAAGAACGTTCCACGTGGCTAGAACCCAGACGCGCTCGCCCCGCAGCTGCTCAGTGACCAGCTCGAGAAATCGAGGGAGCGATTCTTGCATCTCCCGGTGCTCGCGCGCCAGCTCGTCGCGACGCGCGCGCAGGGCTGGGTTGATCGTCAGCTGGTCAGCCTCGCCCCGAGCGGCAGCGGCGCGCAGCCGGCCCGCGAAAAACATCGAGTCCGAGCTCATCCGCCCAGGTCGTGCGGCATACAGCCTATCTTCGGAGCCCAGGAGGTGGGTGACGCTCATCTCCGGAATCCGCATGATCGCGCTGCGGCCACGGCGGTAGAGCGGCCACACGAGGTTGAAAAACTCCCCTTCGTGCCGGCCGCCCGTGCCCTCTGTATCGGAGAACTGGAACAAGCCGCACCGGAGCGCCTCGAACATGGCGTCCCACTCTTGGGTCGACCTAGGCAGAAACGACATCGTGCCGGTCGTCCCCGATGAGTGCAAAACGCGCAAGTCGGTCTGGCCGTCGAGGGCATCGAGCCACGAGTCGATACTGTCGCATCCGCCGACGTCGACGGTGGACAGATCATAGATCGTGAGTCGGTCGAGCCACCGAGTCAGGTCGGCAAATCTGTTCTTGAGGAGCAACGACTGGGGATACGACTTGTAGACCGTGTGCTGAAACAGCAACGGAACGACATCCTCAAGCCGATTGATTGACGTGACCTGATGCTCGCTGGCCAGGGCCGACAGCGTCGGTATCTCGCGGACCAAGCTCCGGAAGCGCATGCGCAACGCCTCGAGCTGTAGATCCTCAAGATCCTGGGTGGGCACGTGCTGCATTGCATGCCAGGAGTGACCGAAATATTGCGCGGGCCGGGACGCGAACCGCTGGACGTCGTCGGCTTTCATTGCTGAGCTTGCGGTCGCTTGCGCCATGCCTCGATCAGCACGTCATTCTGCCGTGGTGTTGAACCGTAGGTCGTGACCTCGTCCGCACCGGCATCGATGAAGCGCTGCAACGAGGTGACGCATTCGTCGACCGACCCGATCGCGCTGCAATCGAGAACCCACGACCAAGGGATAACCGATCCCGGCCCTTCGACCATCTGGTGGCGGTGAAATGTTAGGTCGCCAACCCTCGGCGCGGTGGTCAGCTGTGGGTGTTCACGCATCTTTTGTACGATTGAGGGATCCCAGCCGTTTGCCGTGGCCAGGACGTCGCCATAATAAGGATACTGGAGATAGGTAACCAGCCTACCGGCAGAGATTGATCGCGCCTCGAACTCATCCATCTCCGGGGCGGTGACCACCGGCTGGACGATCCGGATACTGCGCGGATCCCGATCGATGCGCTCACATGACGACCGAATCCGGGCCACCGCGGCGGCGGTCGCCTCCGGAGTGATCATGGGCGGAAGGATCACGCCGTCGAACGCCGCCGCGGCGACCTTCGCCCCCTTCTCGTGACAGAACCCAGCAATCCAAATCGGCGGCTGCGCGCCGTGATATGTCTCATGGGCCTGCAGCGCGTCGAAGTGGCCCAGTTGCCCGTCGTAGGCAACGCTCTCGCCTGCCCACAGCCGCCGCGTGATTCTCGCGCTGTCGACCATCGCGCTGAACTTCGTCATCTCGATACCCATGCCGCGAAAGGCACCGTTCTCGCCGCGCCCCAGGCCCAACACGAAACGCGGCCCGAAGCACGACTGCATCGTTGCGCCGAGTGCCGCCACCGCCCAGGGATGACGAGTCGTAGGCACGATGATGCCGGTGACCAACTCCAGCCGCGTCGTTCGGGCCGCGATACCAGCCAGGATGACATCAGCCAGTTTCAGGTCCCACCGTTCCGAGATAAGTACTCGCCGAAACCCCAGTTGCTCGGCGTCGACGCCGTCCTGTATGCCCTGGGCAGGGGTACGTCCCTCCGTCTCCCGGGCAAATTTGTCCGGATCTGAACTGACCGCGCCAGCGATGATGTAGGCGCTGAAATCTTCGGCGACCGGAGCGAGGTCCAGACATCCCTCGGCGGCGCTGCTAGGGCTTACCGACATCCGCTACGTCTCCTCATTGATCAGGTTCGCCACGAGAGGCGATTACCGTAGGCTGTACGAAGACAGGGATCAACGTAGGATGTACGGTGTTCGTATGTCAAGCGAGCCGGCGCTAAGTTCGTCGCGCCCTGGCCCCCGTCCCCGCTTCACCCGGGAGCAGGTGCTCAGAGAAGCCCTAGCCCTGATCGACCGCGTCGGCGCTCACGCGTTCTCGATGCGCGCCCTCGCCGATGAGCTCGAAATCGGCGTGATGACTCTGTACGGATACGTGCGCAACAAAGAGGAGCTACTGGAGGCCGTGACAAATCTGGCCTTCGCCGACGCTCATCGTGATCAGGCCGCCGGTGACTCGTGGGATGAGGCGCTGGCCACGATCGTCCGTGATCTTCACGGCCTGTTCCGGCGACACCCGAACCTGGTGACTTTGGTCCTTGCTCAAACCAGCCCCAGCCCGGAACTGTTCAGGCTACGCGAGCGCATGCTCGATATCCTGTGCACAGCTGGCTTCGACAGCGATGCCGCGCTCTATGCATTGGGCGCACTGTGCAACTACGCGCTTGGATTCGGCGGTGCTCAAGCGGCCGCCGCCCCGATCGAGATGCCCGAGCGTATTCGAGCGCTACCGCCCGAGGAGTTCCCCAGACTCGCGGCCGCCAGCGACAGTTATGCCTCGCACCTCTCAGATCAGGCCTTCGAATTCGGGTTGGCCCTCCTGCTCGGAGGATTACGCAACCACCTCGCCCAGTAGCTTTGGGACAGGTAGTGACCAAGCGAACTCCAGGTCAGACACCGTTTGGTTTAGCGTCCCGGCTCGGATCCGGCGGTGAGCAACTCGCCGCCGTCGATCGGCACGGTGACCCCGGTCAGGTACGCCGCCCGGTCGGAGACCAGGAAGGCGACCAGGTCGGCGACCTCGTGATCGACCCCGATCCGGCCCAGCGGATTCACCGGCAGCTGGTGCTTCTCGGTCCAGCGCAGGATGGGCTGGACCAGCTCCGTCTCGATCTTTCCCGGGGCCACCCCGACCACCCGCACCCCGGCCCGGGCCCACTCCAGGGCAAGCACCCGGGTCAGCATGATCAGCGCGGACTTGCTGACGTTGTAGGCCACCAGCCCCCGGGACGGGAAGTACGCCGCCGTGCTGGCGTTGTTCACGATCACCCCGCCGCCCTCGCCCATCAGCTCCTTGGCGCGGCACGCCAGGTACCAGGGCGCGGACAGGTTCAGCCCGAACGTGGCGTCCCAGGCGTCCCAGCCCAGGCGCTCGGCCCGCTCCGCCACGGGCAGCACGCCGGCGTTGTTGACCAGGATGTCCAGCCCACCGAACTCCTCGCCCACCCGGGCCATCAGCGCGGCCAAGGAGTCCCGGTCGGTCAGGTCGGCCTGGATCGGCACCGCGCGCACCCCTGTCTCCGCCAGCTCCTTGGCCAGCGCCTCGATCGCCTCGGTACTCCGGGCGGCCAGCGCGACGTCCGCGCCCAGCTCGGCGAAGCGGCGGGCAATGGCCGCGCCGATGCCTCGGCTCGCCCCGGTAACCAGGGCGCGCCGCCCGGCGAGCGACCCCTCGTGACTGTCCGGCATGTGTGCTCCTCGTCGGTTCGTAGTTGCCTCGTCGTGGCACCGTTCCCAACCGAACAGCATATGGTTAAGCTGTCCGAGGTGGAATCAGGTCAGCTCGAGCCCCCGGACCGCGCGTCGCAAGTGCAGATCCTGGCCGAGCCAGGCATCCGCACGCTGCGGTTGTGTCGGCCGGCCAAGCGCAACGCGATCACCTCCGCGATGTACGCCGTGCTGGCCGACGCGCTGAGCGCCGCCGACGCGGACGAGGACGTGCGGGTGGTGGTGCTCGCCGGCTCCGGTGGCTCGTTCACCGCCGGCAACGACCTGGCGGACATGGCGGCCAACCCGCCACTGGGTGACGACGCTCCCCCACTGCGTTTCCTGGCCGCGCTCAGCACGTTGCGCCCGGTGCTGGTGGCCGCCGTGGACGGCCCGGCGATCGGCGTCGGCACGACGGTCCTGCCGCACTGCGACCTGGTGTACGCAACGGTGGGCAGCACCTTCCGGTTGCCGTTCGTCAATCTCGGCTTGGTGCCGGAGGCGGCCGCCACGCTGCTGCTGCCCCGGCTGGTCGGCCCCTCGAAGGCCGCCGAGCTGATGCTGTTCGGCGAACCGTTCGACGCCGTCGAGGCGCACCGGCTGGGGCTGGTCACCGCGCTGGCGCCGGATGCCGAGGCGCTGGACGCCCTGGTCAGCGAGCGAACCCGAACCCTGGCCGGGAAGCCGGCGGCGGCGCTGCGGGAGACCAAGCGGCTGCTTCGGGACGAATCGGCGGTTACCGTCGCGGACCGGTTGGACCTGGACCGGCGGGTGCTGCAACGGCTGCTGGAAACCCAATTTCTGGCCGGCGCACGGGCCGCAAAGCAGGGCTGAAGCAAGCGTTGCTTGGTATTGTGGGCGACGGACTTGCTCGACGACGAGCCCGTGCCGGGGGCGCTGGCGATCATTCGCCCGGGGCGTCGTGAGAGAGGGGCACAGACGGGTGGCACGACCGAAAGTTCCGCTGATCTCGAAGCGCAAGGCGCTTGAGGTCGCGCTGGACATCATCGACAACGAGGGCATCGAGGCGCTGAGCATCCGGCGCCTGGCCGAGCGCCTGAAGGTCAACGGCGCCTCGCTCTATCACCACTTCGAGAACAAGGAAGAGATCGTTGTCGGCGCCGCAAAGCTGGCGCTGGAGGAAGTGCGCACCCCGCAGACCCATGATGAGCCGTGGCGGGTGTGGATCCTGCGCAACGCGCGCCGGCTGCGGCAGGCGTTCCGGGAGCACCCGGATCTGGTGCCGGTGATGCTGCGTCGCCAGCCGCTGGGCATTGGCTCGGCACAGATGGACGCCACGGTGGCTCTGCTGGAGGAAGAGAACGTGCCAACCGGCGCGATCGCGCCGATGCTCGAGGCGCTGGAGCTCTACGCGATCGGCAGCGCGCTGCACGAGAGTCGTGGCGACGCAGCCAACGTGCACCATGATCACGACCCGGCCAAGACACCCCACCTGACCAGAGCTTTCGAGCAGCGTGCGCTGTCCGCCGACGAGATCTTTGACACGGTCTGCGAAAAGATCATCGACACCGTGGTGATGACCACCATCGAGCGCGGCGGTTCGTCCTCGCCGGGCGCGCGCGCCGCGGCGGCGGACACCCGGGCCCGCTCGACCAAAGCCACCGCCTAACTCGCCGCGCCCGACACGCGGCATCGCTCGCACGTCGTCGCGGCTCGCACAGACCTGGTGGTGGCCGTGCAGATCGTCCATGGCCTGTGCGGGCATGAGTGGCTCTGTGCCAGCACCGTCACAGCCATCGAACGGCTAAATCCAACGAGGTTTGGTAATGTGACGGGCGTCCCCGAACCCGGCGCGAGGCGGTCACGCATGGCACGCGAGGCGTTCTGCTTCCTGTGCGAGCAGTACGTCCTCGCCGGACCGGACGGACGGTTCCGCGACCACAGCCCGAGAGACCCGAGGGGCAGCAATGTGGTCGCCATCCGGCGCTGCCCCGGCTCCGACCTCTCACCAGACATGACCAGGGGAATCGCCGCGCACACCGCGTTGCGCGGGAACCGCCGCGAAACGCCGGACAACTAACCAACTCGCCGGCGAGCGGTAACTACGCAGCGGCCCACACGGATCGGAGCGACCGGCATGCCGGAGAGCACAACGCGTAGCGCGGCCAGGAGCGATCCGCCGCGCGCCGAACGGACGAAGTACCGCCGCACCCCCTACCTGGTCGTGTCCCGAGAGGCGTCGGCGCGCAAGGACGTCTACGGGTCGATCGATGACCACGTGGTCCGACAGGCGCAGCTGCTGCGCGGCGAGCAGGACGCCGACACGGTGGTGATCGCCATGCATCCCATCGGCTCGCCGGCCTACCTGCCGCTGTTCCCGGAGCTGGCCCGCACCGGGCTGCACGTCATCGGCTGCGCCAACCGCTACTCGATCGGCGATTCCGCGCTGCAGATGGAGAACGTGCTGCTCGACCTGGGCGAATGTATCCGGGATGCCCGGCAGCGGCTGGGCTACCAGAAGGTGGTGCTGGCCGGCTGGAGCGGCGGCGGCTCGCCGATGATGGGCTACCAGGCCGAGGCGGAGAAGCCGACGATCACCCGCACGGCGGCCGGCGAGCCCACCCTGCTCGCCGAGACCGAACTCCCCAGGGCGGACGGCGTACTGCTGCTCGCCGCGCCGCGCAGCCGGCACCGCCTGCTCACCGACTTCCTGGACGCGTCGGTCACCAACGAGCTGGAGCCGGAGCGCGGCCGGGACACCGAGTTCGACCTCTACCACCCGGCCAACCCGAACCAGCCGCCGTACTCCGCCGACTTCCTGGCCGCCTACCGCGCCCGGCAACGCGCCAGAAGCCAGCGGATCACCGAGTCCGCCCAGGCCAAACTGGCCCAGTTCCGGGCGGCCGGCCGCCCGCACGACGAGCACGCGTTCGTGGTGCACGGCACGATGGCCGACCCGCGCTGGCTGGATCCGACGGTCGACCCCAACGGCCGCCGGCCGAGGTGGAGCTACCTGGGCGATCCGTCGGTGGCCAACACCAGTCCGGGCGCGCTGATGCGGTTCACCACCGCGCGCAGCTGGTTGTCCCAATGGAGCCTGGACACCGCTCAGGTGGATGCCGGTGACGCCGCGCCCCGGGTGTCCGTCCCGGTACTGGTGCTGATGAACGGCCGGGACGACGCGGTGCCGCCCAGCCACCCCAAGCAGGTGTTCGAGGCGGTGCCACACGGCGACAAGGAACTGGTCGAGCTGCCCGAGGCCAACCATTACTTCAGCGGCGCCGACCAGAAGTCACACCTGACCATGGCGGCCGACCTGGTGCACGACTGGATGCACCGGCACGGGTTCACCACCGGTTAGCGGTCCAGATCACCCAACCTGGGTGGCGCCCGCCGTAGCTAAACCAAACGTTGTTTGATACTTTCTCCGTGAGCACACGGATAGCGGGAGGGCAGCACGATGAAGCTGAGCCTGATGACCCTCGGCGACCTGGTCACCGACCCGGTGACCGGAACCCGCGAGACGCCCGCGCAGCGGCACCGCGCGATCGTGGAAGCCGGCGCGGTCGCCGACCAGGCCGGGTTCCACGGCATCCACATCGGCGAACACCACGGGCTGGAGTACATCTTCTCCGCCCCGCCGGTGATCCTCGCCGCGATCGGCGAGCGCACCCGGCGGCTGCGGCTGTCCACGGCGGTCACCCTGGCCGCCAACCTGGACCCGGTGCGCGCCGCCGAGGACTACGCCACCGTGGACGTGCTCTCCGGCGGGCGCTGCGAGGTGGTGGTCGGCCGGGGGAACTTCTTCGTGTCCACCTACACGCTGTTCGGGCAGCGGATCGAGGACTCGCACCAGCTGTTCCACGACAACGTCGAGCTGCTCGTCGCGCTGTGGAGCGGCAAGGAAATCAACTGGCCGGGCTCGGCGCACCGCGCGCCGATCGAGGAGTTCGTGCTGCAGCCGCCGCCGGTGGGAGTGCTGCCGCTGTGGATCGGCGGCGGTGCGTCGGACTCCACCGCCGAGCTGGCCGCGCGGCTGGGCCTGGACCTGATGCTGCCCAGCGCGTTCGGCAACCCGGAGATGTTCAAGCCCGTGGTAGAGACCTACCGGGAGCGCTTCGCCTCCTACGGGCACCCGCACCAGCCCCGGGTGGGCGCCTGCTGGCACGTCAACGTCGCCGAGTCCAGCCAGGCCGCTCGGGCCCGCTGGGAACCCCGCTACCGCGCCTACTTCGAGCTGATGAAGGAGGTCATTCCCCGGGTCAACCCGGACCCGCCCGCCTTCATCCGCAAGCCGTTCGACTTCGACTTCCTGACCAGCAGGGGGCCCGCGCTGGTGGGCAGTCCGGCCGAGGTCGCGGACCGGCTGAACACCTGGGCCGAGGTGCTCAGCACGGACACCAACCTGATCTACGTCGACATGGGGGGCCAGCCGGCCGGCGAGTTCCGGGACATGGTCGAGCTGATCGGCTCGCGGGTCCTCCCCCAGCTGCACTGACCATGCTGCCGGCTTCCGCACTCACCGTCGATCCGGCGCATTTCCGCCGGGTGCTCGGCCACTTCCCCACCGGGGTGGTGGTGATCACCGCGGTGGACGCGGCCGGCTGGCCGGCCGGTATGGCGGTCGGGTCGTTCACCTCGGTGTCGCTGGATCCGCCGCTGGTGGGGTTCCTGCCCGACCGCTGCTCCACCAGCTTCCCCCGCATCCGCACCGCGGCGTCGTTCTGCGTGAACGTCCTCGCGGCCGACCAGCGGGAGGTCTGCCAACGGTTCGCCAGCCGGGGCGGTGACAAGTTCGCCGGTCTGGACTGGGCGCCGACGGCGTCCGGAGCACCCCGCCTGGCCGGCGTAGCGGCCTGGATCGACTGTGGCCTGGTGAGCGTCAGCGAGGCCGGCGACCACTACTTCGTGCTGGGCCGGGTGCGTGAGCTGGACGCCCGGGTCGACGCGACGCCGCTGGTGTTCCACCGGGGCGGCTACGGCGGCATCGAGCCGCTCCCGCCTCCGACACCCCCGCTCCCGCCGGAGCTGGCCAGCTGGATCGAGCGGGTCACCGGTGGGCCACCCCGACGGGTCCGACGGGTGGACCGGTGGCGGTCACACCACTTGCTGGAGGT
>Ga0193742_1001603_pt1 | contig 13497 bp, 16 predicted proteins | sample L2c1metaG_FD_165511 | JGI IMG/M metagenome (GOLD analysis project Ga0193742, IMG submission 165511) | Soil microbial communities from a riparian zone of the East river system, Colorado, United States - L2c1 | ecosystem: Environmental > Terrestrial > Soil > Riparian zone | place: USA: East River... | reverse complement strand
CATCATGGTGTTGGTCGACGACTCGGATGATGGCGTGGGGTCATGATCGAATGGTACAGCAGCTGCCTATGCACACCACCCCTCACGCTCTTGCCTGCGAGATAAGACGAGATAGGTGATTGTATCTCCTCCTTGAACCGTGATTTGCGATAGTTTTGCTCCCCGCCTATCGATGGACTACCCTTGCAAATACTAGCGAAAGATTCTTTTCTAGAATTGATAGGAAATTCCCTCAGAACAAAAACGTGTTTTCTTTATCTTCGTAACAATCCTACCATCAGAATATGTCTCGTTGCAACGTGTTGAACTCGAGTTCTTTCTTACCGTTAACAAAGTTACATAGTAGTGAATAAGAAAAAAAAACAATTGAATTGTGGTTACTCGTAAGGCGACATTCTAAAAGCGGGTGCCAAGGGACTGACGCGCATCAGTTCGAGTCGACCTCGGCAACATCTTCTCTCTCTCTCTCTCACCAACAACAGTGTTCACCACTACCACTTTTTGAGCGCATCCATACCTTGCTCGTCGTGGTTCCCGTTCGAACTCATCGCGAGATACATTTACCACATTGTCATCTTTCTTTGTCTTTGAACTACCATCCCATTGCAACAATTGATTCTTCTAACCACTCAAGCCCTACGCGGGACTTGCTGCCCTCCTCGACCACCTCCGAATCTGCTCTGGAACTAGCTACAATCACTAATCGAACTCCTCAGACAACCCCCCTCAGTCCACCCCAAAGGGTCTCCACAGACTCTGCAGTTCTTAGCCTCGTTCCAGCTACTCGTTCAAGGTCAGAGCTCGAGCAAGGAAGCAGTACAGACCTTTTATCCTCATCCATCTCACTTGGTATCGTATTTTATCTTCCTTCTTTGTTCAACTCGTAATTTACCTAAAGAATTGTCATCCTTTCTCTCCCGGACGCGGCAGACGCCGAAAACACTAGAGCCCGGAAGCGACAACGACTTGGCAGCTCGAGCCCCCGTACTTCTTCTCACTACATCACCATAGATCAACCCAACACAAGCAGTCCATCCCGCAGTATCATGAAACTTTCAGAATCAGATCGTGATTCAACCTTGTCCGTTTCGCCCGACCTGAATGCTCAGGCGGGCCCTTCATATGCTGCTGCTTTCGAAGGTGTCGTTGCCACCAACGGCCATACGAACGGATTTGCTCCTGCAACAAATGGGACTTTAGGTGCGGGAGCTGTGATGGGGAACGGGGTGCAGAAGCATGGCAAATCAATTGCAAAAGTTAATCTCCCTGGAACAACTTTGTATGATGATTCCCTTGTCGACCGGCAAGAGTTTGTGCGTTTGGTTATTCAAAGTTTACGCGATGTGGGGTATAGGTATGTGGTCCATTGCTTTGCTCTATTCTTTCTTGCTGTTGCTCAACTTCCTAATCAGTGAGTCTGCCGCGACCCTGGAAGCCGAATCAGGATACGCTATGGAATCGCCAGAGGTATCTCAGTTTCGACAACTTATTCTTGATGGTCTGTGGTCAAAGGCAGAAGCCGCATTGATACGACTTGGTGTAGAGGGAGAGGAAGGACTATGGGTTAGTTTCCTTATTTGTCTGCCTTAGCATCCCGCTGATCCGTCTTGTTTCTCCTATCAGGATGCCAAGTTCCTGATAAGCCAGCAGAAATATCTAGAACTACTGGAGGCTAAGAAACCTACTGCAGCGCTACAAGTCCTACGCAATGAGCTAGCACCCTCTAATGTAGACCCAGACCAATTGCACACATTATCAAGGTCTGCATCTGTTCGCTCTGATCTATTTGCCCATACTGACATCCTGATCTCATTAGTCTGATCATGTGTGCAGACCCAGAAGATCTACGAAGAAGGGCAGGCTGGGACGGCGCATCCGGGACTTCAAGGCGGCAACTACTTGATGCCCTTCATGGTAGGCTCGATTCTGCAGATCTACAGAGAGACCTCTTAACCATGTGGTTGTTTGTAGATTATATTCCTTCCGCTATAATGATACCACAACGGCGGTTTTCAACCCTTCTTCATCAAGCAAGAGTGTATCAACGTCAGCATTGCGTTTATCACAACTCACCGCTAAATTCCACATCTTTCTCTCTATACTCTGACCATCGATGTAATAAGTCCGATTTCCCCCGGATTACAACCACAATTTTGGAAGTTCACAAGGACGAAGTTTGGAATATTGAATGGAGTCATGACGGAGCATACCTTGCAAGTGCGAGTAAAGACAAATCTGCGATCATATGGCGTAGAGGAGTCAGTGTTCTTTGTTCTGCTGGGAACTTGGAGATGAAACTAATGATCATGTTTATCAAAGTCACCACTTGATTCTGGCTCATCGTCACCACAAGACTGGGCTGCACATCATATCCTACGTGACCATCCATATCCGGTAGGATGCTTGGCCTGGTCGCTTGATGACACCATCCTTCTCACAAGCGCGGACCACTTTATCAAGCTTTGGAATACGAAGGTGAAACCTCTGTATGAATGTTACTTGATGAAATACTCACACCAGATCCTAAAGACTGGCGTCTGTATTCGCACACTTGAAGATCATACCGAGACCGTGACTGCTATCTCATGGCTACCGGACGGATCAGGCTTCATATCTGGGGGTTTAGACCGAAAGATCATCATCTGGGTAAGTCAAACACAAACTAGAAGTAACAACCTTCAACTTCCATACTCATATTGCTGTTTTGGTACATTTTTTCCATCAGGACGTGGACGGAAAAGTACGAGATGCATGGGGCACTACCGCCATTCGGTTAACTGACTTGGCGTTGACACCCGACTTTAAGCACCTGGTGGCAGTAGGCATGGAATATACGTCGAACACACCTCCGGCCACGGAAACGACCCAGTCAAGAGGTGTACAAGCCGGGGAGCCACCGTCGGTTGCCCCCGGTGGGAACGTAGCATTAGTTCGGATGATTATTTTCGATTTCGCAACGAAGCAAACAGAGTCGTGCGTAGTTTTGTACTTTCTCGGTCGCTCATGGGCATTTATGACCACCGAGAATGTTTTGATGTAATGTTTTACTGATGTTCCTTCTTGTGTGTGTGAACAGGTCAACTCGACTAGAGGGAGAGCTTACGAGTGTACAAATAACTCAAGATTCTCAGTATGCACTTGTAAACCATTCTCCGAATGTAAGAGGGCTAGTATATTGTCTTTTTGAGACCTTCTGCTCATCATGGATTGGTTTCTCAAGGAAATCTACCTTTGGGATATCCATACGGGCCGAATAGCACGTAAATATTCTGGCCAAAGCCAAGGTCGTCACGTCATCCGGAGTTGTTTTGGTGGGATTGATGGTAATTTCGTCGTCAGCGGTAGTGAAGGTGAGAGCATGAACGCTATGCCATCATGTGTTTTTTTTTCTAATGCCCAAGTATCTTGGTAAACCCCTTTAGATGGAAACGTATACATATGGCATCGTGACACTGGTGCTCTCCTAGAAGTGCTGACAGGTCACGGAGAGGGAAGTGTTAACTCTGTGGCTTGGAACCCAACAAATGAACGCATGTTCGCATCATGCTCTGACGATCACAGCATTCGAATCTGGGAGCCTGCTCCGTCTGGTATAACATTGCCGCAATCGCCGATGATAGATCATTCACTTACGCTCCCATTCGTTGAGAAGGGTAAGGGTAAAACGCGACAACGACTGGAAAGTAATGGTGCCGACTCGCTCTCGGTCGTCACTCGGTTGTAAACTCTTTCCCACCTAACACGACGCCACATCGAAACCGCCTTAACCACAACCAGTTATATCTTTTTCCGGATCCGAGTTGTTGGATCGGCCACTTTGAGGCCTCGTGCACAATTGTAATGTTTTTACCTACCTAGTGACCCTCACACACACTCACACCCTATTATCCTAATATATATTCCCCACCCCCCAAAAAAAAATACTCGTCACGATCACTCACGTTCCAACGCACGCCATTATTTTATTTTTTTGATGTTTTATATTTGTATTGTTTCCCGCAATTTCCTTCTTTCTTTCATCAATCCAACTGACGTTCACAATACCACTCCTGTTCAATTTTTTTTTTAAAAAACACACAATCAATCCTTTTTTTTGCATAGTTACAAAACCTGCCACATCGTGGGGCTTACATAGTACATCACATCAATTACAAAACATTTTAACGATGTATAGATTGCGACATTTTCAGCAAAACTTTATTCTGAAGGAAGCCTTGCAAGGGCGTCGGCGGTCATCAACTTCCGCTTCAGATTCAAATCTTTCACTTGGCTTTCAAGTTTTTTTTTTTTTTTCCTTTTTTTTTTTCAAACTTCGAATTCTGACTCATTTGGGGAGGAAAGTGAACGTTTGCCGTGAACAGATGAAGTTTTGTTCGACATTCTGACGTCACAAGTTTGAGAAGTTTGAGAAGACTTACTTTGAGTGAGAAATTAGTAACATAAGAGTTTCGAGAGGTGTGGGGGGGTTCTGGGGAACTTCTCGCCTCGTTGTATGGTCCTATGACTGAGGATGATCAATGATCCATCCCTTAGAAGTTCCTTGGTTTGTTTTTTTACCTTGGGTCATGATTTATTTATTGTGAGCGAGGACCTTAGCTCATTTGCCAAGTCGACTGGAACATGTATATTAAATATAAGAGAATTCTTTTTGAAATCACAAACTTGTTATGAAATTTTTGAAAAACTATATATGATGTACAACTCATGGATTGAGCTTGGGGGATAGTATGTTAGTGAAGGTATACCGAAAAACATGGTTACTCTAACATCTTTACTAAATGGAATACAATTCGAAACGCCACTGCGTAATCTAATCTGATATGATAAGAATCCTAAAAACAAGTTCAGTGGGCGTTGATAGAGGTATCTGGTACATTATGTGGCCGGGAATGGCGGAAATTTGACAGTTATTACGCTGGACGTTGGGAGTAGGCTTTACGTTTGGGCACGAATAGAGTTGCCATTGGGTCTTTCTTGATTGTCATTTTATTCGTTGCTGGTGATTTGGCAGGTTCGGAGGTTGGCGGCATGGCGGCAGCCGGCGGACTAGGGATAAATATTGATTTGGGTTGAGTGCTAGTCGGAGGTTGAGGCGTCATTGTTAAGTGTGAATCTGTTGGTGGTGAAAGGGCAGTCCTGGGCTCTGAGGTCACACTCTTTGAGGTAGGTGATATTGAAGGAGCAGGAACAGGACGTCGTCTGATAACGGTGTTGACCGTCACTCGACTCGAAGAATCAGGGGGTAAAGCAGGCAGTAGCGACGCTCCGGCCGACTGTGGAGCGACCTGATAGCTCTTTGCAGTGGGCATTGGTGGTAAGACACGCGCATTGTAAATGGTCTTTTGAAGTTTGGAAGCCTCGGATCGAGTTTTCTGAAATAAAGTTTTTGGCTGTACAGTCGTGTTCCCTGGATGGAACAAGCATCATGAGTGCCGGAATAAAGAAATATGTAATTAAACCCCGTACATCCTGTCCGTGTGCGTTTGGGTGGTGGAACGCGGTCGGTATACTTTACTTCTCTTTCTTTCTTGCGTTCTACTGCCTCCATACGCTGGGAACGGAGTTTAGATCCAACTTCCTCTAGCCGTTTTGCTTCCGCGTCTTGTAATAGCTTGAGAGAATGAGGTCAATGTGATGGTGCTGATCGCACCGTTAAGAACTTACGAAATAGCGCGACCTCCATGAATCTGGATGCTGAGGGACATCGTCAAAAGAGTAACGTTCTACCGCAGTTAAACGATATTTTCGGAAACACAAATCTTTCCATATTTCTATAATGGAAGATATTTATTTTAGAAGATATGTGTGGTATAAAGATTTTGACAAACCGGGAGTGCTCTTTCGTAGGTGCTGACGAATGGTAGGGGTCAGAGTATGGCTATACACCTGGATTTCGAAGGAGCTCACAGGAGAAGACATTTCAAAGCGATGCAGTTGGTCCATTGTGCATCGCTCGAGGATGGGTTTAACTAAAGGGTAGGTTAGGTGTTCCCCTAGACTGTAGATAGCTGAACATCAAATCAACACAAGCCTGCCTTTCAACGAGGACAGAACCGGAGACTTACAATCAACGTGTGCCACGGCGGCTTCAAAAAGCAAGATGTTGGTTTACAAGAGCAATGTGTGTAATAGATGGGCCTTACCTCGTTGGCATAATTGAACTAACGTAGGAAGACGACGAAGGGGCCATTCGTGTTCGCTGTCCATTGTGGTGGTTAGATGTACTAGAAATTGGACTTGAACGCTTCCAGCGTCCTACTGTGACATACCGTAACACACTCACAATTTCCGGTTTCTCTTTTCGACGACTATGCCTCTGCGTAACCTCACCCTCTAGTGCGAGAACTGGCAACTATAATACTTTATCCAATACTAGCATTTACGTGTCTAGGATTTTCTCACCTTGAACCACTCTTGAGGCTAGGAGACTGGGCACCTAGTTTAACTGCCTTTACTGTTGTGATGTGGATCTACTATCCTCTGGGCTTATTCTGGGGCATGGGAAGGTATTCCCAGTACTTTTATCCTGTTCTTCGGGACATATATCTGCATCTGCCTGGGTATTTGTGAGTGTCCATATCTACATTATATGTCTAACTCAGGACTTGGCAGTCAACCCCCACCTTATCAGCTTTCTCAACACTATGCAAAATCCCATTCTTTCCTCAATAATCACCAATCTAATCCCAATCATTACCTATGTTACCCTGCACATTCTCTATCGCTCTCTTTTCAACCTCCTACGCTATGGGATTACAGGAGCAGTTGAAGATGAGACATTGTTTGGGTGTTGGGATCGGTTATTGGTGGAGATCTTCTGGATCATATGGGATGCAGCTCAGAAGATTTACCAGGTCATTCTATGTGTCCTCCAGGCTATCACGGAGACCACCACCATGATTATCAGGGAGACCACCACTCATCATAGAGACCCTCAGGCCTCAAACCAGATCCCAATCAGATGATGTAGGTCCCCCACCTTATAAATCTGTGAGTTTCCACCATTCTTCAGATGGCTCAAACCTTTATATCTAATCTGTTCCATTGTGGCTTTTGCAAGCTTATTTCAGATATTGATTTGGAACCTGGGTTATTTTTTAGGATGTCGGAGATGAAGTCAGGTGTAATTGTACCCCCAACAGTCTAGCCACCATTCCTTATAATACTTCCTCAGTAAATTATTGTATTTATCATTACTATTCTCATTTCTATTCTACTCCCAAATATAACAAAATAGAGGACATAAGATTTACAAGGTATCTCTGACAAAACCTAAAGTTCCCAACAAAGAAGCAATCAATTCTAGTACCTTTTGGCTCTCTTTCTGCTGCACTTCCATCAATTCTTCAAGCTTGTGCTGTATCTCCGGGTTCGCCATCAGAACATCACCATGCATCGCAGTGCCACCAGTTAATGGTGCCGGGCCGGACATTACCGAAGATCACACTGGCCCGGCGGCCTTGCAACCGAGGGCGTCTATGTCCAGACCTTATGAAGGCTCCTAAGTGAGTGACTAGCAGACTGCATGTCCGAAACAGTGGGCATATCCACGACCTCTTATTTTTATCTGACTGTTCAGTTATCATTCGGTACCTACACAAAGGTCACCGTCACTGCTGTCTTGAATTCCCATTAGGCCGGACTTGCTTTAACTATTTCACAGGAATATCAGTACCAAATCCTTGTCCTTGTCCTCTGTCAATGTCCAATAGGATGGTCACCCCTCAAACAATTCATTTCCTCTAGTCACTCTCACGAACGAACGAAACTATGGGTCTGCTGTCCACTAATATAAAAACCCTCTGCTCGTTTGACTTGTCGCCCATTTATCGCCATGCAGCAGGCAACATATCAACGTCTTCACGTTAGAGATGCTTATGATGCTCATGTCATTTTTGAGGCCGTCCGCCAAGGATTTCTCATGCCCATTATCAGACGCCTCAACGAAACGGAGCGAGCCATGCTTGTTCGTCCAGGGGCCATCTTCGTCTGGTTTGAAAGCGAAGATGAAAATGGTCTCAAACGTTGGACAGGTCAGAAGAACACCCATAATAAATCTATTTATGATACCATACTTGACCTCTGCGTATTTCTAGATGGACGCGTTTGGAGTCAAAGTCGCATGCGAGAGGCAACTCTTTCGTCGCTTATTAATCTCCAACGTTCTGACCTCTACATCTAGCCTTATCTCTTTTATGATGAAAAAATGCCCTATGACCCTGTCCAAGCGGCTATCGACACCAGTCGGTATGTAACTTGACCATCCTTATTTCAAACCACAGAGTCTGATGTCGCCACCAGAGGTCCTACCTTCCGCTTCATAGACGGGGTCCCTCGTCCGGGCCCTTCGTCTTCCGCAGTGTCGCACCAGGACCGCACCATTAACCATCATCCGGGGTTAGTTAAACAAACTTACTCTGCTTGGGTCGCGGTCAGACCTAATACACGACCCCAAAAATGGCATCTTACTGCATACTTTACCTATGCTGAACTCCCACATCTTCCGACAATTGACCGCGACCCCAACCTGCGGAACTTGATTGTACCACCCGGCATTTATCGTAGCGGTAAGACGAGGTCACGAAACGACCATGATGAGGCCTCGGAAAGTGGAGGCAACTATCCTGTCTCCGATGAAGCGAACCCATATGGCACACGAATGCCAGCTCTCCCTCCTCTATCAATCTTACAGGGCACCCATCCACCGGGACCTTCAACACAAATAGCACATGGCACACGACTTCCGGAAGACGAACGGTTAATCCACATGCTGAATTCACGACATGTACGATGAATTTGGACCTATTCCTCGCTCGAACGTCCGACTTCTTTTGCTTATTAGTTCCTGTTGAATTGCATATGCTATTTAGCAATCCTTAAGTCCGAATTTACCTTGATTTCGAACCACACCCAAAGAGTAGTTGAGCAATGTTCTTGGAAAAGATTTTGGGACCCTCGGTAAAGCCTTTGAAAACCCATAAAGCGTGGAAAGCGTTCTGGAAGTGTTTCATGAGCTTAGAAAGGTATACTAGGCGCATACTCCCCAGGCTGTTCTTAACCGAGTTCCACGCGAAAACGTTCACAAATACCCGATCCAAAGAGAGTCGGGTCGACGGTAAATTTTATACAAAGCTGTGGGTTTGGCAGCCTCACACGAAGATATATATCAACCTCCCACATCAACATATTATTACCTCATGTGCCTTGCGGTAGACTCTATGGTTGGTATATGATGTACCAAAAAATACTGGAAGCCCTGAATGCTTCCGTGACAGAGTTCAACGTATTCAGACAACCTTGAGATCTTTGAATCCCCTCCACTGTAAGATAAATCATTGTGCAGGGCTCTGCCACCGTGTTCGTCGGGGTGAAGAAAGTCATGGCGGACGAGAGAACTGTTTGTTAGTAACCACGAAGTAACAAAAAATCAAATCAGTGTACATAGATGATGATGCTGATAAAAGAAAACCTCACTGTCACAATGTCCGTTCCTAGTCCTCTTCCTCGTCTGAAAGAGCTTCCGCGGCATTCTGTCGTTCTTGGGCGGCCATCGCACCCACCAAATCATCAGAGTCGCCTTTCTGGGCCGCAAGTCGTTGCCCTGAAATGAGTTCTCAGTCAATCTGTACAAAGTGTAGAACTAAAATGATAGAACTCACGAATTAAAGTATGGACTGCTTCTTGCGTCCGTCTCTCCAACTTGGCCAATTTCTTTTCCATCTCGCGTTTCAAGTCCCAGTTTGGTCGTTTCGGAGCGATGTTAAACACGTCCTGTTGATTGTTTTTCAGGTTAGCAAAAAAACGTAACCCAAAAAAAGTCGAGATATTTTAGAACCGTACCAGTTCTTGTGCTCGAAGTTTTTCATCCTCTGCCAGGATTTGTTCTGCGAGTCCTTTCACCTGAACTTCGACAGTATCTTGCATTACAACATCATCATTTGCATGCTTTCGTAGCGTTCGGGACTCAGGATCAAAGTTCCGATTTTTTATGAGGGGTTCTGCATTTCTACAGATATAAGGTAATTAGCAGATGGTTATAAAGATGAACTGGATGAAACATACCCCTCTTCATCGACCGCTTCCCCTTCTTTTCTTTTTCTCAGAGCTATCAGACGAGCCTTTCGTGCTGCTGAGGCTTCCGCTAGAGACATGTTATTAGCCGCTCAGTGGTTCGATGAAACGGTTAGCCGAGAGAGGCTGACTAAGCTATGATCGAAACTTTTTTTGGTGACCATTGAGCTCACCGGGTGTGTCCTTTGCCACCGTGTACTGTGTACAAGATCGACGCGTTAAACACAAGGATTCCTGCCTTTTCGGCTTTTTTATGCATTCTATATGGAATAATGAATGCTTGAGAGTTATAGAGCGAACTTTTGGCTCTGGTGCCTTCTTGCACTCGTCTCGGATCAGATGCTTTAGTTCATCTTCAAATTCTTGCAGTTCGAGGCCATCGAATAGACTCATTTCTATGGACAATTTCACATGCGATGTTATACGGTATGTTTTCTGTTATTATAGCCTCGTAAATTTTTGCTAATATCATCATAGAAATTTCTCGATCATCGCTCACATTGGTACGACAGGACGTTGTGTATTTTTACTTTCGGAAGTTGACAATTTACGTTTCAGATCATGGAAAGTCGACACTTGCGGACAGGTGAGTACTATTTACACTATAATTCGGTTTGTCTGACTCCGCCGGCGGTGTAGGCTACTTGAGGTATCAAAGTAAATAACCCATCGATATGGACATACCCACTCAGCTCCTTCCTAGTTGACAGGAACAATTCCAAAAAAGACCACCGGTGGAAAGAATGAGCAGGTACTCGATAAGCTAAAGGTTGAACGTGAACGTGGAATAACAGGTCAGATTGGAGAGCCAATAAGTTGCTGCCCAAATTTGACCTTTTTTGTTTAGTAAAGGCTCAGACAGCCAGGTAATTGAATATGTTCTGTGGATGCTTTTTGACCTGAAAGTTGAATGATCGAAATTCAGCATGATACATATGTTCGAAGGCAAAGAATATCTGTTGAACCTAATCGATACACCTGTACGTTTGGCAGAGTCGTTCAGAAATCGTACTCTTAGACTATTTTTCATCATCATCAAGGGACATGTTGACTTTGCCTGGGAGGTATCTCGATCTATGGCTGCTTGCCAAGGAGCTCTTTTACTAGTGGGTGCCTTCTTTGACCTGATGTTTGGATATCAACGCCATTTAGGTTGATGCCAGTCAAGGTGTTCAAGCTCAATCAATATCAGTCTTTCACAACGCTAGAGAACGAGGACTTAAGATTATCCCAGTGTTAAATAAAGTACGTGTTTGTACATTTACTTCATCCAGATGTCTGATATGAAAGTAGATTGATATGCCGGCCGCTCAACCTGAACGCATAGCCGCTCAAATACAGTCTACATTTGGTATAAATCCCTCGGAAATTCTTCAAATTTCAGCCAAAACCGGCCAAGGAGTTGAAGCTGTGCTTGAGGCTATCATAAAGCGAATACCTCCTCCCTTGGCTGGAATGGATGCACCATTGAAAGCTCTCATGTTTGATTCATTGTAAGATGGTTCATGTACTTAATGACGATAGACTTCTTATATTTTCAGATACGATAAGTATCGTGGTGTAATCTCGTTGATCAGTATACAGGCCGGTGTCCTTCGGAAAGGTGCTAACATCTTACTTTTCCATTACCTATTATTAATTCGACATTCAAGGCGATAAGATTGCTTCATGTCATACCCGGAAGAAATACGAAATCACTGAAGTAGGAATCATGCACCCGGAGGAAATTCCTACAGGAAGCTTGAATCCAGGTCAGGTTGGCTATATTGCATGTAACATGAAACAATCGTCAGAAGGTAATTATATTTTTAACTCTGCCGTACTGGATCTCATGATACCAGCACATATCGGAGATACCATTCATCGGGTAGGGGAAAATGTGGAACCAATGGCAGGTTTCCAGCCTACGAAAGCCATGGTTCGTTTCTCCTTCATCTTCACGTCACTGCTTTTGTAGATGAGGCGTTCCAGGTCTTCGCGGGAATATATCCCATTGACAGCAATGACTTCCCCAAACTGGAAGAATCGATTAACAGAGTATGAACCTTTTCGCTGCGTTGAGGACAATTCTAACCTTAATAACTTCCAGCTTACTCTTACAGATAGAAGCGTCACAGTTCAACGAGAATCCTCAAGTGCTCTAGGACAAGGATGTCGACTGGGTTTCTTAGGCACTTTGCACATGGATGTTTTCCGTCAAAGACTGGAAGATGAATATGACGCCAATGTCATCATTACTGCTCCTACAGTACCCTACAAGGGTATTATCCTTTGTGTCTTTCGTTAAAATCTTACACTCACTATTTACCAGTTATCTATCAGAATAAGGAGGTCACGATCAGCAATCCGACTGAGTTTCCTGAAGTTAGCGACACCGGTCATCGCATCCTACAGATACAGGAACCTGTTGTCAAAGCCTCTATCATTGTCCCAGAGAGTATGCAAAAATATCTGTTCCATAAAACAATTTTTAACTTTATTGGATTGACTAGCACATTTTGGAGACATGATGGAACTTTGCTTTTCCCATAGGGCAGAAGAGCTTGAACATCGTTATCTAGATTCCGGCGAGAGCAATTCTGCAAGAATAATGTTGAACTGTATCCTTCCGCTCAACGAGATCGTGACCGATTTTTTCGATCAACTGAAAAGCCGTAGTTCAGGATTCGCCAGTTTTGAGTAAGTCCTAGTCAATCAGTGGTCTATGCCCTGCTTACAACAGATAGCTATGAAGATGCAGGTTATAGGCGGAGTGATCTTGCTAAAGTATGTACCGTTCCCAAAGTATTTGTTTCTTTCTCTAATCAGGTCTCTTAGATGACATTCTTGTTGAACGGAAAACCTGTCGACGCCCTTGCCCTAATTGTTCATCGGTCTGCCCAAGATATTATTGGTCGACAATGGGTCAAAAAGCTCCGTGAGCATTGCGCACTGTATTAGTAGTCGTCTTTCTCAACCCTCATCTCTCAAAGACCGGGTTATTCCTCGGCAATTGTTTGAGGTACCGATCCAGGCTGCAGTTGGCAAAAAGGTTATTGCTCGAGAGACGCTGAAAGCCATGCGAGCAGATGTCACGGCTGGCCTTTACGGCGGTGAGTACTGATATAAATTTTACGGCTTGTCCTCTTTATATAAAATCACTTGTTACAGGACATTATGAACGGAAGATGAAACATCTCGAAAATCAAAAAGAGGGCAAACGGAGAATGAAGCGAATGGGCACAGTCGATCTTCCTCAGGAAGCATTCTTCGATATCCTGAGCAACAAGAAGTGAAATTTGATAGGGAAGGCTAGAAACCAGGCTAGATAATATATTATCATTTGATTGAAATTTAAACGGCTTAGATTCTTTTGTCATGAGTATATGATGACGTGGTTCCGCTGAATTCTTTATTTATCAAATATACAAATATAATACAGCAAAT
>Ga0193742_1001602_pt1 | contig 13503 bp, 7 predicted proteins | sample L2c1metaG_FD_165511 | JGI IMG/M metagenome (GOLD analysis project Ga0193742, IMG submission 165511) | Soil microbial communities from a riparian zone of the East river system, Colorado, United States - L2c1 | ecosystem: Environmental > Terrestrial > Soil > Riparian zone | place: USA: East River... | reverse complement strand
ACGCGCTTGCCGTGGGACGCACGATGATTTCATTGACGTCCACATCGTCGGGTTGCTCGATTGCGAAGGCGATGGATCTGGCGATCGCATTGGCTGGAATCGCGATCTTACGAAATGCCTTCATCGCATCCCGAGCGCCTTCGTCAGAGATGCTTTCCGCCAGCTCAGATTCCGTCACTCCCGGCAAGATAACCGTGACGCGGATATTGTCATTCTCCTAGCGTAGTCCCTCAGAGATCGCAATCACCGCGAATCTAGTTGCGCTGTACACTGCGCTCGTGGGATACACCGTGTGTCCGCCGATAGACGAGAGATTGATGAACTGGCCGCGGCTCTGCTTCTTCATCACTGGCAGTCCGGCCGCGATTCCATGGAGAATACCGCGAATGTTCACATCGATATGACCGTGCGTGGTCAGCGCGAAGTTCACAAATACCTGCATATCCTCAAGGCTGGTCACATCAAGAGCGCGGAAGTGCGCGGTCTCGCCGTCTTGCGGATATCCCTGGTGAGCGACTCCAGACGTTCTGTACGCCGTGCGCCTAGAACCACCAACGCGCTCCGGTTATGAGGATAACTTGATCCTTAATGCCTGACCTGTTTTCGTTTCCTTTCGGTTATCCATCGCTGGGTGGACGAGGCCTCGAACAGCCTCGAAGACGAGCCCCTGCAGTCTGTTACCCGGTTCTTAGCTGGTGCGCGTGCGGGGACCGGCAGGTACGGAGATGGGCAGGAATAATTCTGAATTCACGCTAAATCCCTAGGCACTCAATGAGTGCTATGCCCTGTTCTCATCAATTGAGAATTTTCCGAAAAGCCGACTTTCGAGAAACTACGATTTCATGTGATCGCCAAGGGGCTCAGCCTCACTGATCCGGTGCATTTTTATTGAGGATGCAACCACTTCCAGCATCACCTATGGGGTAATCCCAGCGAAACTCGGTAGCACCCCATCGCGATAGCCCTGTTGGTTCGTGGTCACCCAACCCCAGCCGAACGGTTGGCCCAAAAAGCTCCGCCAGAAACTGGATGAACTAAGGTCGGTACACTCATCGGCGTTTAGCCTTTCGTCAGCAGCTACGCTAATCGTGTCATCATCCTCGTTCGCATGGATGAGCAAAGTACGCGTCTCAAAGATGAGCCCCAGAGCCTCAGGCGTGTCTTCCCGATGCCGCCATAGGACTTTGGCGAGACATTCGTTCTCGATTGAATAAAAGGCATCCAGATCGGCTTGCATAGGTTATGTTCCCACACGGGCAGGATCGGTTAGCGCAAAACGGGGTTTGCGGCAACATGAGTTCCTTTAGTGCGGCTGCGGATCAGTCCTGATGAGTCGTCTTCGCATGACCGATCTCCCAGTCGGCGAATAATCTCGAAAATGCGGTAAGCTTTTGCGTTCAAAACCACACGAGTCATGCAGGCAACGCCTGACGTGCTCTGGCCTCGACATTCGGTTTGTTGAGTGCGTGCGCGGAGCCGCTTCGTGCACCGCAACGATGGCAAGAGCTGGTCGTTTCGCGAGGGGAGTCAGGCACTCGTCGGACCCGGTGGCGTCGTTGCATGGGAATATATCCCGGCAGGGAAGCAGGACAATCGTCTATCTTCAGAAAGAGACGCAGAACGCTTATCGTTCTCTCTCAAAGAGAAATCATGCATTTCGACGCTTTGAATCGCCGCGACTTCCTGAAGCGCACCGCCCTCGCCGCGGCCGCAACCACGCTACCCGCCACCGCCTTCAGTGCAGTCTCCGCACGAGCATCTGCTTTGCACCGCAGCGCTTATGTGTTCGACGGCCACGTGCACGCGCTCGACCGCGAGTTCTATCACGGTGGCAACATCGCCGATCGCGTCGACACCGGCCAGTGGGATCTGCCACGCGCAAGGGAAGGCGGAGTCGACGCCTTCTTCCTCTCCGTCTACGTGCCCGAGGAGTACTATCCCGGCCGCTACGAAACCAAGCAGGCGCTTCGGCGCATCGACCACGCACTCGACCAGTTGCACAAGGCAGACTCACAACTCGGCCTCGCCTTGAACGGTCGTGATCTCACGCGACTCCAGCAGGAGAGGAAGATCGCCGCCGTGCTCGACATCGAAGGCAGTTACGATCTAGACGGCGATCTCAACGTTCTCCGTGCCCTGCATCAACTCGGCCTGCGCTCAGCACAGGTCTCCGCGCACAACTGGAACCAGCACTACGCCGACGCCTGCTGCTCCACCGCGCAGTGGAATGGTCTCACACCGCACGGCCACGATGTCGTGCGCGAGATGAACCGGCTCGGCATGGTCATCAACGTCTCGCACTCGGCCGACACCACCATGGCACAGGTCATCGACACCAGCGAGCGCCCGGTCATCGCCACACATCACGGGCTTCGCCAGGTCAACGACATCCCGCGCAACATCCCCGATGCGCTGCTGAAAAAACTCATCGATCGTGGCGGTGTCATCGGCTTCCAGATTGGCAGCGAGTTCGCCTACCCACGCGAGTACGCATGGCTCACCGCGCACCGCAAGACGACTTTTTGGGACACCACCAGCATCCCCGAGCGCACGAAGGGCAAAACTATCTATGAGATCGACGAACTCATGGCGCCCACCTTCCCCATGCTCGGCGCCGAGGTGACAGATGAAGTCGCCATGCACATTGACGACTGGGTGAATGTCGTAGACCGCGCCATCCAACTCGTCGGCGAGGACGCCGTCGCACTCGGCAGCGACTTCGATGGCGGCCCCACGCTCGCACGCGGCATGCGCGACGTCCGCGATCTGCCCATGATCACTGAAGCCATGCTGGGCCGCGGCTACACTGAAATGCGCATCCGCAAGTTTCTAGGCGGCAATCTGCGACGTGTGTTCTCTCAAGCAACCGCATGATCTTGACGAGTCTTCTCTGCCGGGAACCCGATGGGAGCACCGTATGGTTTGTACGGCCCTTAGGGATGACAGACCGTACAACGGGACGATGTCCAACGTCTGTGGCTCTCCTGAAGGTTGATGCAGCTCCGAGCCAGCGATATTCACATGGCGTTATAAAGTCGGTGCACCGGCATGCGCGGTAATCAATGGCAGAAGCGTCTTCCGCTGCAGCCCGTACAGAGCCTACGATTCGAATCCCCGTATGTAAGCGGCATTCGGCGGCCTCTGCCCCGTTTCAAAAAGCGGCCCGTGGGTTGAGTGATATCTCATGTTCATAAACGGCGTCTCGATGCGGCGTCCAATTTCAGAGTAACGGCCGTTCTCCCAGTTTGATTCCATGTAGTGGTTTACAATCCCGGTGGACAGAAGCAGCCGTTCGGCATTGAACGGTTCCTTTCTGGTCAGCATCATCTCGGTGATCCAGTGCTCGTGGGCGTTCGCAGCGTGGTACTGCGAGATGGGGCCGGGCCATCCGAGCATCGAGATGATCGTCGGGTCTTTCTGCCCTTCGATTTCGCCAGCGTAGGTCCACCCCACACCCGCACCCGAAATCACGGCCGATTGGGTTCCGTCGTTATACTCCACGATACAAACGGCTGGCTTCCGGCCTTCCTGAAAGTATCCCGGCTTCAGGGCAAAATTTTTCCGCACTGCTTCAAGTAGGTTGCCGGCCCAGGAATTGCGTTCAACCCACTTCCATGTTTCGGGCCCGCGAATGGACTGCACCGACTTGACGCCCGTCTCACCGCCCTTGCGGCGATCTACAAAGGCCTGGAGTACATCAATACAATGGAAAATGGCTCCCTCGTCTGCGGTGCCTCCAACCACGATCGAGTTCTTAATCGGCGTTTCGATAGCGAGTTCTATCTCAGGCTTGCGGAAGTAAGTCGGTATAGAGGACCCCCCGGTCAGAGGAAAGTTCAGCTCACGAGATTTGTCGAACATCCACTTGGCGTCGTCCCAACTGTAGGAAAGGTGCTTGTCGTTAAACACGGGCACCGAGCGTTGGCTCTGCTCGAAAACCCGGATAACCTGCTGGTAAATCCACCAGCGCGGCAGAAGCCAGTGCCCCTTGAGGTCGGCTGGATAATTCCCATGTTCTGCGACGATGACAACACCATCCACAGCCAGTTCCTTCCCGCCAAGCGTGACGGTTTCACCTACCGTCCTGAAGATCGGAATGTTCTTCGCTTTGCATACCTTCTGCCCCAGTAAGCTCGTATCAAACTGATGGATGTAAATGGACACCACCTCCACCCGTGAAGGAGTATGGGCGCCCTGCCACCAATAACCATCCAACAACTTGTTTACTATCCAGTCCGCATGGGAGGTCGGGAGGCCCCAAAAGCTAACGAGACAGGCGATACGGGGCCTTTTTTTCGCAGTCTGGGCGACAGCACCTGCTGCGGTGCCGGTCAAAGCCGCCAAACCTGCCATACCGGCTATTCCCAGCATTTCACGCCGGGTGAAGAGAGGGTTCGAATTCATAGTCCCGGTGATTGGCCATGAATCTGCCGCCTTGGCTGCGATTTCGGTTTGCGTCTTTTTCATAGTGGTATGTGATCCTGTTGTTTACAGGTTCATTTTCTTACAAAATGGAGCCAGTTTCGATCGTTCCCGCTTCGCGCGCTCTCAGGACTCGCCTACCAGAGCGTGTAACCGCCGTCGATGACATAAGCAGCGCCCGTAACATAGGCCGCCGCTGGACTGTCTAGGTAGACGGCCAATGGACCAATCTCAGGCGCATTGCCTGCCCGCTTCATCGCGGCATTCACGAGCGCTTCTTCGAGTATTCACCTTTTAATCCTTGATACTGCATAGGTAGTGGAATCAACCTCGTTGGCTTCGGTATATGCGCACCATGGGAGAGGCAAAGCGAAGCTACTATCGAACCGGCAATCTACGGCGTCTGAAGCTTGGATCGATACCGGAAAATCGGCTTAGCGGAACGTGATCGCCACCCGTGTTGGAGACCAGCTTCCGGAAAACGGGGTTTTTCGGCAACAACCCCCAATTGTCGCAAAATCGCCAATGCACTTTTTGAGATGGTCTCAATGAGTGCATCGCCCTGATATGGAGTGACCGCGTCAACACTGCGAAATCTGTGGGGATGTTTTCGTAGTTGTCTGTGCGTTTTCTCGAGGACAGAGCGAGCAGCAACCGGGGCAGTTTCAAGCGACGATTGATCAGTCTGATATTCGCGGGTCGGAACCGCATAATCATGATCCGTCGGGAGCTGCCTCTGACTGTTATCGCGAGTCCGGCCGAGCCTGTCGCATAGGGCAAACGAGGATTCTCCTTCGTGCTTGCCTCGGCTGCTGCTGGCTCTGTGCTCGAAATTAGCGACGATGTTCATCGATTGGATCATCTTTGCTTTTCACTCTTAGGGTGTTTTGGGTTTTGCTTTTTCTTTGCCAGACCGCGATCCGCTGCCTGACGGTAGTCTCTGCTCTGGTTCCTATGGCCCAGATGAAGCCCAACAGTTCACGAGCAACTGCGGTGGTGATCTCTCTCTTATCCTTGCCTGCTGCAGCCAGTCTCATGTAACGCTTGTGCAGTCGATGTTGTGCTTTCCACGCAATCTCTTTGACTTCTTCTGAAATACTCTCCTGTCGTTTGCGCAATCCGTGCCAGATACAGGGTGGGCAATGATAGCTCCATGCCGCTTCGACGACGATTCGTCTCAAATGCTGGAATCCTCGCTGGGCACAGCACCGCAGTATCCCATCAGTTGCCGAGCACCGTCGAAGCGGGACACCTCAGATCTGTGGTGTTAGTGCCATAGTCTGGCACGTTGGAGACGACGATGCAGCGCTGTTTCACTGCAGCGATGTCGACGATGTTGTAGCCGGTAGCGAGTACGAAGATGAACTTGAGACGTGGCGCGTTCTGGATGATGTCCTGAGGCAGAGGGGTTTTTATTGGTGAGCAGGGTGTCGGCTTCTGCGGCTCGTTCGCGAACCTCGGCAGGAGTGGAGCGATCGTAGACGCACATCTCCGAGCTCTTCGAGTGGCGTCCAGGGATTGTCGCCATGATTAAGCGTAAACCCATCGAGTACAACGATCGTCATGAGGATATCCTGATGCGTCTCCCGTGCGATTGCCAATGGGAGAGGTATTGCCCGGATTTTAGTAGAAGGTGCTTTGCTCGCGTGGCTTCTCTTTGATGCCAAGTGGTTCGAGTAGGGCCTTTGCACCGAGCTTCATCAGGCCGAGTTCGGTAACGGACTGAAAAAACTGGAAGCCCTGCGCGCGGAAGCGTTCGACTTCTTCGGCGCGGTCTGCGGGACGGCCGAGCCATTTGCCGTGCCGCCTGGCGGCAGAGATGATTTTTGCAATGGCTTCATCGAGCACGGGGTCGTCCTGTCGACCGCGCAGACCGAGCGAGAAGGAGAGGTCGCTGACGCCGATAAAGAGGACGTCGATACCGGGAGTCGCGGCGATCTCTTCGATCTGCTCGACGCCGGTAGCCTCTTCGATGACGCAGACGACAAGAACATTGGTATCGGCGGAGTCGTAGTAGTTGCCAGAGGCAGGCCAGGTCGTGACGGCGAGTCCAGCGCCGGAGCCACGGCGGCCGAACGGGGGATAGTGACATCCCTGCGCGGCTATACGGGCGCGTTCTACGGTAGAGACAAAGGGGAAGATCACGCCTTGCACACCCTGGTCAAGTACGCGCTTGGCCAGCCAGAGCTCGGCCCATGGGACACGTACAAAGACAGGCGTGGGCAGTCCACGGGTAGCGAGCACAAGAGTGCGCAGGGATTCAAGCGAGAGGGAGGAGTGCTCCATCTCGCTCCAGAGAAAGTGAAAGCCCAGCGTGGCAGCGTATGCTCCGGTCTCGACGTTATTCGAGGTTATGGTCATGCCGATGACATAATCTCCTGCCTTGAGGCGCTCGCGGACGACGCTCCATGTGTCAGGCGAAGAGGGGTGTCGGTCGGCAGCGTACTCTTCCGGCATCGTCCTATGCCTCCTTCTTGACGACAGGTTTGAGCATCACTTCGGCGACCTGGCAGCCGCGCCCGTTACCGCCGAGGCCTTCCTCGCGTGTCCAGGTGAGGCGAAGCTCGCCGGACGATATGGCGGCACGCGGCAGGGTGAAGGTCTGTGGCGCAGGCGGCCATGGGCGCATCTGCAACGGATGAATTTCGATCGAGTCGTTTGCAACGAGCCGAGTTTTGACGCCACGCGAGTCGCCGGAGATGACCACCTGAAGACTGTAGTCCGCGTTGGGGTCGAGGCCGGTGTAGTGCATCTTCAGTGGAGCTTCATAGAGGCTCTCGGCCCAGTGCTTCCACGCCATCGGCGCGTTGGCGCCGAAGTGGTCGGGGTAGTTAGTACCGACGTGAGGCGAACGGCGGAAGTCGAAGTCGCCCTCCGCGTTTTCTATGACGAGGTGCGGTCGGCTGGAAACGTTGCCGAGTTCGTCGTAGAAACCGCCGGGGCCGGGGTTGGTGCGATTGAGTAGAGTACGGATGGCCTCGATCTTCGCTTCTTGATCTTCGATGGTGCTTATCTTGCGGAGTTGCTTGAGGAAGTAGAGGCCGTCGGTGACGGGATGGTCGATGGTGTCGAGCGGGGATCCGCGGTCGACGGCCTCACCCTGGAACCGTTCGACAGCGAGCTGCTGACGAATGCTCTGCAGCAGAGCGTAGCCGAGTTCGCTGATGCGTGTGCGGATAGCGGGTGCTACCTGCGTGACGGAGCATTTACGAAGGATCTCGATGGCCTCATCGATTAGGTTCTGCGGGTCGATGCCGTTGGCTGGTTCCTGCGCGGGTTTGGTACCGATGCCCCAGGGCACGGACGCGAAGCCGAAGTCCTCGATCCGACCGAGGACGCTTTGCGCACGGGCAAGCTCGCCGGATTCGAAGAGCAGACGTTGGCGCACATAGGCGTCGCAGCACGCTCGAAACATAGCCTGCTGCCAGCGCCAATTCTCCAGAACGAAGGGCGATGCATTTCGCTCTATGGAGAGAAACTTCGACAAGGTAATGTCGACAAGGTCGTTGGCCGCGAGCGGGCCCTCCCAGTTGTGCTCGAGATCTAGCAGGCCCTGCGCATACGCCGAGCCATCGTGCGCGCCGATGATGTAGTTGCCGAAGTCCCGCAGAGCGACGGGAACAGGAGTCTGCGGATCCCAGGAGATGAGGCTCCAGACGAACTTGTTGACGTCATCATTGACGCCTTCGGAGTAACTGACAAAGCCGACCGTGCCCTTCAACTCCGAACGCAGGATGGCAGCTTCGGCCTCAGGACGCGGGTTGATGATCTCGCGGCCTTCGGTAAGAGCATACGCGAGGTCCCAGTTGCTCATGGAGTACTGCGACTGGATGCTGTGCGTGATATCGGGGTAGAAGCGGATGGGATACTTTGCAGGCGACGCCTTGCGGAGTTCACTAATCGACAGGCGATTCTGAGGACCGAAGACGATGCCATCGAGCCACGACTGCGTATGCGGATCGGCAGCCATTTTGAGGAATTCGGCTGTCCAGTCCGCGTTGAATGACTGTGGAGACATCCACATCTGTAACTTTGGGTGTGTCTTGCGCAGGCTGACCCTTTGCTTTTCTAGCAGGGGCAGCATATTTTTCGGGTCTGTATGGCCCGGGTCACCGCCGGGAACAAAGACAACATCGACACGCGGCAGATCGTGCAGCACAGCGGCCCAATCACGAATCTCGTCCTCGACGGTCTTAGAGTCGCCGTAGTCCTTGGCCATGGCCGGATACCAAACGGAGACGTCCAGATCATATTTGTCGCAGATGCGCGACATCTCGATCATCATCTGCTGCGGCGGGATGGGAAAGTGTGGGCTGTCGGAGAGATCGTCGGAGATAGGTGGCAGCAGTTCGATGGTGTTCGTACCGAAAATCGCAAGTTCACGGATGTACTGGTCCCACATCTGAACAGTCAGGGCATCATAGGCGTTGGTTTTGGGTCGGTAGCCAAGTTGATGGCCGCGTACGGCATAATGTGGTGAACTGGTGAGATTCATCGTCTTTAGGTCGGCAATTACGGAACGACGCGTGAGACGTAGCATGCGCAGCATGCGTCCGGCGCCAAAGATCAGGCCACGCTCATCACTACCGCAAACGGCGATCCATGCACTGCCACCTTCTCCTCCGGAAGAAATGGCATACGATTCAGCAGGCAGCTTCGCGGCCTTGACGGCGACGCCAGATACCGCAGCGCCGAGGCTGTGCCAGTTGGAACGCGTACCAAGATAAATCTTTATTGTTCCGGCGTTGTTGTTTCCTTGCACCCACGAGATGCCACATCGCTTCATGATTTCGTCGACGACCATCTCGGCGGCAACGGTCTCTCGTCTTGATGGCGAGGCGGGAACGATGACGGTGCAGTGGTTGAGGTCAGTGAGGCCGGCGTCGAGTGCCTGCAGCATGCTGTTGCGGCCAATGCAGGACGCGGCAACAGATACCACCGTTCCTCGCAGAAATGTCCTACGCTTCATCTTTCCTTCTCCTAGGAGCGTTTACCAGTGGAACCGCAGGGCAAACTGCATCTGACGTGCCGTCGCTCCGGTAGCCAAAGACGAGATTCTTCCCGCAGCGGCCGAACCGATGCTGTTGTTGGGGAAGCCGAAGTTTGCTGTATTGAAGAGGTTGAAGAACTCGGCGCGGAACTGCATGCCAAGGGCCTCGCGGATGTGGAAGTCCTTGTGTAGGCCGGCGTCGATCGTCTGATAGCTTGGCCCGATGAGAATATTGCGCCCAGTATTGCCAAAGGTGTACTGCGGCGGGTTCACGAAACAGCTGGTGTCGTAGTAAGCCGTAAGCGTCCTTTGATCGACAGCTTTATTGCCGTTGCAGATGCGGTTAGGCCGAAGGAATGTGCCAGTGTTGAGCGAGGCGTTGGAGGACATCGATACGGAAAACGGGGCACCACTCTGTAGCGTCACAATGCCAGTCAGGTCCCAACCGCCGATCACACCGTCAACAAACCCGTTCACACTTCCGCCATATTTCCGTCCACGTCCGAATGGAAGCTGGTAGATAGGGCTGAGGGTAAAGCGGTGGCGATGGTCAAAGTCCGACAAACCATAGTCAGCGGCTAGGTTGCGAGGGTTCTGAATGTTGATGCGCGATTCACTGGACGAGGAATTGCCACCAGAGCCCTGATCGATGCTGCGACTCCAGGTATATGCGGCGAGATACTGTAGGCCATGCCAAGAGCGCTGTTCAGCAGAGAGTTGGAGAGCGTTGTAGCTGGAGACGCCACGATTTTCCCAGGACTGGATCGTCGAGTAAGCGGGATACGGAGAATTAGCCTGGACGCTTCCAGGTCCGGGTATCGGGACGTTCTCGTTAAGAGCTATACCGAGGTGCGTTCCCTTGGATCCGACGTACGAACCCCGTACGACAAGAGAGTCCGTAACCTGGTGTTCAAGGGTGAGGTTCCACTGGTTGACGTAAGGAGTTGGGTTTTGCAGCGGAAAGTAGACGACGACCGGTACGTTGCTCGCTGAAGGCGACAGTGGGATTCCGGTGGATGTACTGAGGCAGGGCGCGGTCGATGAGCAGTTCGTGCTGAACGTCTGAGCGAACGGATAGTTCAGGAAGAGACGCGCGGAAGATCCGGTTCCCTGTTCGTTGAAGAAGAAAGCGCCAAAGGCAGTGCGTACAACTGTTTTGGTCCCGAGTTTGTACGCAAAGCTGACGCGCGGGGTGAAGTTAAGCTTGCGCGTCTGAATGATCGCGCGGCTGTATCCGCCCTGGTCGGCAAGCACCACCTTTCCCGTGCCGCCAGCAACCTGCAAGATCGTGCCACTGTCAGGCACAAAGGTCGAGATGCGATTCCTGCGATCGATGGGAGAGGTGAAGAGATCGTAGCGCAGACCTACCATCATCGTGAGGCGTTGCGTGATGCGCCATGTGTCCTGACCATACACGCCGAAGTCGGTATAACTGACAAAAGGCATGCCCTGCGGGAGGATGGACTTTGTCGAACTCACAGGAAGGCCGAGAAGGAAGTCGGCGAAGCCCGAGCCACCTGCAGAGGTGCCATTATTCGTATAAGCTCCACTGAAGCTCAAAGCACCAGAGGGGGCCGAGAGCTGATTGAATCCGAAATTGTTATGCACTCCACTGAGACCAATACGGAAGGTATGAGCACCGTGGTTGAGCAGGACATTATCGGAGATCTGGATCGTATTCTGAGGAACAATTTCCGGTTGAAAGCTCGCGCTGTAGCCAGCGAAACCAGAGATGGTCAAGCTCGACATGCCGCTACCATCCGTGTTCGAAGCTGTATTGCCGCCCTGAAGACCGAGTGCTCGTGCCGTGTTGAATCCCTGGTCCAGAGGGTTTACACGTAGATCGAAACGTGTATATCCCACGGCCAGTTCATTCACCAGCGCTGAGGAGAATACATGCGTCTCCTGCAATGTCGCCTGCAGGCTTGGCGCATGGTTAATGCGGTTCGCCCCGACCCCGGTGCCGGAGGCAAAGGCCAGCGGATTGAAGACCCCGTTAATCTTCACCGGAGTATTGGGAAAGGTCACATCGGCGGTCCCGCTCGTAAACTGAGCAAACATGCTGTCCTTCGGTGACATTACATAGTCAACACGGACGTCATATTGGTTCTGTTTATTGACCATCAGGTTATTGAAACGGAGGTTGTTTGCATTGCCGGGCAGATTTGGCAGAGGCAATATCTGCAGCAGGTTCACCGCAATCGGATCGAATCGCGATGGATTGATCTGGTTATTCGTAAACTGTGTACGTGTCCTGGTCGTCGGGTTATACGTCGCGGGGTCGTAGACCGCTGCGAAGCCCTGGAAGTTTCCCGCTCGCATTGCCGTGGTGGGCACGCTCGCAATGCCAGTCGGCGCGGTATGGGTGATTAGTCCTTGGTAATCAGCAAAGAAGAAGAGCTTGTTGCGCTTGATCGGGCCGCCGAGCGACCCGCCGAACTGGTTCTGCTGGAAGATAGGCTTGGCTGCGTCGAAGTACCCGCGCGCATCGAGCGCCGAATTACGGAAGAACTCAAACGCGGAGCCGTGGAAACCGTTGTCGCCGGAACGGCTAATGACATTGACGACTGCGCCGCCGGCGGCGAATTGCGCGTCAGAGTTGCCGATTTGTACCTTGAACTCCTGAATGTCTTCCAGGTTCGGAAAGACCTTAGCGGTACCGACGGATACATCCATATTTTGGATGCCGTTAATCATGTAGAGATTGAAGCTGCCGCGCGCACCGTTGGCAGTGATTGAAGTGCCGGCGCGCTGGGTCTCGTTGCCGCCGCCCGTGGCGCGGACACCACCGACGGAACCAGAGTTGACACCGGGGACCAGAAGGGCAAGCTGAGAGAAGTTGCGGCCATTGAGTGGTAACTGAATCACAGGCTCGTGAGAGATGACCCCGCCAAGTTCCCCGGATTCGGTATTGAGAAGAGGAGCACCGGTTGAGACGTTGATGGTCTCGGTGACCTGACCGACCTTGAGCGTAAAGTCCTGGTTGAGCACCTGGCCTACCTGCAGAGTTAGACCGCTGCTAAGTGCACTATCAAAGCCCGTGACGCTGATTTTGATGGAGTACGTGCCCGGCTTGAGGAAGCCGGCGGAGTAGAAGCCTGAGCTGTTCGTTGTGAGCTTCGTTTCAACGTTGGTCAGCTGTTCCACAATCGAGACCGCTGCGCCGCTGAGGACATCTCCTTGCGAATCGGTGACGCGGCCTGAGATCGTGCCGGTGGAATTAACCTGAGCCGAGACGAGGACGCTACTGATGCCAATGAGCATCAGCGTATAGACTGCCATGCGGCAGACTTTCCAGTTGGATTCACATAGGCTGGAGACTTTATCCAGCGTTGTCGCACCGACTCGTTGATCATTCATAGACGTTTCCTCTTGCATCGCTGAGGCCGCATCAGCTCTGAAATTTATCGCCCGCGCAGACACGGATATTGTTTCGCACGAAACTATACGCACCTGCATATTGCTTGTCTACATAGAGGATTAAAAATCCATTATTCACTCGCTGGTACCTGCTAAAAAATTAGGAACGCAATAGCATTTTCAAGTTAAAAATTACTTCTACAATACTCGTGTAAGTTACCATTAATAATAGACTTAAATAAATGTATTACTTAGCGGCTTCAGAACTAAATGGCCGTTCATAAGGTTGTGGACATTGTGCATACATTATTTTTTTATAGAGGGACCAAGCTAATGAGAATTTCTCTGTATGCTGCTTGTGGACAGGAAAGTCGATATTCTGAATCTTCATGAGAACCAAGACCAAAGCTAGACTGAGCAAATCGAATTACACCATTCGCGAGAAGGCATATCAGTACATTCAGAGCCGCATTACCTCAGGTGATCTTCCGTCGGGCGGCACTATCTCAGAGCTTTTGCTTGCCAAAGAGCTTGGAAGCAGCCGCACACCGGTACGCGAAGCGATTAGCCAGCTCGTCTCTGAAGGTTTACTAGAGCAGACGCCGAATCGCGGCACGGAAGTAGTGCGGTTAACGCGCGAGGACATCGTCGACTTGTACGAGTTGCGCGAGGCGTTGGAAGTCTACGTAGTTGCGAAGGTCACTCGCGAGCAGCTTCCTGATGAAGATATC